>JAABUS010001161.1_pt1 | contig 59744 bp, 47 predicted proteins | sample 5560161 | NCBI WGS metagenome assembly JAABUS01 (sample SAMN10711885, study PRJNA513376) | rock metagenome | isolation source: Antarctica rocks | place: Antarctica: Victoria Land, Trio Nunatak nord | collected 2016-01-04
ATTAATCAAAACTATAAACTACAACTATCAACATTACTTACCTTGAAATTCCAATTCTTTGATGATAAAAATTCACTAATTTACCCCTTGTGAAGTATAATTGACCATTACATTGTAAGTTTGGGTGCAGTTCACTTTGGAAGACACTTAATGGTAGTAACTACACCTATAGCCTTACAACTGATTAATAAATATTATTAAACATCAATCTTATGGGACTAATAAAACAACCTCTTGACATTGACTTTGTTGTAGACCCTAGACTGCTAACAAAAAAGGAACAACTTGCTATCAGCGAATTTGTAAAAGCAGACAAGGCAAAAAGAGCGTTGTTAAAAAAGCGATCTTCAAAAAAAAGATTGTTAATAAGACAAAGTCGACCAGTTGACATTGGCACGAACCGCTAACGGATGCATTAGCGCCAGCAGGACAGGATTTTAAACAATGAGCCATGGATTAGCATCGGCATATGTTCCGGCAGACGTTAGTAATGTGACATTTGTTCTTAGCTTCTGCAAATATTTTCACTTCAGCAGCAGTGCTGGACGGACACCATCAATTGCCCTGCCATCGCCAATGCTATCACGTTAGGCAAAACCATAGTACTAATGTTTTTCCTCTGTTTGAACAGCTAAGTAACAAACTCTCCCAAACTCATTGAAGCTATTCCATTTCCCTGTGATTGAGGATATTTATCGCTCTTCCAAATTCTACTATTATGTATCACCAAATTTCACTTAAACTAACGACTGTGTTATTTTTCCTGTCCTTAAAGTTGGCATCAATCGCACAACTTTCAAACATGGCCAAAGGCAATCAAATTATGCAACCATCAATACCCGTTAGTTGGGATGCTTACTTAATCGCAAATGCTTTTGATGTTGTAAGCCATTTTTTCGAGCAGTCATTTAGTGCCGAATTAGACAGGGCTTTTCCTTAAATTTGAAAACAGCGGTTATGTAGATTGAGCGAACAAAGAAGGAAGTAATTATTCGACTACCAGCAACGGTGAACACAGAAGACTTGCAGGATTTTTTGAATTATGTTTGCTACAAAGAAATGACTTCCAAGTTTTCAGTTTCTCAAACACAGGCGGATAAACTAGCCAACCAAGTAAACAAAAATTGGTGGACAAAGAACCGCAAATGTTTCATCAAGTGAAATTGTGGTGGACACCAACATTGTGTTTAGCGGCATTCTCAATTCAAGCAGCAGAATTGGCAGACTTTTGCTGACTTCAAAACAACATTCTCAATTTTATAGTTGGGACTTTTTGTGCTGTGAACTTTTAAAACACCGGAAAAAATTACTCAAGCTTACAAGGCTTCCTGAGCAAGAACTAATTTAACTTGAAGATCTTGTAACGTAAAATATCACATTTATAAATGAAGCGCTTATTGGACAAGCAATGTTACTTTCAGCTGAACAACTGGTAGATGATATTGATCCTTATGACACACCTTTTATGGCTTTGACAAAGCATTTAAAAGCAAGACTATGGACAGGCGAAAAGGTATTGTTGGAAGGCTTACAAGCAAAACGTTACAAAAGCCTTATTACGACCTCTGAGTTGTTATTACTGTTTGACGAACTCGAAAGAAAGTAAAACGGCTTACAACAAGCGGTTTTGCAATAGGTTGGCAGACGCAAGGTCAATGGGCAGCAAATCGTTGTTAGACTGCAGTTATAGGCAGGACATTGAAAATTAAGCGTTAGTAGTCAATTTCATCATTAGTTAATCCTTAGGCATTTGTTAGCCGGTGGAATTGTTATGATGCAGCGGTTCTCGATAATTGATTGCCTAAGCTATGTTGATATCATCTTTTATTATTTGCTTAATTATTTGTTTTCTTTGCCCCATAAATAAAACTCTATGTTTAAATTCAGAATCTTGCGTTTTTTTGCTGCAATTGTCCTGTGTTTACCTCATTTCCTTAATGCCCAGGTTACCAATAGCAGCATTACCGGAGTTATCAAAGCAGGAAGTGAAGTTTTACAAGGCGCTACCATTAAAGCCACCCATCTTCCAACAGGAACCGTTTTTACTACAGCTTCTCTTAAACAGGGTGTGTTTAATATTGTAAATATGATTCCAGGCGGACCTTATACCATTGAAGCATCTTATGTTGGCTATCAGACATTAAAACAGGATAATATCACATTAGCTCTTGGTGAGAATACACGATTGGATTTATCCCTGAATGCTTCCAATACTATATTAGAAAATGTTGTTGTAAGTGCGAATTCAAATGCAAAAAGAAAGACAGGCGCATCCACCAGTATCAGCAGGCAACAAATTTCTGCTTTACCCACTTTAAGCAGAAGTATACAGGACTACACACGTTTAACTCCTCAGGCAAATGGTAATTCTTTCGGAGGAGTAAGTAACAGGTATAATAATATAACCATAGACGGTGCCGTGAATAATGATGTGTTTGGCCTTTCTGGTTCAGGCACACCGGGAGGACAAGCCGGTACTACAGCAATTTCTCTTGATGCCATCCAGGAAATCCAGGTGGTATTAGCTCCTTATGATATTTCATATGGCAACTTTACAGGCGCAGGTGTAAATGCTGTAACACGTTCAGGCACTAACAAGTTTGAAGGATCGGTGTATAACTTTTTCAGGAATCAGAATACTATAGGCAAGGATCCCAGAAGCCGTATTAAGTCCACAAATTTTACCGATAAGCAATATGGTATTAGATTAGGCGGACCAATTATTAAAAACAAATTGTTTTTCTTTGCAAATGCAGAACTGGCCAGGAGAACCGCACCCACTATTTATAATGCAGGTGAAACAAACGCGCTACTTACTGCAGCAGAAGCAAAAACCCTTGCTGACTATGTAAAAACAACTTATAATTATGATGCAGGAACATATGATGCATTCAGTGCTCAAACACAAAGTGATAAGCTATTCGGCAGAATAGACTGGAATATCAGTGATAAACACCGGTTGACTATCCGCCATAATTATATAAAAGCTTTTGACGACAATATTTCTCGTTCTCCAACTTTATTCCGATTTGGAAATAATGCATACCGGTTCAACAACAAACAAAATACCACTGTTGCTGAATTAAGAAGCAGATTCAGCAATACCTCTTCTAATAACTTAATTGTCAGCTTACAAAAGATAAGGGATTTCCGCACTACTTATGGTTCGTTATTTCCTTTTATAGAAATATCAAAAGGAACCGTAAATAATGGTATACAATTAGGGTCTGAAAGAAGCTCTGTTGCGAATGAACTGGATCAGAACATTTTCGAAATTACTGATAACTTTAAAATTTTTAAAGGCAAGAACACTTTTACCATTGGAACACACAATGAATTTTTTCAGTTCCGGAACCTGTTTATAAATAACTATAATGGAAGATGGTCATTTGCAGATTTGACCCAGTTTTATGCAAATAACCCCCGGCAGGTTCAGGTAACATATTCCAATATTCCCGGAAATGCAAAACCTTCCGCTGAATTTAACGCAGCCCAGTTGGGTTTCTATGCACAGGATGAAATACAAGTCAATCCACAATTCAGGCTAACGGCAGGTATTAGAGTGGATGTACCTGTGGTTGGTGATAAACCATCATTCAATAAAATTGTAGATTCAACTTTTAAAGGTAATTATTCAACGTCAAATATCCCAAACAAGCAGTTGTTATGGTCTCCCAGAGTTGGCTTTAATTACGATGTAAAAGGAGATAGGAGTGTGATTGTAAGAGGTGGAGCAGGTATATTTACAGGCCGCGTTCCATTTGTATGGATTTCAAACCAATTTACAAATACGGGATTATTATTTAATACACTTAGCGTTACCGATAATACTGCTACACCTGCTAACGAAGTTAATGGGGGTAAAGGTTTTGACCCAGACCCTTCAAAACAAGGTGCGCTTGGAACCGCGGGAAGAACTTTTGAAGTAAACATTATAGATAAGGATTTTAAAATACCTCAGGTAGCGCGTTTTAACCTGGCTGCAGATATCAAATTACCCGGGAACATTAATGCAACCTTTGAGGGCATCTATTCTAAAACACTAAATAATATATTGTATAAGGATGTAAACCTGGCTTCCCCTGTAGGCATAGCAGATCCGGTTTACAATAATGGTTTCGATAAAAGAATTGCGTTTTCTTCTTCTACTAATGCAGGTGGCAGAAGGCTCAACCCCGCAATTACCAATGCTATACTTATAAGCAATACCAGTAAAGGTTATAGCTATAATCTCTCCGTTCAATTGTCTAAGACATGGAAAAACGGATATGCCTCACTTGCATATAATCATAATGATGCTACTGAAGTAAATAGCGGCACCAGCTCTACTGCCTTATCGAACTGGGAGTTTGTACAAGTGGTAGGTGATCCTAATAATCCTCCTTTAGCAACAACCAACTATGCCTTAACACACCGCATAGTCGGGGTTTTTTCTATCAATCTTAACTACACCAAATATCTGAGATCATCACTTTCATTTTTCTACTCTGGCAATTCCGGCTCAAAGCTTACTTATCTGGTTAACGGTGACTTAAATAGCGATGGGAGATTTGGCAATGATTTGTTGTATGTTCCCAGAACTCCTGGTGAAATTAAATTTGTTGATTTCCTTAACATAGACAATACCGTTCGTTTTACCGCAGCGCAACAATCAGCGGCATTTGAACAATATATTAGCAGCAATAAATATCTTAACAAAAGGAGGGGGAATTACACTGAAAGAAATGGCAGCAACACACCCTGGGAACATGTAATTGACATGCGCTTTGCCCAAGACTTCTTTATTACAACTGGTGAAACTAAACATACATTAGAATTTACATTCGATGTATTTAATTTTACTAATCTTTTAAATAAGGACTGGGGAAGACAGTTTTCCGTAGGTAACCAGGCTTACAGCATCCTCTCTACCGTAAACAGAACCTCACCTAATTTCCCTGCAGCCTTAGTAGCTAAGGGATATAACTATACAGTCGGACAGGTTCCCTGGAACCTGACGTTTGGTTCCAGATTTCAAGGCCAGATCGGTTTCAGGTATAGCTTTAACTAATTTTAAAGCAAAACGCTGACTTACGAACTCTTGAATAGAAACGTTCGAATTCCGAAGTCTTGAATACATACGTTGATTTCGGAAGTCTTAAATTTCAGCAGCTTTAATACAAACACAGACTTCGAAAGTCTTGAATTGGGGAAAGACTGTACTTATGACTTCCGAAGTCTGCGTTTGTAGTGAAAGATGTAAAAATTCAAGACTTCGGAAGTCGGCGTATGTTTTGTAAATTCAAATACTTTCTCTTTTCAAGACTTAAGTGAATCCGAACTTTAACCTCATACCTCACACCTCACACCTTATACCTCACACCTCATACCTCATACCTTCCCCCATCCCCATTTTAAAAATTCCTGCATTGCCTTAGCCCAGGTAGCAATATCATGCCTGCCCTCCTGCAATTCCAGGTACATAATATCTTTATTAACATCATATCCCTTTTCTTCCAGTTCATTTATCAAACCTAATGTATCATCAATAGAATCAATGATGCCATTATGATTACGGTCCATGGTTTCATCAAGGGTTCCTGCCTGAAAAAAAAATTTCAGTCCACGCTTATAATTGCCATTGCGTATGCACGCGTGCATAATACGATCGGTATTTTCATTATAACCATCTTCCAGGCTTTTAGTACGCCACCATAAGGATCCGCTGAATACTCCGGCAATCCTGAATTCATGTGGTTCATTCCATACAATATCCAGGGCGCTTAATCCACCTAGTGAAAATCCTGCAAATGATTTTTGTTTGAAAGATGTAATATTGTATGTTACTTTAATAAACGGGATCAATTCTTCCATAATAAACCGGGAGTATAATCCTGCTTTATATCCACGTCCCATATAATCCAGTACACCAGCTATGCCGTATTCCATAATACGGTCTCCTGCATAAATACCTACACACAATACGGGTGACATTTCCTTGTTACTTATCAGGTTTTCGAGCATCTCACCAAGACCAAGCTCCTCCATGTTTTGTCCGTCATTAATGAGTAAAAGATCAACAATAGAATGGTCACTTTCACGTAATGGTAAAAAGCAATCAGCCCTAACTGTTCTTTGTAACAGCGCTGATTCAACGTCAATTGTTCTCATTATTATACCCTGTCTGTTGACTAATCGCATATTTTCAAAAATAATCAAATAAGTTAATCCTTAACGAGCAGAATTATTTCATCCGTAAACAATACTATATTAACACGGCTTACTTATAACATTAACCAGTAAGCATAATAATAATGAATTTGTTTTTGTGTGCATTTAAAAATAAATTTGGCAAACACTGTTAAACGGATATATAAATGAATTCTGAGCAGCGCTTAATCAGCTGCACTGTGTATTCATACTTTCTCTTTAACAGTTGATCACCGCCGGCTTTACAAATATTTTCATTCACTTAAAAAAATAACATGAAAAAAATTGGCATTCTTTTCGGAAAAGAAAGAAGTTTCCCGATGGCATTTATAGACAGGGTGAATAGTAAAAATATTGATGGCATTACTGCGGAGCCGGTAAAGATTGATAAAGTGATGCAGGGAGAGCCTACTCCTTATGCTGTTATTATTGATCGTATTTCACAGGATATTCCATTTTACCGGGCTTATTTAAAGAATGCCGGATTAACAGGTTCAGCTGTTATCAACAATCCTTTCTGGTGGAGCGCTGATGAAAAGTTTTTCAATAATTGCCTGGCAACAAAAATTGATGTGCCTGTTCCTAAAACTGTTATTCTACCTTCCCGTGCCCTTCCTCCTGATACCTCAGATAAATCTTTCAGCAACCTTGCATACCCGTTAGACTGGGAAAGCATCTTTAATTATGTTGGCTTTCCGGCTTACATGAAACCATTTTCAGGCGGAGGATGGAAGAACGTATATAAAGTGAATGATGCTGATGACCTGTTTAACAAGCATGCGGAAACAGGTGAACTGGTAATGTTGTTACAAGAAGAAATTATGTTTGATGAATACTACCGTTGCTATAGCATTGGCAGCAAGCATGTAAGGATTATGCCTTATGAGCCACGCAACCCGCATCACCAGCGTTATGAAGCCGGCTTTTCACCTTCACCTGAACGTTATAAACAAATGGAAGAAATTGTTCTACGGATCAATCGTTACCTGGGTTATGATTTTAATACAGTAGAACTTGCATTGCGTGATGGCGTACCCTATGCCATTGACTTTTGTAATCCAGCGCCTGATGCGGAAATTAAGAGTGTAGGACAAGATAACTTTGACTGGGTTGTAGAAACCGCGGCTGCTTATGCTATTGAAAGAGCGCAGGAACAGGATCCCGGCAAGGACAACCTGACCTGGGGAACATATATTAAGAATAGCGCCGCACAGGAAACTTTGTATTAATGGTTAATGGTTAATTGTTAATTGTTAACGTTTAACGCTTATTAAAGAAGAACAATTAACCATTAACAATTCAATGTTGTTGACTTAAGGATTTCGTATGTAGCAGGCATTCATTGTGTCCTTTGTGGGATTTCCTTCGTGTCCATTGTGGTTAAATAGGGTCTATGATTCTAAAAGTCTTTTAACCACAAGGTACACAAAGGAAATCCCACAAGGGACTCTAAGACCTCTAACCAAATTGTAATTCAAATACCAATGAACACTACTAACTTCTTATGTCAACGACATTGATTAACCGTTAACAATTAACAACTAACAATTAATAATTATCACTATGGGTAATTTAAGTTACAAACATTTTACGCTAGGCATAGAAGAAGAGTATATGGTGGTGGATCCTCAATCAAGAGAATTAAAAAGCCACGAGCAAAAAATTGTTCAGGAAGGACATAAGGTGATAAAAGACAAAGTAAAAGCCGAAATGCACCAGGCCGTAGTGGAAGTAGGCACAGATATTTGTGTTGATATAGCAGAAGCATATAAAGATGTAAGCCTGCTGCGTAAAACCATTTCCGACATTGCCGGTTCTCTCGGATTTTGGGTAGGAGCTTCCGGAACACATCCTTTCAGTCCCTGGGAAAGCCAGCTTATTACCGATCATGCACGTTACAATCAAATTGTAGATGAATTGCAGGAGGCTGCACGCAGTAACCTTATTTTCGGGTTACATGTTCATGTGGGAATGAAAGACCGGGATATGGCAATTCATATTGCCAACTCGGCGCGTTATTTTCTTCCGCATATTTACGCACTTAGCACTAATTCGCCTTTCTGGGAAGGAAGGAAAACAGGCTATAAATCTTATCGCACAAAAGTTTTTGATAAATTTCCACGCACAGGGATACCCGATTACTTTGAAAGTATTGAAGCCTATGATCGTTATGTAAACCTGCTGATTAAAACGAATTGTATTGACAATGCTAAAAAAATATGGTGGGACCTTCGGGTGCATCCTTTTTTTAATACCGTTGAATTCAGGATCTGCGATGTACCAATGACTATTGAAGAAACTATTGCTATCGCAGCATTGTTCCAGGCCGTGTGCGCTAAGCTGTATAAACTGCGCTCCAGGAATATGAACTATATGATATACCAACGGGCACTGCTAAACGAAAATAAATGGCGCGCAGGAAGATATGGACTTGATGGAACCCTTATTGACTTCGGTATTGAAGCGGAGGTAAATACCCGCGTATTAATATATGAGCTGCTGGAATTTGTTGATGATGTAGTAGACCATTTAGGCAGCCGTGATGCACTTCCTATAGTATCAAAAATTCTTGAACGGGGTACCGGAGCCGACCGGCAGTTAAAAGTTTTTGGAGAAACAAATGATTTGACAAAAGTGGTGGATTATATTCATGGGCAGTTTTTAAGTGGGCTGTAGCGCTCAGGTATGAGGTATCAGGTATGAGGTAAATCCTTTTGTGACTTTATAATAAATAAATTAGCTTGTCTTAAAATGATAATCATTATACCTCGTACCTCATACCTCACACCTTTCTTCTAACGTAATACATCACCCGCGTCAGCAGCCTGATTATACTTTCTTGCATCTTCCTCAAGCAGCAAACGTTCCGTAACAAGTTTACTTACTGAAGCAGCAACCGCTTCTACATAACTTTTATGAGTATGATACCTTTCTTCCAGGGATAGCCGCGGATCTCCGGCGGCAAGCCGTTCACTTTTCGTTGTCTTAAATGGAATAAACTGTCCTGTTCCTTCACAGCCATCATTTTCGCCAAAGCCTTCCCTTCTTAATGCCCATCCTGTTGTGGTTGCTATAGGAACTGCAACCGGTGGTAACCGGATTCCTGCAATTTCATTTCCATCCGCATCAACTTTAGAAACAAAATTCGGATACACAGGCTGATCCAAAGCATTACCAGGATAAACCGATATAATTCCTTTACTCATTAACTTTCCAAAATCAGTAAAGTATCTCGTGGTTATCAAACCGTTGTAAACAACACCCGGGATATCAGGCCATCCTAATGCTTGTTGCGGAACAGTGCCGGTTGCTGATCCTTCTTTATGAACTGCCATTGCCGCCGTTCCTTTTAACCTGCGGGGCACATTACTATCCGGAGGTTTTATTCCTTTGGTAACCCATTGGTCTAATGCAACAAACAGCGCCCTTAACAATGGTTCCGCATTCACAGGGTTTTGAAATTGCTGGCATATGCCACGGTTTGCAGCATTGCCCGTACCATGCTGTGCTCCCGATACTAAAAAAAACCTGACATCGGGTGGATCAGGAATGTCATTACCTTTTAAATCGGTATGTAATAATGAAGCGGCTTTAACCCAATACTCATTAGCGGAATTGATTTCAAAAACTTTAGGACAGGTATTGCTTACAGAACATTTTTCACTACGTCCTGCAGTTTTTTCTGTCACCGCATCTTTCATTACTGTATAAGCAAAGGGAAAAACAGCTTCAGGATACAAATGATTTTGCCGGTTGCGTTCTGTTCTTCCCGGCTGGGCAAACCTGTAATTAATAGCTACACCGCTGCCCCCGCCAAGCCAGTTTTCAACTCCGTCAATAACTCTTCTTCCCTGCTCATCTTCATTAAAACCAAGTGTTTGAAAGTCGTTCAGATAACGTGCCGGCTGGGAAACGGTGAAGCTGAATGTAAACCGGATGGTTCCTGCTAACGGATTAGAATAACCGAATTTATCAGATTTCTCGTTTTTTAAGAAAGAGATGAAATCCCTTGTCGCGGCTAACCCCAGTCCTGCCACCAGCGGATCTTTTGCTGTGTACCTGAACTCATAAATGGCACTTTGCTTAAAGGCAGTGCCATCCGGTAACAATTTAATGGAACGGTCAGAAGCATAATCCCAACCATCCGGCTGAATAATGGTAGCTGAATCACCCAATTTATTTCGCATGATAAGACTGGCTTCCATTTTATTTAAAGAAGCTGCGGGATAAGCCAGTGAATACCTGGTTGCAGCCGGATTATCGAATTCTATATATTCATAAGATGGTCCTGTAATAGAAAATCCATCGGGGTTTCTGGCAATAGGAACAGCAATCGTAAGATTATTATTACCTGGTGTTGCTGAAATATCCCAACCGCACCAGGCCATTGAATATCCCTGGTTCATAAGAAATCCTTCGCCTGCATCGGCGGCAGACGTGGGGTTGTTTCCACCCCTGCTGTTATTAAAACCACCGAATAATTTAGCACCCCGGTTATTTACTTCAAAGAAAAGCCGATGATTGCCCTTACCTGAATTTACAGGTTTTAATATGTAAATATCCATTGAGTATTCAACCATTCCTTTGGCATTGCGGGGTGCAAGTGCCATGTCGGTAATAACGGCATTGTGCGGATCATAAGGATCTACTTCACAATAAGCCTTACCCCGAAGTTTTTCATACATTCCTATCATACCGAAAACTTTCCCGCCAAAGGCCGGAGATTCAACGCTGCTGATTTCAATCTTTACAATACCGGCATAAAGTTGCAATGACACCAAACAAGTAATCGTTATAGACCATAAAATAATCCGGGAGGGATTCCTGATTGCTTCTTTAATTTGAGAACTGCTGTTATGCATATACGATAAATATATTAGCATCCTAACCCTTAAGGTACATAATAAAATATCAACAGAAGACAATGACTTCGGAAGTATACAAAACTTTGAACTCTTGAATGAAGAGCGTCTTGATTCAACTTTGAAGCAAGACGCTGACTTCCGAAGTCTGCGTTTGTATTGTAAGATATTGACATTCAAGACTTCGGAAATCGACGTCTGTTTTGTAAGTTTACGAAGTGTTTCTGCTGCTCCTGGTGATTTTTCATGACATTGTATTTTCTTTATAATTATTTATATCTATAAGATTATGCTACAGGTAAATCTGTTAAATTCGTACAAGCCATATAGTTCCTGGTTTCACAGGGGTACTCAATCACCTTACTTAACGTTGCTGGTTCAATTTGATAATTCTTTCCGGTAGATATATATCAAACCGGCAAGAGTTATAGCATTAAATAATCACCGGTTCTATAAAAATAACAATTTACTTATGAAAAATAAACTGATCATTTCTCTTATCATTTGTTGCCAGCTTAGTTTCGCTGGGGCCCAAACTATTGACACATCCGCCATCACCATTGCATCCCGGCTTATTGGCCTGAATTTTACTGCAGCCGAAAAAGATTCCATGATCGACAGGCTGAGACAAAGTGAAAACCTGTATGAAAGAATGCACCGCCTCAATCTTGCAAACAGCCAGCCCAATCCTTTAGCTTTTAATCCCGCACCCATCGGTTTTAATATTCCTACCAAGCAATTACCGGTTACTTTCAAAATCCCTGCTAATGTTATAGTGCCGGCAAATATGGATGAGCTTGCTTTTTATTCTATCCCTCAACTGGCATCTCTCATAAAAAATAAAAAGATCACTTCGGTAGCGCTTACAAAATTCTTTATGGAAAGATTAAAGAAATGGGGTGATACTTTACATTGTGTTGTCAGCTTAACTGAAGACATTGCTATGAGAGAGGCGCTACAGGCTGATGATGATTTGAAGAAAGGTATTTATCACGGTCCGCTTCATGGAATACCTTATGGGTTAAAAGATCTTCTCTCAGTAAAAGGCACACATACTACCTGGGGCGCAGCTCCTTATAAAGACCAGGTATTAGATGAAGATGCTTTTGCATATACCCAATTGCATAAAGCCGGCGCCGTATTATGCGCGAAACTTTCAATGGGCTCCCTGGCGCTGGGTGATTTGTGGTTTGGGGGAATGACAAGAAATCCCTGGAATACTAACTTCGGTTCCAGCGGCTCATCAGCTGGGTCTGCTTCAGCAACCACGGCAGGGTTATTACCTTTTGCCATTGGCACTGAAACTCTGGGATCAATAGTGTCTCCCTCAAACGCCTGTGGTGCAACAGGTTTGCGTCCTACTTTCGGATCTGTCAGTCGCAGCGGCGCTATGGTGTTAAGCTGGAGCCTTGATAAACTTGGTCCTATTTGCCGGAGTGCTGAAGATGCCGCTATTGTTTTTTATTATCTTAAAGGCACCGATGGTAAAGATGCCAGCGCTGTAAATCGCTCTTTCAATTATACAGGACAAACAAACTGGAAAAGACTACGTATTGCTTATGCAGGTAATTTCTTCCGTAACCTTCCGCAAACAGCTCTTCAGAGAAAAGTGCTGGACATATTCAAAACATTGGGCGCCGACTTGCAGGAGATAAATTTTCCCGATTCAATTTTGTACCCGGTTAATATTATTACCCCTATCCTCAATGCTGAATCTGCCGCCGCATTCGATGATCTGACCAGGAGTAACCAGGATGATTTATTAACAGCTCAAAAAAAGAATGACTGGCCAAATTCATTTCGTGCATCCCGTTTTATTCCTGCAGTGGAATATATAAATGCCAACAGGCATCGTTATGCGCTTATTACCGGATTTTATGATTTTATGAAAAACTATGATGTATTAATAGTACCAACCTTTGCAGGCCGGCAGCTTGCTATTACCAATTTAACCGGTTACCCTGTAGTGTGTATGCCTGTTGGTTTTTCACAAACCGGTATGCCTGAAAGCATTACCCTTATCGGTAACCTTTACGATGAAGCTACAATACTCTCTGCTGCTAAAGCCTACCAGGATGCAACTGATTATAATAAAAAACATCCTGAACAATTTATGAAGTAGCCATCAGGCAACCTGCCCTGCAAACCTATAAGGTTTTAAAAACCTTGTAGGTTTAAATTTTTGGCCTTTAACGTTCAACCTTAACAACGCTTTTCAAGCCTGCCATTAGGAAATTTCCTTTAAAATTGTAGTTTTGCACTCATGTTTAATACCGGTAAAAAAAATTGCAAGGTGGCCATTCTTGACCTTTATGAAGGCGTAGCTAACCAGGGAATGCGCTGCCTTAGAGATATTCTCAAGGAATATAGTGATACTAATAACATCGGGCTTCAGGTAGATGAATTTGAAGTAAGACTTCTTAACCAGGTACCTGATCTTTCCTATGATGTTTATATATCCAGTGGTGGGCCAGGTAGCCCTCTTCCTGCGGAAGAAAACGAATGGGAAAACTATTATTTTAAATGGCTAAGAGAGGTGGAAGATTGGAATAAAGATGAAGGAAACTTTCAGAAAAAACATGTTTTCTTTATCTGCCATTCCTATCAGCTTGCTTGCAGGTATTTTAATGTGGCCACTGTTTGTAAAAGAAAATCAACGGCTTTCGGTGTTTTTCCTATTCATAGTTTACCTGATGCAGCATACGAACCTGTGTTTGATGGATTAAGGGAACCTTTTTATTCAGTTGATAGCAGGGATTACCAGGTAATCAAACCCAATCACCAGGTGCTTCTTGAAATGGGAGCAAGCATTTTGGCGCAGGAAAAAGAACGTCCGCATGTTCCTTATGAAAGAGCTATCATGGCTATTCGTTATAATAATTATATGATCGGCACCCAGTTTCATCCTGAAGCCGATGCAACGGGCATGAGTATGTACCTGCAAAGAGAAGATAAAAAACAAACTGTTATTGCAGAACATGGAGAAGCTAAATGGCATAGCATGATCACACATCTTAATGATCCTGATAAAATTCGGTGGACCTATTCACATGTCATCCCGAACTTTCTTGATTTAGCCCTGGGCGAAATGATGGCCGCATAGCATGGTGAGAGGTATGAGGTCTCAGGTATGAGGAAAACTCTGAAGGGGTGACATGATTATAGCATAATCAATGTCGTTAACTTCAAGGTTGAAGTGTTCTTTTATATGTGAAATTACAATTTAATTAAAAGTCCTAGAGTCCCTTGTGGGATTTCCTTTGTGTTCCTTGTGGTTAAAAAGACACCTTGAATCATAGACCGCATTTAACCACAAGGAACACAAAGGAAATCCCACAAGGAGCACAAGCGATGCCTGCTACATACGAAATCATTGAAGTCAACGACATTGATAGCCCTCATACCTATTTTGGCTGCAACAAATTCATTCTGTAACTTCCATGTATAAACTATCAGTACATGATTCCATCTATCCGTGAAGCATACAACAAGGAATTTACGCAAGAAAAATATGACGCATATCTAAGCGGATTGAATCGCCCGCATCCGGGAGCTATTGACTTTCGTATAGCGGAAACACCGGTGTTTGTGCCCAAAGATTTTACTCAAAAAATGCTTGATGCCTGCGAAAATATTGTTGATGTAATCACAGATCCAAAATTTAAGGAGCTTACAAAGAATTCAATTCCACTATCAGTTAACGTCCCTGGTGAAAATGATCATTCGCATTTTATTGCATTTGATTTTGGTATTTGTGAAAATGAATACGGAACATTGGAGCCTCAGCTTATAGAAATGCAAGGGTTCCCAACCATATTTGCCTTCCAGGCATTTATGCCTGAAGTGGTCCGTGAAAATTTTAATATACCTGCAAACTTTGATTGCTATCTCGGCGGCTATAATAAAGAAACTTACCTCCAATTACTAAAGGATATTATTATTGGCGATCACAAAACCGAAGAGGTAATACTGCTAGAAATATTCCCGCATAAACAAAAAACAAGGATTGATTTTTATTGTACCGAAGATTACCTCCACATTAAACCGGTATGTATTACAGAACTGATTAAGGAAGGTGATAAGTTGTATTATATAAACGAAGGCCAGAAAATACTTATTAAAAGAATCTACAACCGCATAATTTTTGACGACCTGCAACAACAAACTGAGGAAGTACAGGAAAAAGGAAAATTGATATTTGAAACGCTTGACGTTGAATGGGTATCCCATCCTAACTGGTTTTACCGGATCAGTAAATACACATTGCCATTCATCAGGCACAAATATGTTCCGGCAACCTTCTTCCTTAATGAAATAGAACAGATCCCTGCTGATCTTGAAAACTACGTGTTAAAACCATTATTCTCTTATGCGGGACAAGGTGTAGTCATAGACGTTAGTATAAACGACATAAACAATATAAAAGATCCTGCTAACTGGATCTTACAACGAAAGGTAAAATATGCTGATGTTATTAAAACACCCGACATACCTGCAAAAGCTGAGATCAGATTATTTTATTTCTGGAAAGATGGATCAGCAAGGCCTGTGCCTGCAAATAACCTTGGTCGTTTAAGTAAAGGAAAAATGATCGGCGTGCGTTATAATAAAGATAAGGAATGGGTTGGTGGCACATTATGTTTCTTTGAGAAGTAAGAGGCTATCAGCAGTCAGCTATCAGCAGTCAACTTTCTAAACATAGGTTATCCGACTTTTCGTGAGAACAATACTATTCTGTTATCAAATATCAAATGTGTATCCTTAAAAATATTAAATGCTTTGTTCTTTCAAAGGCTGACAGCTGACAGCTGATTGCTGATTGCTAATCTCAAATCATGAATCAAATATTACTACGAACGATTCAACCCCCGGACAATCCTGCGATAGCAAACATTATCCGTACATCTCTTACAGAATTTGGCGTCAACAAACCAGGTACAGTATATTATGATGAATCAACCGATCATCTGTATGAATTATTTCAAAAGAAAAGATCTGTATATTTCATAGCAGAAAAAAATGAAGAACTAATTGGCGGAGCCGGAATATATCCATCAGATGGTTTACCTGAAGATGTTTGCGAGCTGGTAAAAATGTATTTAAAAAAAGAAGCAAGAGGTTTAGGACTTGGAAGAGAACTTATAAATAACTGCCTGAGGTTTGCAACATCAACGGGATATAAAAAAGTATACCTTGAAACGTTTCCGGAACTTGAAAAAGCAGTAAGCGTATATAAAAAATTTGGATTCAGTAATCTTGAGGGTCCAATGGGTAATACAGGCCATTTCGGTTGCGACGTATGGATGGTAAAAGAACTTTAAAGCTCCACAACGGAGCTTTAAAGTTGTAATTAAATTAATTATAATTTGCCTTCTTTAAGGTCTTGTACTTGTGAGTTGGAAAGGTAAACCTGAAATCCAATACTGAGATTAAAACCACCAGTACTAGGATCTTTGGCAAAGCTAGTACGCTTGTAACCTGCAAGTCCTTCAATTGCAACATTTCTATTGATAAACGCAGCTAAACCCCCACCTATGAAAAAACTATTGCTATTTTTAGTTTTCGAAGATGCGGCAATTGTTGTTTTTCTCGAGTCGAAAGATAATTCTACATCTGCAAAAGGCCGGATATTCATTGTTCCAAAATAATAACGCGCAAAGGGTCCAATTCCAATATCCGTAGTTTTAGTATCAACTACTTTTGTAAAACTTAAATTTACTTTTGCTCCTGCAGCAAAATTGTGTAAAAAGAAATAACCGGCTGAAGGTGAAAAGGAAAACTTTGTATCATTTTTAGCCGTATTAAGACCCAAATTGCCTCCAACCAACCAGTTTCCTTTCTCTGTTTGAGCGGTGGCAGCAAATCCTAAAAATAAAAAAACAAGTAAGCTTAATGAAATTCTTTTCATGGTAAAAAATTTTAAAAAATATTGAATGATTGAATAAATCCTATAATATATTGACACTAGGAAGTCAATCCGTTAACAAAAAAGGCTGCATATGTAGTCCTTAAATATTTGTTAACACAGCTTTTACTTCATAAACCGGACTGAATAAATACAACCTGCCTGTTTTAATTTCCACACATTGAAATCTTTTTCTAAGCTGTTTTCCTTTTTTAAAAACTTTTCCTTCGTCAATCTCGAATAATAACCCTTCCTCAAGTTGTTCAATCATCACTAATCCACTTTTTTTTGTATCATATTTCTGTAAAACCCTCGTTAATCCTTCATCTGCGCAACTGCTCGCCGGTAAGTTATGCAAAGAACGTTCCAGAGCATATTGTATATCTGCAGGAAAAATCTTAAGTACAAGGAACCTGACTAACATTTCCTTATAAATATATTTCCATTCTTTTCCGTGAGCTAATACGTGATTACCATATTGTAAAAACGTAAGCAGGTGTGCTAACTCATGAATTAGTGTTATTAAGAAAGAATAAATGTTAAGATTACCATTGATACTGATCCGGTGATTTTTTGAACCTATAGCATGGCGATAATCTCCTAATATTGTTTTCCGGCCTTTAGTAATTGTCAGGTGAACTTTATACTGCTTTAAATACTCATATACCAATGAGGAAGATTCTGCAGGAATATACTCCCCAAGTGAAGAAAGAGGAGCTTCACGTTTAGGCATTTGTTCTATGCTTACTGTTTTTCATAAGTATTGATATCTCCAGGAAAGTATAAATAAGGTACAGGAACATGAGAATGAACACTCCTGTTTTGTTAACCGCCGACCGGGTGTTGAATATATAAATAAAGGCCGCAATGATGCAAACAAAAAACTTAAGAAACATTCCACCATAAACATTTTTAATAAATTTTTGAGTATTACCCGCTATCATTGCCTTTTGATACAAAAAGAAAGAAAGCACTGTTACTCCAAACAAAATAAGGTTACCGATTATAAGTAAACCTTGATCAATGTGAAACTTATCTAATTTTTTAGAAAAAACAACCGGAAATATAGTTACAAGGAGGAATACGATAAGTATAGGAAGAAATAATTTTAAAACGCCGGCTTTTTTTTGATCACTCATTTTCTGCTGCTGGTTTCTTTTATCAGCTTATATATTGTAAAAATAATTACCAGCAAAGGTATAGTCCAAACCAATACGGGAAAAGAAATTTGCAGCCATCTGTCTGCCTTAAACCCGATATAAACCGATAACCCGATACTCACCAGGAACTGTGTGGCCATTCCGGCATACTTCATCATTGAGGTAGCTGATAGCTTAACGCTATCAGCTGGTATGAGGTTGCTGATAGCTTAACGCTATCAGCTGGTATGAGGTAAAAACTTGCTGTATTGCGAATCATGATCAGGTGTTTATTGAATTATTAATTATAGTTTTATAACTTAGATGCCTATTTCATAACCTCATACCAGCTGACAGTGTTAAGCTATCAGCTACTTCATACCTCATCCCTATTCCTCAATCTTTTCAGGAACAGGAATATTTAACAACATAGTGTCCAGTTTTACGGTAGCATCGCCCTGTAGCACATTCTTCAGGTTAAGTATGTACTGATCTTTATAATGCATAGCCTGTTGCAGAGAATCCGTTCTTATTTTTAGTTCCCTTAATTGCCTCGTATTAGCTGTATCCCCGTACCCAGGAATGTACAACTTCATAGGTGTAAACACAATTAATGCTACAGTTAACCCGGTCAGTAAAACGAAAATGGTACTCAAAACTACGTAAACACTTAACCTGGATAGTTTAAAAGTTACCACTTCCTCGTAAGTGTCATCGTTCATAACTAACAGCCTGTAGCGGTTTCTTAGTCTTTTCAGGGTACTGTTGCTGTCCAGTTTAGTCATATGAAATATCCTATTATTTTAAAGGTACAACTTAGCCGCTCTCAGGTTTCGATTGTTGAAAACTATTAAGCCAAAAATGCACAATAAAATTGAAGAAAAACAGTTAAAAAGAGGTTAGATTGCGCCAGATAAAAACAGAGATTTGAAGAGAATTTTTATCATTACCATATTATCCTTTCTTTTTGTTCATTCCGTTGTCATAGGCCAGCCTGGTTTTAGTTTCGATTTAAAAAAGCCTCCTAAGTTCGAAAATAAAACGCTTGCTTCAGAGAAAACAGGGAACAAGAAATTTACTGTGCCCCGCCGGTTCCTTCAAAATACTTTTACACATTATAATTATTATTTTAACGCTAATAACAAGCTTAATGAAATTGTAGAGCGCGCTAAAACCTCGCAAAAAGACGATTATACTGAATTACTTCCATTTTATAGTTATTCACTTCAGGGAACTGCTACTTTTAAAACGGATCTTGATTCTGTAATTTATAAATCAACTGCCGGAGTCTTAATTCATGACCTTCGTAACGACTGGATTGACAACTTGTACCTTCTGATAGGAAAAGCATATTACCTAAGGAATGATCCGGATTCTGCTTATCTGACCTTTCAGTTCATCAATTATACTTTTTCACCCAAGGAAAAAGATGGGTACGACAAAGTAATAGGCAGTAATCAAAACGAAGGCAGTAATGCTTTTTCCATCTCTACAAAAGAGAACCGTAATATTATTAATAAAGCATTCAGTGAGGCGCCAAGCCGTAACGAATCATTTGTATGGCAGATTAAAACTTATCTCGCAAAAGATGAACTGGCTGAAGCTTCCGGCCTGATTGAAACTTTAAAGCATGACCCGTTATTTCCTTCCCGCTTAAATACAGACCTCGAAGAAGTGCAGGCTTTATGGTATTACAAGCAACTTGCCTACGATAGTGCTGCAGTACACCTGGAGAAAGCTCTTGATAATGCCGATGGTAACCAGGAACAGGCGAGATGGGAATATCTTATCGCTCAGTTGTATGAAAGATCCGGTAAACACAACCTGGCAGAAAAATTTTATAACAAAGCTATTCAGCATACTATCAATCCTGTGCTTGAAGTTTATGCGCGCCTGAATGCTATCCGTCAAAATAAAAACGGCAGTGAAAAAGAAATCAGGGAAGCAATAGACGCCCTGGTAAAAATGGCCAAAAAAGACAGGTACCTTTCTTATCGTGATATTATTTATTATACTGCGGCTGTTATAGAAATTGAACATAACAATCCGGAAGCTGCAAAGCTATTGTTGCTTAAGAGCGTTAAGACAAGCACTAACAACATTGCACAAAAGAATCGTTCGTTCATGTCTTTAGGTGACCTCACTTTTGAGCAGAAGCAATATACAGAGGCTAAAAATTTTTATGATAGCGTAGATGTTCAAACAGTTCTTGCATCAGCAGTTAAAAATTTTACCGCAAGAAAGGAAGCACTGGAAAAGATAGTGAATCAAACTGATGTCTTGCAAAGACAGGATAGCCTGCAACGAATAGCAGCTATGCCGGTTGCTGAAAGAGAGGCATTTATTAAAAAGCTAGTCAAAACTTTACGCAAGCAACAGGGAATTAGTGAAGATGATGCAGGTGTAATCTCAAAAGGCAATTTTGCCAATAATAATGCACCGGATCTTTTTGGCACCAATACAACCAAAGGTGAATGGTATTTTTCTAATGCATCTTTAAAAAGTAAAGGGCTGGGAGATTTTAAAGTTAAATGGGGAAACAGGCCAAACTCAGACAACTGGAGACGTGCATCCGCCACACCAAACGCTCAACTTGCACAAACACCTAAGGGAAAAGGATTTGTTAAAACATCGGATGTAGCTGCTGCACTGCCAATGGACATTAGCTTCGAGGGTCTTCAAAACAACCTGCCTCTTACTCCCGAAAAACAAAAAATCTCTCATGACTCTATAGAAACTTCTTTGTTTGAAGTAGGCAAAGCTTATATGAACGGATTGGAAGATTATGCTTTTGCTATAGGTGCTTTTGAAAAACTACTGACTGATTTTCCTGCTACTCTTCATGCAGAAGAAGCCTGGTTTAACCTCTATTATTGTTATAAAAAAACAGGAGATCCTGCTAACCAGGCTAAAGTAAAGCAAATGCTGGCTTCTAAATTTCCGAATGGGAAATTTACAGGCATGCTTAATATCACTAATACCGCACAATCACCGGATAGTATTCTAAAAACCAAGGCAACTGTTCAATACGAAGGAGTTTACAATTTATTTATTGAAGGAGATTTTAATGAAGCCATTAAGCGTAAGAAACTTGCCGATAGCATTTACGGAAAGAGTTACTGGACACCCCAGTTGTTATATATTGAAGCCGTATACTATATTAAACAGCAAAAAGATAGCGTTGCGAAAAATATATTGGGCAATATCTTACAGATATTCCCTACAACTCCTATCTATAATAAAACGGTTACAATGCTTGAAGTATTAAGCCGTCGTAAAGAAATTGAAGCCTACTTAACTAAACTGGATCTTAAAAAGTTAGAAGAGAGTGTTGCAAAACTGGCCGATGACAAACCTGTTGTAGTTCAAGGTACTGTAGTACCTGCAAAAGTAGACAGCGCAAAAATTAAGGAAGCTGAAAAACTGGCAGCGGCTTTAAAAGAACAGAAAGAACTGGCTGACGCAAAAGCTGCTAAAGAGCTAAAAGAAAAACAGGAAAGAGAAGAAAGGGAAGCAGCGGCTTTGAAAGTTAAAAAAGATGAGGAAGCAAAGCTGGCGGCAGCCCTGGAAGTTAAAAGAAAAGAAGCTGAGTTAAAGGCTGCTAAAGAATTGCAGGTGAAGAAAGACCAGGCTGAACTTGCTGCCAGGCTACTTAAAGAAAAGAAAGAACAAGCCGAAAAAGCTGCAATTGAACTTCAGGCTCAGAAAGACCTTGCTGCAAAAGCAGCAAAAGAAAGTCTTGAAAAAAAACGATTAGATTCCGTTATAACTGCGAAAGAACTTGAAATGAAAAAGCAGGCTGCCGATATAGCCGCAAAAGAATTACTTGCAAAGAAAGAACAGGCCGAAATAGCGGCTAATGAAAAGAAAGCTACAAACCTGGCTGAAAAAGAAAGGCTTGATAAAGAAGCAAAAGATAAAAAAGCTTTGGCTCTGGCAGAAAAAGAAGCAGCTGATAAAGTAGTCAAAGACAAAAAGGCTAAAGAACTGGCTGATAAAGAACTGGTTCAAAAAGAACTGGCTGATAAAAAAGCGCAGGCTATTCTAAGAAAAAGATTGACTGACTCCATTGCAAAACAAGAACTGACCAATAAAAAAGCCAAAGATCTTGAATCAAAAAGACTAACAGACTCTGTTGCAAAGCAGGAACTGGCTAAGAAAAAGGCTGCTAAAGCCGATACTGCTCAGGTGGAGAAGAAACCTGTAGTTACCAGTCTGGTCTACTCTAACAAACCTGCTGAAGTGCATTATGTGGTGCTGGTGTTAGATAAGGTTGATCCGGTATATGCCACTGAGGCAAGAAATGCTTTTAACAGGTACCACCGGGAAAGTTACACGGAAAAAAATATTACTACCACTTCTTTTTCTTTGACGGATGATACAAAATTACTTCTCATAAATAACTTTGAAAATGCTGCTTCAGCGGTAAGCTATGTTGAAAAAACACAAAAGCTTACTCAAACCGAAATTATTCCCTGGCTGACTGCACAGAAATATTCCTTTTTACTTATTTCTGCTTCTAATCTTGATATATTAAAGAACACAAAAGATGTGGTTTCTTACAGAAAATTCCTGAAAGAATTATATCCTGGTAAGTTTTAATTCTTTTGAATCGCAGAAGCAGGGTAACACGGGGGGGAACATGGCTCTAATTATAATTAAAAACAAATTACTATGTTCTTCTGTGTCTCCCTGCCTCCTATATAACTACATTCGAAAACAAATTAAACTTCAGGTTCGCAAAGAGTTTTTAAACATAGGAGGCACAAAGAAGCACAAAGAGTTTTTTAAAAGTAAAACAAATGAACATGATCTTTTTGCCTCTTCGTGTCCGTGGTTAAATAACTAATGTGCAGTGCGACTTAATCAGTTATGCTAATCTAATGTTTGAATTTGCAAATTCATCAAGGACTCCGTTGTTTATTGTATCTCCCTGCCTTGTGGTTTATTGAGTTGGGATTAGCAGCTGATAGCCTACACCCCATTTTAACTTTTCTCCCGGAGCAATCAATTGGCACATCCATAGCGTTTACTTATTTTTACAAATAATACTGTACTACTGAAGCGATTTTTCAAAATACTAGGCTATACCCTGCTTACGTTAATCGGATCTGTTCTGTTAACAGCCTTCCTCGTAAACTTACCCGTAGTTCAAAATTATTTAGTTAAAAAGGTAGCCGGCAGACTTTCTAAAGACCTTCACACTACGGTTAAAGTAAACCATATAAGCCTTGATCTTGCGTGGTTTAATAAAATGTCGCTTGACGGTACTTTAATAACCGATTTGCGTAAAGACACTTTATTGTATGCCGGCAAAGTTAATGTCAGACTTACAGACTGGTTTTTTCTCAAAGACACCATCTCACTGAAATACATTGGGCTTGAAGAAGCAAAAATTTACTTACACCGGATTGATTCTGTTTGGAACTACCAGTTTTTAGCTGATTACTTCTCCGGACCACCTTCAACAAAAAAGAAAAGCAGTATTGATCTTGACTTAAAAATTGTAGCCATAAAGGACATTAATATCCTGCGCAAAGATGAATGGCGGGGTGAAGACATGGCGTTTCATGTCCGCTCATTAGATCTGGATGCAAAAAAATTAAACCTTAGAGAAAAAACAATCCAGGTAAATGGTATTACTATCATCGATCCATTCTTCTCTATCTATAATTACAAGGGTAAACGGCCACCGCTCCGGCCCGATACTTTATCAAATGATACCAATGTAAGAGATACTGCGCTGAAATGGAATCCGGAGGGCTGGAAACTAGCTATAGCAAGAGTAACAATACTTAATGGCATTCTCAAAACATCTCAGGAATCAACCCGTAAACCTTATTATTATTTTGATGGGGGAAATATCCTTTTTTCAAATATAAACAGCTCATTAAAAAATATTCTGCTTACAAAAGATACCGTCACTGCCAAATTATTCCTGAGCACTAAAGAACGAAGTGGCTTTGTATTGAAATCGTTTGATGCTGATTTTAAAATGCATCCGCAGGGAATGGAGTTCGCCAACCTCGATATTAAAACAAACAAAAGCAGGCTTCGCAGTTACTTTGCAATTAAGTATCATGAGTTTGACGATATAAGCAATTTTATTGAGAAGGTGCATATGGCAGGTAAATTAAATAACAGCGAAGTGGAAAGTGACGATATCGCCTTTTTTGCCCCTGAAGTAAAAAGCTGGAAAAAGCGCATTTTTATCACTGGTACCATCACCGGTACTGTAGCTAATCTTGCTACAAAAAATATTACCGTTCGTGCAGGCAACAATACCATCCTCAATGGTGACATCAAAATGGTAGGATTACCTGATATTGACAAAACATTTATTGATTTTAAAGCTAATGATTTAAGAACAACCTATAATGATGCAGTTGCATTTGTACCGCTCATAAAAAAGATTACAGAACCCCGGCTTGATCGTATAAGAACCATACAATACAAAGGTTATTATACAGGGTTTATCCGCGATTTTGTAACCTTTGGCACCATTACTACTAACCTGGGTGTAATTGGAAATGATATCAGGGTGAAGTTTCCAAAAGAAGGCGGCGCTAATTACTCCGGCACCCTAATTACACCAGGCTTTAATATAGGTAGCCTCCTTGATAATGGGAAGCTGGGAAAGATAGCCTTTAACGGGAAAATAAAGGGAAACGGCTTCAGCTTCAGAACCTTACAAGCTGAATTGGACGGAGATATACAACGTCTGGATTTCAACGGCTACCGGTACAGCCACCTTAAGGTAAAAGGGACTTTAGCCAATAAATTATTCAACGGGGATTTTATTGCAAACGACTCCAACCTGGTAGCACACTTAAATGGATTAATTGATTTCAGGCTGTTACAACCCCAGTTTGATTTTTCAGCCGGGATAGAGAAATTGAATCTCAAAAGATTGCATTTCTACAAAGACGATATTGATATCAACGGAAATGTACTTTTCAAATTTACCGGGTCTACCATTGACAATTTCCTTGGATCAGCAAAAATTTTTAATGCTTCTGTTTATAAAGATCGTAAACGCATTTTATTTGATTCGCTTACCATTGAATCAGAAATGGTTGGCAACAGCAAAACCGTCAAAGTTTTAAGCAATGAGTTTGACGCCATGCTGGTTGGAGACTTTTCAATCAAAGAGCTTCCTAATGCTTTTCAAACTTTTTTAAACCGGTATTATCCTAATTACATCAATCCATCGCACAAAAAATTAAACAACGAAATCTTCAGTTTCAACATCAGCACAAAAAAAATTGATGATTATCTAGGTTTTTTCGATCCGAATCTCCGGGGCTTTAATAATACAAGCCTGAGCGGAAGAATAAATGTTCAGAATAACTTATTTGAGCTGGACGCCGAGGTTCCGCAATTCGGTTACAAAAATATTGCCTTTTATAATGTTAACCTGCAGGGAAGAGGCACACTTGATACACTGTCTCTGATGACTAAAGTAGGCGATGTTTTTGTTAACGACAGCCTGCACTTTCCAGGCACTGAGATTGTTATACAATCAAGCCAGGATATATCTAAAGTAGATATTACCACAAGTGCCAGCCAGACATTGAATTCCGCCAATATATCAGGCCAGGTAAAAACTTTAAAAGATGGTGTGAGCATACTTTTTAATCCGTCAGCTTTAGATATTAACGGAAAGAAATGGACGATAGATAAAGGTGGAGAGTTGGTATTAAGCAAGAAACTTGTTTCCACAGACCGGTTGCGGATTTATAATGACGAGCAGGAAGTATTAATGACTTCAGAACCATCATCTATTGGCAATAGCAACGACCTAATAATAACGCTGAAGAAAATAAATATTGGTGATTTATCGCCTTTTTTTACCAAGGACAATCGCCTCGAAGGCTTGCTCAGTGGCAACGTTCATATATCAGATCCTTTAGGAAATTTACATGTGGAGGTTGTTGCAGAAGCCCGGCAATTCAGGCTTGACGATGACTCACTGGGAAACGTTCAGATCAATTCCGGTTATACAAAAAGTACAGGAAAGATAAATGCTAATATAAGTTCCAACAACGAGCAATACAACTTTGAAATGAACGCTGTTTTTAATGTGCTGGACAGCGCTACCCAGGATATGGATATAAATATTAACCTGCGGAACACCAGTATTCATCCCCTGGAAAAATATTTTACAGGCATATTCAGCAGACTAAGCGGAAAAGCCACCGGCAACCTGCAGGTGGCAGGCACTGCCAGTGCTCTAAAATACCTGGGTGATATTCAGTTAAAAGATGGCGGTTTACTGGTTGATTATACAAAGTGCTATTATACGATACCAAACGCGCAGTTTACATTTACTGACGGATCAATAAACTTTGGCAGTTTCTCACTAAAAGATACCTTGAACAATACTGCTGAAGTAGTTAACGGGAAGATGAACCATCATTCCTTTAAAGACCTGGTATTCGATTTTCACCTTAGAAGCAACCAGTTGTTGCTATTAAATACTACAGCAGCCGACAATAACCAGTTTTATGGTAAGATCGTAGGTAAAGTAAATATGAGCTTTACCGGCCCGCTGGAAGATATGCAGATGGATATAAAAGGCGAGGCTACCGATACTTCGAATATATATTTGCCAATTGGCAGCAGCCGCGAAAGTGGTAATGCCGGATTTATTGTTTGGAAAGTATATGGCCGTGAGATGCAATCCCGGGAGTTAAGATCACAGGAAAGCAACCTTACCGTTACATTAGATGTTACAGCCAATAAATATGCAAATATTTTTGTAATACTGGATGCACTCACCGGAGATATTATTGAAGCTACCGGAAATGGCAATATTAAATTAAAAGCGGGTACCAAAGAGGATATGACAATGAGTGGCCGCTTTAATATTGAAAAAGGGAATTACACTTTTACCTTTCAGGCCATTAAAAGAAAATTTAAGCTAAAGGGGGATGCAGGAAGCTCCATTTCCTGGAATGGCAATCCTACTGCCGCTCTTATTGATATTGAGGCTGAATATGAAGCCGATAATGTACGGTTTAGCGACCTTTTAAATGGTTCAAGCTTGTTTAAGTCCACCAGTAATGACGTAAAACGATTCCGGGGCAAAGTACTGGTAATTGCAACGCTTAAAGACCAATTAACCAAGCCTGACATTGGTTTTCGCATCGAGCTTCCTTCTAATAGTCCAATCAGGAGTAATCCCGATGTTGCCACTATACTTTCATTTATTGAAAATGATATAAACGAACTTAACAAGCAGGTTTCTTATCTTATACTTTTTAATACTTTCGGGCCCTACACCGGTGGTGGTGCAAGGAGTGGCGGAACCGGCGACCTTGCCAATAAAGCTCTCGAAGGCATTGTTGTAAACAGCCTATCCGGCTACCTGTCGAACATCCTTACAAAAGAGTTTTCTGATATTTTACAAAATATATTCAAGGATAAAAATTTAAAATTTAATTTTAATGCATCTCTATATAGCGGCACCAACCTGATAGGTAATGACAATCCTAACCAGGTAATTTTACCTGACCGGACCAGCCTGAACATGTCTCTGGAAAAAAGCTATTTTAATGACCGGCTTAATTTCATTGTTGGCGGTGCTTTAGATTTTGGTTTAAATACCACTCAGCAAAACCAGTCTTCCGCTTTTCCGTTTTTGCCGGATGTTACTGCGGAATGGCTTCTGACCCCTGATGGAAAATTCCGCCTCACTTTTTTTTATCGGGAAAATTATTCATACATCGGCACTTCTGGTAGTAAACAGAACCGCTCGGGAAGCAGTATTTCCTTCAGAAAAGAATTTGACCGGATAGATGAGATTTTTAAAAAGAAAAAGAAATCATTGCCGGCAACAAACCGAACATCTGGTAATGATTAATGGTTAATCACTGTTGTTGACTAAAGGATTTCGTATGTAGCAGTCATTAATTGTGTCCCTTGTGGGATTTCCTTTGTGTTCTTTGTGGTTAATTAGGGTCTATGATTCCAAGAGTTTTTTAACCACAAGGAACACAAAGGAAATCCCACAAGGGACTCTAAGACCTCTAACCAAATTGTAATTCAAATAGTAATGAACACTACTACCTTCTTAAGTCAACGACATTGAATGGTTAATTGTTAACGGATAATGGTTAATTGATTAATTGATTAAATTTTTCCAAAGGTCATGAAACTTACCGTTAACAATTAACCATTAACCATTAATCTCCATGGCATAACAATTTCATATAGTAAAAATGCAATGTATTGATGTATCGTTTAAGTATTGGCCACGTACATCTTAAATACATGCTTATTATTAATCAAATTTATTATTATGAAGTTCCCTCTTAAGAGTTGTAGCATTTTATCTCTTGCAGGTATGCTTTTGTTAACTGCCTGTGGTAATGATTCTTCTAACAGTACTACCTCCTCAACCGATAGTAGTAGCAGTAAGACCAGTACCGATATGAATTCCGGGGCTACCGTTGATAGTGCCTCCTCTATGCAGAATTCAACCACAAAAGATAGCATAGCTAATAATACCATTGGAAATACCAATCCCGATCAGGCGACTATTGACTACATGGTTCCCGATAACACTAAAGAAATGGCCTGGCTGATGGCAGGCATGAAACAGGGAACCAGTAAAGAAATAAAAGACCATTCAAAGATGATGCTGGCTGATCATAAAAAAATGGGTGCAAAGGTAGAGGCTCTCATAAAATCTAAAAATCTTACAAAACCTCCTGTAGATACTATAGGCGTGGTAAATATCAACGATCTTAAAGGTAAAGAGTGGGATAAAGCATGGGTAGATAAAATGGTTAACGATCACCAGGCATTGCTTGACAAACTGAAACAATCTGAAAACCAAGTTAAAGACGCTGATCTGAAAAAAATTGTCGTTAGTTCAGAACCGGTTGTTCAATCGCATTTGGATATGGCTAAGAAGATGCAGGATAAAATGAAGTAATCTTTCCACTCTATAGAAAAGTAAAAGCCTGCTGAATAAGCAGGCTTTTTTTATTAAGATTTATGCATAAGCTTTTAGCAGTAAGCAAATCTATCAGCTTAATTAATTTTCTCCCGATAGCCCTTATAATGGAAACATTGGCTTCCAGTTAAAGCTTTAATTGTGAAACTGCCTTGGATTAAAACAAATGATGCTTCTAATTCTCAATGTTATCTTTATCAAAACATAGCACCTGCGTTACACAATGACTGATAGCTAACGGCTGATAGCTATCAAATGTGCTCGTTCATCTTCAAAATTTCATGACCTAGTTTATCTCTTTTTGTAGTAAGATATTTTTCGTTATGGGGGTTAGCAACAATCTCAATAGGAACTGTTTCCACAATTTCTATCCCATATCCCGCAAGCCCGGCTCTCTTTTTAGGATTATTACTTATCAACCTTAATTTATTTATTCCAAGATAACGTAATATCTGGGCGCCAATTCCATAATCTCTTTTATCCATTGGGAAACCCAGGTGCAGGTTGGCTTCCACCGTATCCATTCCCTGTTCCTGTAATTTATATGCTTTCAATTTATTAACAAGCCCGATGCCTCTGCCTTCCTGGTTCATGTATAAAATTACGCCTTTGCCTTCCACCTCAACCATTTCCATGGCCATATGTAACTGATCGCCACAATCGCAGCGCAGGGAACCTAAAATATCACCGGTGAAGCAAGAAGAATGAACGCGAACAAGTACCGGTTCTCCTTTTTTGAATTCACCTTTTATAAGTGCCATGTGTTCGTTGTTGGTGTTCTTTTCCTTAAAGGAAATCAGCTTAAAATCACCATATTTAGTAGGCATATCAACCCTTACCACCTCTTCTATTAAAGAATCAATTTTAAGCCGGTACTCGATCAGGTCTTTAATTGAAATCAGCTTAAAGTCAAATTTTTTTGCAATTGTTCTAAGTTCAGGAAGACGGGCCATAGTTCCGTCTTCGTTCATAATTTCAACGAGCACGCCAGCCGGTTCAAAGCCTGATAACCGGGCGAGATCAATAGTCGCTTCTGTATGCCCAACCCTTCTAAGAACGCCACCGGTTTTAGCTTTCAAAGGAAATATATGCCCCGGCCTTCCCAGGTCCTGGGGTTTCGTATTAGTATCTATTAAAGCAAGAATAGTTTTCGCACGGTCTTGTGCCGATATACCTGTAGTACATCCATGTCCAAGAAGATCTACTGATACTGTAAAAGCTGTTTCATGTAAAGCAGTATTATTACTTACCATCATATCCAGTTCCAGGTTATTACAAAGTTCTTCTACAAGGGGCGCACAGATAAGTCCCCGGCCATTAATACTCATAAAATTAATAATCCCGGGAGTAACGTTCCGAGCGGCCGTTATAAAATCACCTTCATTTTCGCGATCCTCATCATCTACTACTATTACAAGTTTACCCTTTTTAATATCCTCAATGGCACTTTCAATACTATCTAACATGTTTCAACAATTTACTACTAAAATAACAAATACGCAGTGGTAAGGTTTAAAATTGTTTATTTGTGAAGGACGAATAAAGCTGGGCATTAGAATAATCAATGAACTTTTAATCATAAATTCAGCAGCGGTTATCATGGAACGCAATACTCCGCCCCATTTGCCCAAAGCCGTTAGCTGTAATTTATTGTAACACTCTTATAATTTTAAAGCAATCCAAAATTATGAAAAACGGAATTATAATCGGAACAGGTATTAGCGGTTTAACAACTGCGATTGCTTTAGCACAAAAAGGAATAAATGTAAAAGTATATGAAAGAGCAAATAAAATCAAAGAGGTAGGGGCAGGAGTTTGGGTAGCACCGAATGGTTTAAAAGTATTTGAAAAGCTTGGAATCGTTCAAGACATCGGAAATGCAGGAAAAACATTAAAGAAAATTAGTATTGTAGATTTGAATTATAAGCCTATATCTACAATAATTGATGAGGATTTTAAATCAAAATATAATATGGAACAGTTGCTATACATAGAGCAAAGCTTCAAAAAATTTTAGCTTCTTATATTTGATCAGAAAATATATTTTTGAATTAAATTTTTAAATTTTATAAACAAACAAAAACATCAGTAATTGCAGCGTTTGAAGATGGAACATTCGCTGAAGCTGATTTCCTTAAATATGCAGATGGAATAAAATCTAATGCAAGATTACAAATGCAAACTAATTTGAATTTGCGATATTCAGGACAGACTTGTTGGCGTTTTACAACAAGTTTTAAATTGCCAAAAGTAGAAGAAAATAATATGTACGAAGTTTGGTCGAATTCATAAGGGTTTAGAAAAACGTTAGTAAATAAGTTCTAAGACTGACCCCACATTTTATAAACAACAGACAACTTGATAAAATATATTCGATTGATGCTGAGAAGACAAACTATGCCCAGCAGCTAAGACTTCGTCGGGTGCGTAGCACCAACGATGAAGTCAATGTTGTACGGAACCGCACGGTAGTAATGTTAATGTATACGGTTTTCGATTTTTCTTTTTAGGTAAAGAGTTCCAGTGGGTGATGAAGAGCCAAGCTGTGGTTCGGGAAGGACAAGCAATATTTAACTTTAGTATTTAACTTCAGCAAAATAATTTTAATCAGCAGCAGTTACAGGCGGACGGAATACAAATTCCCAACTTGCATAAAGCCCTAAATCGTTGCCTGCAAGTTTTAAACAACACCATAATGAAACAGTTTTTAATAATATTATTATTTATCCTTTTGACAGTACCAACTTCATTTGGACAAAATAAATTTAAAAATGAGAAAGTAGTGTGGACAGATTTTGAATGGGCAGACCCATCATCTAAAGATGTTATGCTAATAACTTCACAGCTTGACACTCTTGACTATTTATTTCGTTGGCAGCTTGATACAGGAAGTCCTTACACATATCTTGAAGGTGGAACTTTTAAAAAGTTCACAATTAAATTTCCATACTTGGCAGACAAAATAAAACGGGTTGACACGGTTTATAAAGGCAATTAGTATAAAATACTTACGCCTCCATTCAAATTTGACAAACCTATATTGCCAGGCATAATTTTAAAAAATGATAAAATCGGTGGAGATTTTTCACAGGACTTACTTGATAAATATAAAGGCTTTAGTATCGGTACAATCGGTGTTGACATTTTTAGAGACAAAGTATTGGTACTTGACTTCAAAAATAAAAAGGTTGGCTTCTGCGACAGTTTGACCAAACAGTTTTATAAGCAAAACTTATATTCTTCGCCATTTCAATTCTTTAAGAATAGGATTATTTTACCTGTACAAATTGGCTCAGAATAATAAATTTTATGTACGATTGTGGTGCAAGTATGTTCACCTTGAACGCAACACCAAAATATTCAAAGTCTTTTGCGCCCAGGCAATTGACAGACACGCTTTACAATATAAACAATGGCGAATCAGATACAGTTTATAACGCATTAGGTGGCAAGACTGACAAACAAGTTAGAATTTTGGGAAAGACTTATAAGGCTATGACTATTTATTTAGAGAAAGGCGAGTCAGAAATATTTCAGGAAGCAAAAGTAGCAGGTGCTATTGGAAACAAACTTTTTCTTGACCATATTGTAATCATCGACTTTAAGACAAAAAGGTTTAGCCTCGTGAACTAAACCTGAATCTCATTTTTAATTCTGAAGACATCTTTGATTTTAGAGAACTAAGAAGAAATTAATCTGATTAAACAATTAAATTCCTCTACAAGCTAAGTCTCAATAGTACTAGCTTTTAACAAATTTTAAAAAAACCAGTGGCATGTTGTTTCTTGCTACGATCAGTAATTCCTGACCTTCCATGTTAATGGTTTTGATATCACGTATTTCGCCTTCCACTTTCAGCAGTTCACCAGGTACAGGCAACACTGCATGGAAGCTTCCCTTCTCACCTGCTAAATAAATATCTGCAGGTAAGGCATCGTACCTTCCCTCGTATGGATTTACACCATAGAAATTACCTCCTGCAAATATGTCGGTTTTGCCATCATGATTAAAATCCTTAACGTAAAAAGAAAACACAGACGACCATTGCAATGTAGCAGGCAAAGGCTGAAAAGAGAAATGACCCTTACCTGTATTAATTAAAATACCGGAACTAAAACAGGAAGCGGTTAAGGGCTGCTTATCCGGTAACTTATCTTTAAATATTTCTTCAGTAGATTTACCCGCCATGATGCCATAACTCAGGTATTCTTTTTTTAAATAAGGCAACCGGCTTTCAAGAATTTCCTTATCAAGAAACGGATAGTACTTTTTATTTTTTGCTATGCTTACTATCTGGTCCATTGAACCATTTCCATCGATGTCTCCGAGATACATTTTAACCGGGAAGGATTCAGATGGCTGCAGCTTACTGTTAAGACCATAATTGCCCAACACAAGATCTGTCAGTCCATCATTATTTATATCCACTGCCTTTACATTGTGCCACCATCCTGTAAGGCGCTGTAAAGAATCATCTTTTTGCATCTCCAGCTTTCCGTTTTTATTTTTGAAAATTGCCGGAGCCATCCACTCCCCTACTACAATCAAATCATCCCATCCATCCCGGTTAAGATCGCTGAAGCAGGCGCTTGTAACCATCCCGATATTTTCTATCGCTTTACAAATTGTTCCGGTGGCTATAGTAAAGTTTCCCCTGCCATCGTTCAGGAGAATATAGGAGGTTGGCATAAGCCCGTAATTTTGAGCGTTTACCCGTCCGCCTACAAATAAATCATTGTCTCCATCATGATCCAAGTCTGCTACGCAAACAGTACTTTTGTTTTCATACATCGATGGCAACCCGTTGCTTTTTGTAAACCGTCCTTTGCCATCGTTGATGTATAAGCGATCTTTCAACTCTTCTTTTTCACCAAAGAATTCATTACCCCCGCTTACCACATACAGGTCTTTGTATCCGTCGTTGTTTGCATCAAAAAAAACGGCATCAACATCTTCTGAGTTAGCATCTTGCATCAATAACGAATCGTTGGTGCTGATGAACCGCTTCCCCGGTTGTTGTATGAGTATTGCTCCCGGCTGGCCTTTGGCGCCGCAGCAAAACATGTCATCCAAACCATCTCCGTTTACATCTGCTACTGCTACGTGCGGACCTTCTGTGGAAACCATATGAGGAATGAATAATTGCAAGTTAAAATCTATATAACCAACGTCTTCTTTATGTTGATAGGGCAGGATGATGCTGTCTGAAATATCCTCTAAAAAATTTAATTCCTGGTGAACCAAAAGATGCGGTACAAATAATGAATCAACTGTTTCCAATGGAGCCGGGTATCCCTGCTCGTAAACCAACGTTTGGTCAGACTTAATATAACGCACCCGCTGTAACTGATTACCTGGCCAAACGATCAGCATGCTGTCAATCATCCCTGCGTTTCCTAAGCCGAAATTCAACATAGGTTGAGAGCTGCTTAAGAAACCTCTGGCAGGCTGCAGCTCCTGATAGTATAAATGGCCTTGCACAAATACGAACACCTTGGCACCTGTTGCCAATGTATTTTTTGTGTTGCTTTTCAACCTGATGTTGATGTAATGGTGGTCAGGTAAAGAGGAGGCTGTGTTCTCAAATATCCCCGCTGTTTCGTTTATGTTATTGGTAACAATATCAAGGTCACCATCGTTGTCGAGATCGCTGTATGCCGCGCCATTGCTGATGTTTGCCGTCTCTATGCCCCATAGTGCAGATACATCGAGAAAATGCAAATTTTCGTTTCCTTTATAAAAATAATTATGCCACTTTCCGTCCGGCATATGCTCAAGCATCTGCTTGTCTGATTCACGTGTTTGCTTGCCTTTAATACTTTCACTATTTGAAATAAATTTCAGGTAATCGAGATCATTCAACCTTTTTTTTGTGCCGTTAGAAATAAAGATGTCTTTGTTGCCATCAAGATCGTAATCTGCTGCAAGCACGGACCAGCTCCAGTCGGTGGCTGCAATGCCAGCGAATAAACCGATTTCACTGAATCGCTTTCCTGCTCCTGTATTTAACTGGAGGCAATTTCTTGAGTACTGGTAATTATAACCCAACCGGCGCTGAATCATGTATTCATCCAAAGGTCCTTCACCTAAAGATGATTTCAATACCTTATCATCTTCGGGCAACATATCAAGGGTTACCAGGTCGGTCCATCCGTCATTATTAATATCTGCAGCGTCGTTACCCATTGAAAAATGACTTTCATGTTTAAAAGCCGATGCATTCATTTCCCTGAAAGTACCATTACCCTCATTCAAATAGTAATAATCGTTTTCATGAAAGTCGTTCCCTACATAGATATCATCGAACCCGTTTTGGTCAAAATCAGCGACAGCCACTCCAAGGCCATAACCTAAAGCACTGCTTATAATACCACTGCCTTTTGTTACATCTGTAAAATGGTTTCCTTCGTTCCTGAATAATTTGCCACCGCTGATATCACTATATTTTTTTCTCATCGCGGTATCTCCGTGGCTGGCTGTTTGATGTATGGAATGCTGAAGCAGGAACATATCCAGGTCACCATCATGATCATAATCAAAAAAAACAGACTGGGTATTATATCCTAAAATATCTACATTCCACTGATGCGCCTGTTCTTTAAAAGTGCTGTTGCCCTGGTTAATAAACAGCTGGTTTTTGCCATGCTGAAAAAATGTTTGCCCGCCGGACTGCAGATAAGAAGGACGATGATTGCTAACCGTACAAACATAAATATCCAATAATCCATCACCATTCACATCAGCCATGCTAACGCCTGTGGTCCAGTCTGCGTTTCCTTTTACACCGGCTTTGTTTGTGATGTCCTCAAATTTCAAATGGCCTTTATTAAGATACAGTTTATTACCATTTTGATTGGCGGCAAAATAAATATCCGGTAGTCCGTCGTTGTTGATGTCACCGATTGAAACACCGGCTCCATTGTAATAGTACAGATAATCTAATATGTTTAACGTATCGGTATCTTCAATCCGGTTATTAAAGTAAATGCCGGTTTTTTCAGGTGAAAGGAGGTTGAATAGCGGTTTGTTTTTTCCACATGAACTTACAAGCATAACCAATAATAATGAAAGATAAACGCATGTTCTATTGCCTGCATTTGGCATTAGATAAAACAAATATTTTAGTCGCCTGCAAAAGCTTCCCGGTTGCTGAGTAACGCATAAAAGTTTTGCTTCCACTTATTGATTAAGTTTAAAAAAACAGGGACGGTCATTATTCATAGCCACTGCAATGTAGGTAACTCCCATAATGTTTTTTAGTAGTACTGCATCCCGTGCTTCTCCTTGTATAAAGATTCCTGACTGCTCCCGTTTAATAAACCGGAAATTTCCTTTGCCATCTCCTAAATACACCTGGCCGTAATTGGCATCATAGCCTCCTGTTTCAGGCTTTACCGCGTTGAAATTTCCTGCTAAAAAAATATCCGGGTGTCCGTCTTTGTTAAAGTCGTCAGCGAGTATGGCATAAACCGGGGAAAACTGAGCCTGTACCGGCAGTTCTTTTTTTGTAAAGTTACCCTTGCCGTCATTTATAAAAACGCAGCTTGCAAAACAGTTGGCTTTAAATTTCGTTGCCTTTGATAGTTGCCTGGCTGTAAAAACCTGGTCTATTTTTTTACCTGCATATTCACTGTATAATAAAAATTTTTTCTTAAGTAAAGGCATTTGAGCCACCATATCTCCACGTAAATTAAAAGGATAGGAAATACTGTCATTTTTGTATAGGGTGACCACCGTTTCAGGAGTACCATTGCCATCAAAATCGCCTGCATACATTTCCACAGGATGAGCAGGATCGGCTTTAAATTTCGAGTTAAGCCCAAGATTGCCTGCTATCAAATCCATGTCGCCGTCACTATCAATATCAACAGCCCGGACAACGTTCCACCAGCCAAATGAATCATCTGCTCCCTTCATTCGCTTTTGTATAAATTTTCCATCAATATAGCTGAAAGCCTGTACAGGCATCCACTCACCGCATACAATCAGCTCCTTTTTTTTGTCACCGTCAATATCCGCCCAGAGCGCATCGGTTATCATGCCATCATATTGAATAATGGATGCAAGCTTTGCTGTTACGTCTGTAAAATTACCCTTACCATCATTTTCAAGAATATATGACTTCGGTATTTTCCCGTAGTTGCCAGGTGTACTTCGTCCGCCAATAAAAACATCTACGTCTCCATCATTATCGTAATCACAAGGTCTTATACAGGAAGCATTTGTTTTTATTACAGGCATTCTTCTGATACCGTTACTGAATACTCCTTTTCCATTATTGATGTAAAGCCTGGTTTGCAAAACTGGAATGCCGGGATTGTCCGGTTCATTACCACCTGAGGCTATCATCAGGTCCAGGTCGTTGTCACCGTCAATGTCGAATAAGGCCAGGCCTGCATCTTCGTACATTTCTTTTGTTAACTGAATTTCAGGAGAAGTATGAACCTGGAATGTTCCATCACTTTTTTGAAGTGCAAGCTTAACCTGATCTCCTTTGGCGCCCCCTAAAACCATATCAGGCGAACCGTCTCCGTTAATATCGCCAATGGCACATTTGGGACCTTCCAACGAAAGCATTGCCGGCAACAGTAATTCCTTATCAAAATCTATGTACAGGTTTTCCGTATGTTCAGTATGGCCACTAATAACCGTTGTATCTTTTACAAATAAGGTATTTGAATGTGGAGGGCTATAATGAAACACCAGGTTTGCATTTGCCTGCTCTGCAATAATTGTCTGATTGGAACTTACTGCAGATAATTGTTGCATTTTCTGATCCGGCCATATTATGATAATACTGTCTATCTTGTTATGATTACCCAATCCGAATTGCAGAACAGGATCTACTGAACTTTCAAAACCCCGTGAAGGCATTTGCATTCTTACTTGTTTTTCATTCCCTGTATAAATGCTAACTTCCGCACCAACTCCAAAGGTGTTCCTGTCATTACCTTTTAGTGCTACTTTTAAGAAGTTGAAACCTTTTTTTTCATTACTCCGGTTTTTATAAACAAAGCAAGGCATGTTCTCATTGTTAACAATCAAATCAAGGTCGCCGTCATTATCCAGGTCTGCATAGGCGGCACCATTGCTGAAGGATGGTTGAGCAAGTCCCAGTTCATTAGTTCTGTTTTTAAATTGCAAATTGTGCTGATTGATGAAAGCATAATTTGAAATTTTTGAAGCTTTCATTTTATCGAGGAGTTCTTTAAAATCCGGAAGGTTTTGCTGAGCCCCTTCTTTGGGCACACGGTTACCGAAATAATCAATATAGTCCTGATCGGTCAGGTCCTTGCTGATACCGTTAGAAACAAACAAATCGTTCCAGCCATCGTTATCGAAATCAAATATCAGGGCTCCCCAGCTCCAGTCAGTTTGGTATACATTTGCCAGGCGTCCTATTTCACTAAAGGTGCCGTCACCATTATTCAGCTGAAGCATATTCCTGGTAAACTGGTGATGGAAGTCGTTTTTCAACTTGGCATTAAAAACATCGAAATTGTCGAATTTCGTAGTAGTCTTTAACCGGTAATCACTTTCCGGCAACATATCGGTAGAAAAAATATCCAACAATCCATCGTTATTTATATCGGCCATATCAGAACCCATGCTGCTCAGGCTTGTACTGGCCATAGCGTTTTCCAGATCTTCTTTAAAAGTTCCATTGTGCATGTTGATATAAAGGTAGTCACGCTCAAAAAAATCGTTGCTTATATAGATATCAGGCCATTTATCTCCATTTATATCACCGATAGTTACACCGAGCCCAAAGCCAATTTCACTGCCGAATATCCCGGCACTTTTACTGACATCCGTAAAATGTCCATGATCATTTCTATACAATTTATCTCCTCCTTTTGAATCACGCATTTTGCGCAGGTTCCGATCGTATCCGAAACTTTCAATCGGGCGATAGCTGTTGTTCAGGATATAACAATCCAGGTCGCCATCTTCATCATAATCGAAAAAAGAAGCGTGTGTTGTTAATCCTTCGGGTTCATCAAGTCCATATACTTTTGCTTCTTCTTTGAAGGTGCCATTTTGCTGATTGATGAATAGTTCATTTTCCCTGCGTTGCCCGTTAATCTGTCCGCTATTGCATACGTATATATCCAGCCAGCCATCTCCATTTACATCAGCCATTGTTACACCGGTACTCCAGAATTTTGTTCCTGCTACACCTGCTTTTTCTGTTATATCTTCAAACTTGAAATTGCCTTTATTCAGGTACAGTTTATTTTTGAGTTGATTTGCCGTAAGATATACATCGGGTAATCCATCATTATTAATGTCTCCTATTGCCACACCCCCGCCATTGTAAAAATTGCGGTATTTGAAAACATTAAATTCTTTGGTATCGGTAACTGTATTTTCAAAACCGATTCCTGTTCCAGATGCAGGCATAGATTGAAATAATGCATCTGCAGGAGGCGTATAAGCCGTTGAAGAATCATTGTTATGACAAGCAATCAGGAAGGGTAAAAGAATAAACAAAGCAACCTTCTTTCCATCAAAAAAGAAATACAAAATGTTTTTATGGATTACAGACATGAATTTAAGCTTTCAGCTATTTGGCGTAGTATCACCCGGGTGGTGTTTCACATAAAATATCTCATACGGGAATTGAACCACGGAGGCACGAAGACACGGAGGAACATTAATAAGTTGTTTTAAGAACTTTGTGTTTCTCCGTGTCTTCGTGCCTCCGTGGTTCAATTTTTTATCCCTGAATCGCCGCCATTTAATGTCAACATTCAATTGTCCAGTTATAAGGAAGCAGCATTTCCTAACAGATTCAGACTGTTTGCTGACAGCTGATAGCTGATACCTGACAGCCTAATATCCTGTATTCTGAGCCAACCCGGAATTAATTGCCAGTTGACTTGAAGGAATAGGAAATATCCTTTTATGAGTTTGCCCGGGAGTACCGGGATTGAATCCGAAAGCATCTTCCCAGTGTCCAAACCTGATCATATCATTTCTTCTCCAGGCTTCCCAGCTGAATTCACGGCCTCTTTCATTGTACAATTCATTCATATCGAGAGTAGCTGAAGTATATGGTGCAACACCGGCACGAGACCTGATCCGATTCACCTCTGTTAAGGTTGCACTGCTTACAGGTGTGCCTTTGCGTAATTCAACTTCCGCTTTCATTAAAACAGCATCGGATAAGCGAAATATGATGTAATCATTATTCTGAGTTCTTGTACTGCTATTTGCTTTGGAATCCGGATAATACTTAACATTTCTCACACCGCTGCTTCTGCCGGGCCCATCTCCTCCCACATTAAAGACATCGGCAGGATCAGGGCGCGCTAAAGTCTTGGTAAAGCTTACCGGAAAATTACCATCCATCAGCTGGTCTCCGGTAGCGGATTTTTGAGGCCCGATTAACCATTGATTTGACCGGGAATCAGTGGTAGCATAACTGTCATAAAAATTGGCAAGTGTGCAGAACCCGTTCCATGGGTCGTAAGGTAAATTAAATGTAGCGCGGTTAGCGCCATGAAGCGTCCTGGTGGCAAAGTGGTTGGCACCGGTAGCCAAAGTAGCGTCAAAAGGTATGGAAAAAATAGCTTCCGTAACCTGTGGCCCGTTATCAGGCCGGAACATTGACAGTGCATTTCCCTCTAAAGAATATTTTCCACTTTTCATCAGGTCGGTGAGCACATCATCCGCCTCATTTAATTTAGGCATTCCGATATAAACAGACGCATTTACATACAATTTTGCAAGCAGCATTTGAGCTAAATACTTAGTCGGCCGTCCGTATGTAGATTGATCTACTTTAGTACTTAATAGGGGAAGTGCAGTTGTTAGATCACTCACTATAAAATTCCATACTTCAGTGCGAGGCCTTGTGCGGGGACTGGCACTTTTAGTACTATCCATGATGATCGGGACATTACCATACATATCCATCATAAAGAAATAATAAAAAGCACGCATCGTTTGGAGCTCCGCCAGGGAGAGGTCTCTTGCCGGGGTAACAGGCGTACCTCTTACAATTGAAATAATATTATTTACAGTGGCTATGCCTCCAAAACCCCAGGTCCAGGCATTATTCATCAGATCAATATTAGGATTGAAGGTATGATAGTGCATATTTCTCCATTTACCACCATCTCCCCAATCACTGCCTCTTGTCGGAGCCGTCATTTCATCTGTTCCGGACTCCTGTAGGTTCCATACATTTTCAGGATAAGCCCTTAAAGCCGTATAAACCGGTCCAGTCAGGGAAATGAAATCGCTGGGAGTTTTCGGAAAAAGGTCTTCAGTTAATTCACTTTGAGGAGGAGTGTCTAATTTAGTACAGGAAGGGCCTGCCAGCAAGCAGCCTGCAGCTACAATAAAGATGTACGTTTTTATATAATAATGCATACTTTTTTTTTAAGATTTCAATTAATCATACTTATAATCCTACATTAAAGCCAAAAGTAAAAGTGCGGGTTTTCGGATACACGTTAAAATCATTTCCGCCAGCCAGGGCTCCCGTATCATTTGCCTGGTTAAAGTTCAAACTCAATTCAGGGTCAACTCCGGTGTAATTTGTAAACACAGCAGCATTAAGCACCGTAACAAACACCCGGAATGATTTAAGTTTGGGTGTAAACTTTGGAAGGTTATACCCTAAAGTAATATTATCAACCCTTACAAAATTGCCACTTTCCAGGTATTTGGTAGATGGGGCAGGCGTTGCTTCATTATTATTAGTGGTAAGGAATCTGGCAGGTATATTTTTTCCTGCAAAATACGAGGGGTCACGATCCAACTGCAAAGCAGTTAAATTCATGATTTTATTTCCAAACTGCCCCCTGAGAAAAATGCTTAGATCAAGACTTTTATATGTGAAATTATTAGTCCAACCCATGGTTAGCTTAGGCAGGGAAGATCCGAATTTAGCTTGTTGATCTCTACGGTTATTTAAGTTTCCTACCCCGGTTATAGTTTGTTTGGCCCGGTTAGAAAAAATTTGTTTTCCCTCAGGGGTAGTGCCTATCCACTCATACAGAAAAAACGCTCCCAATTCTGAACCTGGATATAATCTTTGCGTAAAAACATCCGTTAACCCTGCACCCTGAATATAACTATAATCTATAGAGTCATTTTGACTGGTAGTAACACTAACAACTTTTCCCTTATTATATGCTGCGTTTAAACTGGTATTCCAGCTAAAATCCTTGCCCTTGATTGCCTGGATGTTTATCTGCAATTCAATTCCTTTGTTGACCACCTCACCCACATTCTGCCATTGTTTACCTATTTTAATAAGTTGTCCGCCGGCACCTATCTGGCCAGGTGCAACATTTACTCGATATAAAAGATCCTTTGAGTTCTTTTGATAAAAATCCAGGGAACCGGTGATCCTGTTATTCATAAACCCGTAGTCGATTCCACCATTTAGTACAAAGGTACTTTGCCATTTCAGGTCGGGATTAGGATCGAAAGCAGTGTTTAAGCCGATTGCAGGTACAAAATTTCCGTTATAATAAAAACGGCCATATCCACTGTTTGTATAACGGTAAACCGATGCGTAATTAGGTAGATTTTTTTCTCCTGAAACGCCGTAACCAATTCTGAGTTTCAAGTCGGAAAATACGTGCTGGTTAAGCATGAAGGATTCTTTCGACACTTTCCATGCAAAAGAAGCGGCGGGAAAATGAGCCCACCTGTTATTAGTTCCAAATTTGTTTGATCCGTCCCTGCGAAAGGTAGCAGTGAGTAAGTATTTGTCATAAAATCCTGCTTCAGCCCTTCCGAAAAAAGATATAAGGCGGTCGTTATCCAGGTTAGAGCTGGTAACTCCATTATATCCTGCCGGAGGATTCGATAGTGCCAGGTTATTGGCACCAGTGGCACTTGATATGATACCCTGTGTGGCAGCGCCAAAACCATCCGTCTGATCGTTCTGCCAGGAATAACCGGCTAACAAGCGTAGGTTAACCATACCCAGCGTCTTGGAATAATTTACATAGGTTTCCAATAATTTTCTTTCGTTAAAATTCTCATACTGCCGTGCCTGGTAACCTGTAGTACCATTGATTCCGTTAGCAATTGATAAACCACTCTGATCAGGATAATCGTTTGTAGCAAATGCTTTACCATACTGCATATCTCTTTGATACGTTGCAGTCAGGTTGTAAGTTAAGCCTGTCAATATATCTATGGCCATTGTGGCTGTACCCGATAGGGTTGTTCCCTTTTTGCGGTCACTGAATGATTCCAATAATGAAAGAGGATTATAATCGCCTAATTGCCCGGTTTGCCGGTATTTTCCATCTGCGGTGTAAACGTTGGCAGCCGGTGAATACCTTAATGCGTTTCCGAGCGCCTGACTTGGGTTTACATACCTGCTGTCAGTCAGCCCTGTTAAAAGCTGCAATCCAAAACGAAGCTTGTTGTCCAATTGAGAAAAATCAGCGTTAAGCCTGCCGGTTATACGGTTGTTACTACTCGTTTTAATAATACCGAGCTGATCGAAATAATTAATAGAAGCAATATACCGCGCGTTTGAAGAGCCGCCTCCAAAAGAAAGATTATGACTTTGTGTTTTTCCTGTTCGTTCAATAACCTTTTGCCAGTTTGTATTAGCCCCATCATCTACCGTAGAAGGAATAGATTTGTTGTGAGCTGCCAGGTAGGTCTTAAGCTCGGATGTAGAAGCTACTTCAAACCTTTTTGAAATTTCATCCACACCATACTGGCCGCTGTAGGTAACAAATGATTGTCCTGCCTGAGCTTTCTTGGTGGTAATTACAATCACGCCATTAGCGCCCCTGGTACCATATATAGCAGTGGCAGATGCGTCTTTCAAAACATCAACCGAAGCAATATTATCTGGCGAAATGGAATTGATAATTTCATTACTAAGTGCAGGAACACCGTCAATAACATAGAATGGTGCAGTACTTCCACCAAAAGATCCCACACCTCTTAATATGATACTGGGCGTACCGTTCGGGTCGCTGCCACTTCTGTTAATATTCAATCCCGGTACCTTTCCCTGGATCAGTTGATCAACACTCTGAAAAGGCCCTTTATTAAATTCTTTTTCAGTCACCTTACTTACCGAAGACGTAACATCTCCCTTTCTTACGGTGGCGTAACCAATCACCACTACATCATTTAAAACAGTATTAGTTATTACTAAAGAGATATCTACAGATGTCTTATTGGTAATATCAATTTCCTGGGTAGCCGACCCTACAGAGGAAACGACCAGGGTGGAAGCAGAAGGCGGAACAGCAATGCTGAAAGATCCGTTAGTGGCGCTTTGCGTTGCTACTTTAGTACCTTTTATTGTGATAGTTGCATTTGGCAGTGAAGAACCATCTTTTGAGTCTGTCACCTTACCGGTTATAGTGCGGTTTTGCGAGAATGAAACGGTGGTTATGAGGAGAAGGCAGAGAATAAACGTGACATGGCTTAGCAATCTGAACATCTTGGTTAAAATTAAGTAAGTTAAAAATTTACTAAAAATAAATTTAGGCAATTCTTTTTATAATCAGGAAGTAAAAATTTATTCAGGAAAATGAATACTAAGTTCTTCATGAATTCAAATTCAAACATCATGGTAAAATAACAGGATGAGTTGCATTGATCATTGGTTCTTTGAACCACGGAGCCACGAAGGCACGGAGGAGCATAAAGGTTTTTTAGAACAAACGCAAAAGAATATCAAAAACTTTGTGCCCCTTCGTGCCTTGGTGACTCCGTGGTTCAAAAACTATTTGCTTCAGTGGCTAACTGATTCCAGATTTAATTATATAGGAGATAACAGCTTGCAGACTATCATATCAATGAAGCATTTCACTTGGATAAACTTTATAGAGTGAAGCAGCTATAGTGAATATAATGTTCCGATTTATATCTACCGTTCTATGACGCTTTTTAAAATACCGGGTAATATAATTTTGTGATCCATTGTAAACTATCCGGTTCTGTTAACCTATCTGTTACTAATGACTCAAAAGGCAAGGCAGGAGCATTCATCTGATGGTCCTGGATATAGTTTTCCATTTCCTTTATTCCCTGGAGGATAGACGCATGGCCTCCTTTAACCTGCGCGGTTAAGATATTACCGGCTACCAATCTATTAAATTGAATGATTGCTGAATCAGGTAAGGCTTTATTGGTAGGGATAGCAACCATCATTTCATATTCGCCTGTTCCTACTGCCTGAACATGCAACATGGGAAAGTTAATTTCTTTGGCGCTCCTGGCTGAAATATATTTTTGAAGTAAATGAACACGGCTATACACATCAGGTACAGACGGATAAGATTTTGCCCGCTCTTTTATTACTACAACCAGCGTATCCTTAACTTTCTCTTTCTTTATGTTTATGCCATAGATATTTTGTTCTATTTCCGCGTACTCTTTAAATCTCTGCAACAGTGCATCTACCTTATCCTTATTTCTCATGAGCTTAATCAGGGAGTAAGCGTTAATAAAAACGTTATTACTAAACTTGTAATTAAAGCTCCAAGTTACAGAACAAGAATTATTATTTATTGAAAAAAGGCTTATGTGGTTTTTAGTACTATTACAGTCAGACTTGATTTTTAGTACTCCGGGTTTGAAAGATGAACCTACCATCATAACCGGTATATCATGATTGCATGAATCCTTGTCACTATTATCATTTTGGTTTATAAGATGTTTTGAAATAAGATTCATTTTTGCAGGGTCTGCTATCAACCGGGAAATACTTATAGGATTAGCCCCGATTTGAATGGTTCTTACAACAGCAACCTGACCAGGTATAATAAAGTGAATTATTGTTACCATCAAACACACACCGGAGAATAAGAAGACAGTTTTTTTTATTAAAGTCCGCCTGGTTCTTACAGTTTTTGAGGGATGAGATGTCATTTTAATAATAGAAATCCTCTTTTGAAATTTGTGTAACAACCAATATTCAAATTTCAAAGAGGTTCCTTTTAGAATTAAAAATAGTTAAAGCGAGTGGAAGAACAAAAGCTTTTAAATCACTGAAACGATTGGTTAAGCAGTGGCTATACAGATATTAAATTTTGATCTGTGCCTTTCACAAACCATAAATGCAGGTTATTAACCCAAAACGCAACAAGGGAAGATAAAAGTTTATCTGAGTAGACTTTCGTGCTTCTGATTGCTTCACTGTGCGAGTTTCGTTATTTACTGTACAACATGATCTCAACTGTTTGCTAGTCTGGAATGATTTCTTATATGATGTAGCTGCATGTAAAAAGAGACAAGTGATTGCTGTTGTTAGTCTTCCTGATAAGATCGGGAAAGATATTTTTGAATAGGAGTTGTATTGCCGCACCATACAATACAAAAAAGCGAATTCAAGATCATTGGTAATCAAGTGGAGGAAATTATGTAAATTTCGGTAATACAAACGTTGCCTGCAATCCCTTAAGTCAAAGATTTAAATACACATTATGATTACTCAATTTGGAAGAGCTGGGATTTCGATGATATTGGATAAATCAGCATTTCAATCTTTTAATAATGATCAAATAGTTCAACTTCATAGATACTACTGGTTAAATATTACACCAATTTTGGTAATGGAAGTTTTAGGTGACCTTAAAAAGGATATAGAACCAGGGGTGATAAACTCAGAAAAAGTAGCTGAATTATCAAAAAAATTATCATCGTTTAATTCCTCAATAAATAGTCATTATTCTTTATTAATACAGGAAGAATTAACTGGAAAGTTGACTATACCGTTTTATACTCCACTAATTGACACTGGAGTTCCAGTTAAGATGCAGGACGGTAATACTGGAATCTGGATTGAACCATCAATTGAACGAAAGTCAATAAATAGATGGAAAGAAAAAGATTTTAATGATATAGATAAGTACTTGTCTAAGTTATGGAGAGACGTGACTCTAAAACCTGATACGCTTACAAATATAAAGGAACTTTTGAAAAAAGAGATTTCAGAGTTCAAAGTTCTAACAAAACAGACCGATATTATTGATTTTTTAAATGCCTCGTTTAATAATCCCGATCTTCATTTGGCGATATTAGAATTACTCGTATTAGAATTTTCATTATCGAGTAAAACGATTAGTGAGATCTTTTATCGATGGGAAACTTTTGATGAAAAAAATTTACACCGGTTTGCGCCATATTCGATGTTCTGTCTAAAAGCAAAACTTTTCTTTTATATATGTTTGCAAAATGTGATAATTGGGACCCGTCCAACTAATCTACTTGACCTAGATTATGTTTATTATTTACCGTTTTGTAGGGTTTTTGTCTCTAATGATAAATTTCATAAGCAAATTGTTCCTTATTTAATAACACAAGATCAGTTATTTATAAAAGGGAAAGAACTGAAAAGTGATCTTATTAAAATTCAGGAAATCAAAGATAAGTTGTCAGATGATGAATTAAAAAGGACACATTCAGAACCACCACGGGTTAAAGAGTTGATAACGTATAAGATTTGGAATCAAATGCTTAAAGGTTGGCCACCTGTAGAGGATTGGACACCTTCAGATTTTGAATTAAATATGGCAAATGAAATGATAACCAAAATGAGACATGCAAAGCCTTCAAAATAAACAGACTGCAGGCAACAATGCATTTAAAAAATTGGGGCTGACGTAAGCACTGTTTGAGCTCTGCATAATTAACTATCGATAGTTCCAGCGGACGGAACTACATTGAGCATATGAAATATATTTGATCAACAAATCATCGTTGCACATTTGTAGCCAAGCGGACGAACTTCAAATGCCCCAACTTAAATGCTTTTACGTTGGCTGCTATACTTTTGGACACTTCAAAACTTTGACACATGACATCTTTTCCCAAAGACCTGCTTATAGTAATTACTGTTATTTTGCTTTCATGTGGAGATGAAAAGAAAGAACCACCTAAAGAAAAATCGGAAATAAGATATGATAAGCAAAAACAGTTAGACACATTAAATAATAATGAAGCTATAAATCTTTCTAAACAGCTTGATGCAATTACGGGTAAGGACAGTACAATAAAATTCACATACCAAATACAAGAATTATCAAGAAAAAATAATAAAGCAATCTCCCTTACAGGTTTTATCAATGACATAACTCAACAGGATAGCAATTTTATTATAAAAGTATACGGGACATTTGCAAAAAGAAAATGTTTCGGAGAAATTTTAGTTTCCCCTCAACAATTTACTGAATTGAATAATCAACTTGACCCTATATCATCAAGAAATAAAGGCTGTTTTATTTTTAAGGCTACAAGTATTAAATCAAATTCATTGTTGACCATTGACTCAGAAGTAGATGGTGAGACAATTGATGAGGCTTCGTCAAGTTTGACCTATGATTTCCATGATGTTTTACTTTTTTTCAAGGGCAACTTAGTTGATTTTTATCTGTATAAAAAACTACCGAAAGATGATGATTAAGTGGCTTAATGCTTTTATTTTAATTCAATCATTATTTTTTGTTTCTTGTTCACAAAAAACAGGTTGCGACCAGCTATCTAAAACCTTCGCAACTTATGATAAGGCTGTGATAGAAATTAAATCTACACACTTTAAAATAGAAGAATCAGTAAACACTTCTAAAAGTTCATGGATAAAAAATGCTTCATACTATAGTTGTGACGGGCAAAAAGGGTTTTTTATTTTAGAAACAAGAAAAAAGGAATATTTATTTTCCGACCTGCCGTATGAAGTATGGAAGGATTTTAAAGTTGCCGAATCATTTGGCAGTTTTTATAATGAAAATATTAGAGACAAATACAACCTTAGCTTAACAAAATAAATTTCATATGCTTAAACTTTTTAAACAAATAAGTTGTGACATAGTCTTTAAAACAATATTCGTGTTCTTCATCGGCTATCTCTTATTTCTATTAACAAATATTGCAACTACTATGCGTATTAACTCTGAAGTTGGAAGATACCAGTTTGACAAAGACGGCTCATTTGTGATAGACACCAAAACAGGAAAGACAAAGCAAGCAGAATATTAGTACAGCAGCCAACAGGGGTATTGCCAAAATGCAGGCTGACGGAAGCCGTGTTTCAACTGTTGTAATTCTGTTGGGCTTCAAATCCAGTTTGACCTTATCTATTTAGCTATGTGCAAATCATCATCTTTTTTATCTTTACTCATCAGGGGTTAGCCAGGCAGACGGAATTCTATTTCCTGCACTTCGGCAATACCTGAACGTTGCCTGCAATCGCCTATCCAAAAGCCCGAAATTAAAATTGATAGCTAAGGGTAGGAGAAAATCTAGTTCTAATTCGTTTCATAAATCATTGACTTTAAGAACTAGAGTTTACGTTAGTCAGAATTTTTTAAACAAATTTCACAATGGGCACATTTGACTTATATTCGAAAAGGCAAAAAGCTTCGGTTGATATTTTCACCTATGACCCTATCACTGAAAAGCTTCGTGTTCAAATCAAATACATCATAGAAGATTTCATTTCTAAAAACAATTTGTCAAAATATACACTTGAGCCATTCTGGAATTTAGTATACGAAGCATTGACAAGGGAACATGGTTTAAAGCAGTTATATTATCATCCCTTTGGCGATATTGGTGACCATCAACATCAAGTTATTCAATATCTTCTAGGACATAAAGAGACTGAACAAGTTTTAGATGCTATCGAAGCATCCTTTCGAGCAATTTCAAAATTTGAGGTTTTTCTCAATGGTACACCAGACAGGATATCCAATTATACAAAGGAAGATGCGATAATGGATTTAAATACCAGATTCAAAGAAAATGGTATTGGCTACAGATTTGAAAGCGGAGTTATTGTCAAAGCAGATAATGAACTCCTACATCAAGAAATTACGAAGCCTACTTTAACTTATTTAATTCATCCGGTTTTTAGGACAATAAATGAAGAGTACTTAAAGGCTCATGAACACTTTAGAGATGGAAATTTTAAAGAATGTCTGAATGAATGCTTAAAGTCTTTTGAAACAACTTTAAAGGTTATTTGTACTCAGAAAAATTGGAAGTATGACCCTAAAGACACATCCAGCAGATTAATTCAGATAGTATTCGACGAAGGATTAATACCGTCATACTTGCAAACGAAACTGAAAAGTTTGCGTTCGACTTTGGAAAGTGGTATTCCCACAATTAGAAATAGAAATAGCGGACATGGACAAGGCCCGACACAAATAACCGTAGATGAAATCTTAGCATCTTACTGCTTAAACTTAACTGGCAGCACGATTAAATTTTTATTAGAGTTGCTTGACATGTAACAAAAAATTGCAGGCAACGGTAGGTTTGGCAATAGGCTGGCTGACGGAATAGCGATCGGCTGCAAATCATTATGAGCAATAGTTCCAGCGGGACATTATAAATTGTGCTTTAGTTGTTATCTTCATCTTCTCTTTTTGATCGGCGTTGGCACCGGGCTCGACAATATAACTACCAGCCCATCGCCAAGCCTTTACGTTACCGGAAAGACGTCCCTGCAGAATATAACGTATGATTTTTTAAGGTAAATCATAAGACTTACCTTAGTAATATGACAACCACGTTATTAATATCAATAATTGGAGCACTTACTGCAATAATTGTTTCACTTGCTGGAGCATGGTTTGCAAACCATAACAGCATTGGAATGCAAATAAGAAGGCTTAAAGAAGAACATTATATAGCTTACATTGAAGCGCATCATAATCTTGCTGCAGAAAATGACAATAATGAATCTAAAAGAAAATATGTATTTGCCAGAGATAAATTGTTATTAATTGCACACGAAAGTGTAATCAAAAAAATGTTGCTTTTTGAAAATGAAGCTGTTGGAAAAATAAGTGAGCAGCATGATATTTATTTGACTGACTTAATAAAATCTATTAGAACAGATTTAAAAATGAATGACAATTCCTTTCCTCAAGTTTATTTCAAAAAGTAAATAACAAAGACTCTTTTTATCTGCTGAATGAAAACGTAAACTAGCTAGCACAAAATATTTATTAAGGTTATGATCACCAATGTAAATGATTATTAAAGGACTTCAGTAAAGTCCATCCGCTAACAGTGCATTAAATAAATTGGGGCCGATGTAACCAGCGTTCGAGCTGTATATCTTTATTCAGCTATAGTTCCGGCAGTCGGAACAATGTGGGTCATTTGGAATATATTTGAACAACAAATCAGCGTTGAGCATTGGTTAGCCGGGCCGACGAATATGCATTTCCCCAACTTCTTCAATGCGCCCACGTTAGCGGCGTCATGCTATTTGAACACCCTGCTACTTTAACGGGACACACGGACAGACTCAAATGAAATAACAATAACTTCTTAAAACGAAATTCTAAAAAATGACATACACCGCAGAAATTAGCAGAACAAATCCAAGTTGTTTCTTATTTGTAATAGACCAATCAGGCTCTATGTCGGACAACTATGTAAGTGTTGGCAAACCTAAATCCGAAGCACTTGCAGACGTGATAAATAGAATGTTGCAACAACTTGTAATTAAGTGTGCGAAATCCGAAGGCGTAAGAGATTATTATAATGTTGGTGTAATTGGTTATGGAGCTAATGGAGTTGGCTCTGCTTTTGGCGGGAATTTATCAGGAAAAAATCTTGCCCCTATTTCTGAAATTGCAAACAATCCTGCAAGAATTGAAGCAAGAACAAAAAAGGTTTCTGACGGTGCAGGTGGACTTGTTGAGACATCTGTTAAATTTCCGATTTGGTTCGACCCAACTGCAAGCGGTGGGACTCCAATGACAGCAGCATTTAAGGAAGCGAATAACATTATTTCGACTTGGTTGACTTCAAACCCAAATTGTTTTCCACCAGTTGTAATTCACATAACTGATGGAGAAAGTACAGACGGAGACCCAACGGAGGAAATGAATAAATTGACAAACCAAACATCCGAAGATGGAAATGTGGTTTTATTCAATTTGCATACAAACGCCAGAAGCACAAATCCAATTTCGTTCCCAGGCCCAGAAGTTCAACTTCCTGACCAATATTCAGAAATACTTTTTAATGGGGCTTCGCCCCTACCAAATTTTATGAGAAGTGTTGCTTCACAGGAATTTAGTTTGAATTTATCAGATGGAGCAAAAGCTTTTGTATTAAATGGTGATATCTATTTAATAATAACTGCTATTGAAATTGGAACAAGACCAAGCCTACAATTAAGATGATGCTAAAATGCAACTTTAAAAGTATAACTACTCAAAAATTCGGAAACTCAATTGATGAAAATGAGGATAATATTTTAAAGCCAAGTGAATTAGAAATTAATTCTGATACATTGGTGAAGTTTGCCGTTTCTGATGGAGCAACTGAATCATCATTTTCAAAAGAATGGTCAGACCTTTTAGTTAGCGCATATAAAGACAAGCCGTTTGAGATAAGCCGTTTAGCTGATACATTAAATGCAGTTTCATTTTCATGGCAATCAATGGTTACCTCCATTGAATTGCCTTGGTATGCTGAACAGAAAGCAGAAACGGGAGCATTCGCAACTTTTCTTGGATTGACAATTAACCGTGAAGAAAATATTTATAATGCCGTTGCAATTGGAGACTGTACATTATTTCAAATCAGAATCGATGAAACAATTTTTACTTTTCCAGTAACGACCATTGAAGAATTTGGAAACATTCCTAATCTTTTTGCAAGTAATCAAAAATATCAAACTGAAATAGAAGAAACTGTTACTTATTACAATGGGGCAATTCAACCCAATGACATAATAGTAATTGCAACCGATGCTTTGGCTGCATGGATTTTTAAGAAAAAAGATGCAAGTGAAAAACCTTGGAATCACTTATCAAACATTCTTAATGAAGGCGTAGAAGATTTTGAGATTTGGTTAAACAATCAAAGAAAAGCCAATGAAATAAAGAATGATGATGTAACTCTAATAATCATAAAATTTGAATAATGGTTTTACCAAGAGGAGATGAATATAATGTAGCCGTTCAAAACCCGAAAATTGCTTTTTCCGATATTGACTTAAAAGCAAGTCTGGTAGAAGAAACTCCTTTGGGCTTGCCCAAACCTTATTCGGGTGGGTTTACTATAACTTATAAACTTTCAAATAGTCAATACGGTTGGGCTGTTCGATGCTTTCACAGAGATATACAAGACCTGCAAAAAAGGTATCAAGCAATAGGAAATTTTCTTGCCAAAACACCCTCTCAATATTTTGTTGATGCAAAATATTTATCGGAAGGAATTAAAGTAAATGGCAAAGGATATCCAATAATTAAAATGCGTTGGCTTGAAGGTGAGCCATTGAATATTTACCTTACAAAAGTTTACAAGCAAAAAGGGAAAATTGAAAAAATATTAGCCGACTTTGTAACTCTCCGCCTGCTTCAAAGCAACATCGAGCTTAGTGCTTGCACGGTCTATATTCTGGGTAATGACCAGTAAAAAGAGCTGGATCATCCCATCGCCCCTCGTATATACAAAAAACAGGTTGCGACCCGCATAATCAGTATCATGAAAATCATTAACCCCATCGATAGTAAAAAAAGCAGCCTCGAATCGTGGCCTGCTCGAGTGAAATATATAACCTGTGCCGGGCTTGAAAGCCACAAGTGCATTGGTACAGAAAAAAAACTCTTTCATATTACTGGTCACATTAGAAAGCAAATGTAACAAGCCCATGCTCAAAATGAAACCAAAAGCCAAGGTTAAAAAGCAATACGAATTTTTGCTGAACAAAAAAATATGGGGTTGGTGGCTAGTTTACGTGGAAACAGAAAAATTTATAACTTAGACATCATTGGACTAGACCCCGAAGAAGCACGAACGGCTTACATGGGTTTTGCATTTTTTTTGATGAGCTGACGAACAAGGGTTCAAGTTCAGTTATTTCAATTTGGCTTTTGTACAATGGTTGGGCAGACGAGCCCTGATTCCCACCACAACGCAAAGCCCTAGAACGTTGGCGGTCACGTAAAGACAAACCAGGAGGCTGAATCTGTGGACTAATAATTGTAACTTTGGTGACAATTACAAAAACAAATTAATGGGGCAATTATTAAATATAGCAGACATAAAACGCCTTTATCCGGACGAATGGGTTTTACTTGGAAACCCTATTATGAGTGACAGTAAAATTGACGTTTTAGAAGGAGTTCCTCTTTTTCACAGTAAGGACAAAAAAGAAGTTTGCTACATTGGTCGAGACAAGACTTCAAACTTTGACAAGATAACATTGATTTATACAGGATCTTTCAGGCCTACAAGAAAAATTACAGGCATTTTTAACCGAATTAAAAAATGACCTTTAAGTTTAAAAGAGAACCTGAAAGCGGCCTCATACTTGTGCATGTTGAGATCGATAACAAGTATGAATTAAAAATGATTTTAGATACCGGGGCTACACATACAACAATTGACAGTAACGCGTTATATCTTCTCGGTTATGACCTAAAAGATAATATTGGAACAGTTGAGATTGAAACTGCTAACGGAATCATTGAGACTGAGGTTTTTGAGATAAACAGATTTTCATCGCTTGGTTTGACAAAAGAAAAGTTTCAGATTCAAGTTTATGATTTTCTGGCTCATGGTATTTTTTCTGATTACAACGGTCTTCTTGGACTCGACTTCTTAGGAGACACAAAGTTTTGTATTGACACAAAGACGGACACAATTACCCTTCCATAAGCACGAACCGCCAACAGTGCATTTAAAAAATTGGGGCGGACGTAACCAGTGTTTCAACTGTTGATCATCATTCAGCATTAGTTACGGCGGAGGGACAACAACGATCATTTGAATTAATTTTGAACATTATATCATTACCAAGCATTTGTTAGCCAGGGGGACGAATTTCAAATGCCCCAACTTTCCTTTGCTCCAACGTTGTACGTCACCCTGAACAGCGTCCTTCATATATACCAACATCCATTTTTGCTTACTTAAATAACTCTAATTTTGCCAATCAGCAATTAAAATTAATGTTTGATACTTTCCGAAAATATTTAGAAGATAAGATCGCTTTAACCGATCAAAATCATGAGTTGATCGAATCCGTTTCGTCATTCAAAAAGCTTCGGAAACGTCAATATCTTTTACAGGCAGGAGATGTCAGCAGATTTAATGCGTTTGTGTGCAACGGTTTTCTTCGCTATTATTATATGGACGAAAAAGGGCAGGAACACATTATGCAGTTTGCTCCTGAAAATTATTGGACAGGACACAGGGAAAGCATGGATTCAGGTGCACCTTCAAAATATAATATTGATGCTATCGAAGACAGCGAAATTTTATTGCTGAAGAAAGAAGATTTTCAAATGATTCGCAAGACAATTCCTGCCTTCAATGATTTTGTAGATGAAACACTTAGAAAAAATATTGCGATTTTGCAGGAGCGGATTCATGTCAGCATATCTTTTTCTGCGGAAGAAAAGTATAGCAATTTTATTTCAAAATATCCTTCTATTGGCAATCGTGTGCCGTTGCACATGATTGCATCTTACCTCGGCGTATCTGCTGAAACTTTAAGCAGGATAAGAAGCCAAATCTCCAAAAAAAAAGTTTGACTTTTATTGGCTGCCCTTGACAAATGTCAAGGTTTTTTTCCTTCAAATGTCATTGGAGAGGGGCGCTTCTTGCCTGGATCTTTGCATCATTAAATAATTCAAAAAATATTACAAAATGAAAAATTTAGAAAATGCAACAGAGCTGTATGAAATGATTAACACCGGAAAATTAATGGAAGGTTTTGAAAGATTTTATCATCCTGATGTTGTAATGCAGGAAGTCGGCGACGCTCCACGAAAAGGAAAAGACATCAACCGTGAATACGAAAAAAATTTCCTGGGAATGATTAAAGAGTTTCACGGTGCAGGTGTTTACGCTATCACGTCAAACGAAGCGAAAAACATAACAATGGTTGAAAGCTGGATTGATGTAACCTTTAAGAACGATGCACCTCGGGTGAAGACTGAACAAGTGGCAGTGCAAACTTGGGAAGACAATCAAATCATCAAAGAAATTTTCTATCACAAATAATTAAAAAAAATGACAGCAAATGAAGCCATGCACTGGCGTTACGCAACAAAGAAAATGATAAACAAAGCCGTTCCCGAAAGCACGGTAAATAAAATTATTGAAGCCATTCATCTTTCGCCTTCATCACTAGGTTTGCAGCCTTACGAAGTTTTTGTAATAAGCAATCCGGAAATAAAAAATAAGATTTTACCTATAGCATTCAACCAAAAACAGGTTGTGGAATCATCTTACCTGCTTGTATTTGCAGCCTGGGATAAATATACCGACGAAAGAATTAACAAAGCGTTTGACCATTTATCGGAACAACGAAACCTGCCTGCTGCTGATATAGAGGGGCAAAAAAATTCCGCCAGGAAATATTTTTCTGAAATAAGTGATGAAGCACAATTTTATCATGCGGCAAAACAATCAGGCATTGCACTGGGTGTAGCAGTTCTTACTGCGGCGCTTGAAGGAATTGATGCATCGCCAATGGAAGGTTTTAACCCTGCCGCTTTAGACGAATTTCTCGGGCTCAAAGAAAAAGGATTGAGAAGCACTACACTTTTAGCATTGGGATACAGAGATGAAATAAATGACTGGAATTACAAGCTTAAAAAAGTAAGAAAACCACTACAAGAATTAATAACAACAATTAAATAAAAATAAAATAAAATGAAAAAGACAATAGGAATTATCGGAGCAGGCAATATTGGTAAAACTATTGCTGCACACCTGCTGAAAAAAGGCTATGCAGTAAATGTCAGTAACAGCAAACAGCCTGACTCATTAAAGGAAACCATTGTGCAATTAGGAAACGGAGCAACGGCAGTTACTGCAACAGAAGCAGCCGAAGCAGACATCGTAATTTTAGCCATACCATGGCTCCAGGTAAAAACATTAACCAACATTACCGATTGGAGAGACAAAATTGTAATTGATGCTACCAATCACTACATAAGTTCAGATTTTCAAATGGCTGATTTGGGCAACCGTTCGTCAAGCGAAATTGTTCAGGAGCATCTTCCAGACTCACGTGTGGTAAAAGCATTCAACACTCTCAATTTTAAACTATTAGCAGCTGATCCTGTTCAGGCAAACGGGCACCGTGTGCTTTTTATTTCCGGTGATGACAATGAAGCCAAAGCGCAGGTAAGTGAAATGATAAAGGGTATTGGCTTTGCTCCGGTTGACCTCGGCTCTTTATCTGCCGGTAAACTTCAACAGGCAAAAGGTGCTTTAGCACTTCAGAATTTTATTAAACTATAATCTAAAACAATAAAATAAACAGAATGAAAAAGAATAGAATCATTTACTGGACCACAATGGGCATACTTGGAGCCATGATGCTCTTTAGTGCCTTTGGTTATTTTACAAACGAAGAAATGAAAGCGGCTTTTGTACATCTTGGCTTTCCGGGTTTCTTCAGAATAGAACTGGCAATCGCAAAAATTATCGGTGTTCTTGTTTTGTTGATTCCATTTATACCTAAAGAAATAAAAGACATGGCTTATGTGGGATTTGCAATAACATTTATTTCGGCATTTATTGCACACACATCAAGCGGCGACCCTATATCAGTTGCAATAATGCCATTGGTTTTTTTAGGGATCCTTTTAGTTTCATTTATTTATAACAACAAATATGTGGCGATAAGAAATGTCGGTAGTGATAATCGCCCGAAAAGAACTCTTTAATTTTAAATAAAAACAATGAACACAAAAGCTCAAAGAATAATAAAAAGAACCTGGAAAGTTCAACTGAAAAAAAACAGTGATATACATTCAGCAGGTTTAGTATTACCGTCGGGAAACTGGGAAGAATTTGATCCTTTTTTGGTAATGGCAGAGGATATATTTCAAAAAGATGCTTTTGACTTTCATCCACATCGTGGAATGGAAACTGTAACTTATGTTATTGATGGAGTATTAGAACACTCGGATAATAAAGGCGGAAGTGGTATTTTAAACCCAGGAGATGCGCAGTGGATGACAGCAGGAAGTGGGATTATGCATTTGGAAGCGCCGCCTGAAAACGTAACCGTACATACCCTTCAATTATGGGTAAACTTACCAAAAGCCAACAAAATGGCGCCACCCCGTTACCAAGACATTTTAAGCAGCAATATTCCTGTACGAAAAGAAGAAGGTGTTAATTACCGTGTATTTTCCGGTAATTCTGACGATGTTGTATCAACAACAAAAAACTACGCTCCGGTGACTATGGTGGAAATAGTTATTGATTCCGGACACACAGCCAGTCAAGACTTTCCTTCCGACTACAATGGTTTTATATATATTTTGGAAGGCTCCGGAATGTTTGGGGACAACGAAGTAAAAGCGGGAAAAGGAGAAGTTTTGTTGTTGGAAAGTGTAAAAGAAAAAGCTGACACAAGCGAAATAATTATTAAAGCCGATGAAAAATTGAGAGTAATTTTTATAGCAGGAAAACCACTAAACGAAACTGTTGTAGCTCGTGGTCCTTTTGTTATGAATACTGAAGAAGAAATTAAGCAGGCATACGCTGACTTCAGAAATGGTAAATTCTAAAAATAAAAAAAGCAGCGAACCGATGCCAGCGGTTCGCTGCTTGTTCCTGTTGTTGTAAAACGCATTAAGGAACTGGTATATGCAGGATTTTGCTGTAACATTTATTTCGGCATTTATTGCTCACATAGCAAACGGTGACCCAATGTCTGCTGCAATCATGCCTTTGATTTTTTAGGAATCTTTTAGACTCATTTATCTGTAACAACAAATATACAGCTATTAGAATTTTGGGTCACAGAAAGCACGCCATCAACTATTTACTATATCCCCATTGGGTTATGGAATTCATTGGCCTTTAATCGATGAAGATCTTTCAATAGACTCTTTATTAAAGATTGTATTATAATATTCTAAAAGGCACTGCAGTTAACAGATACATTGTCTGAATTGTGGGCGGACGTAAGCCGTGTTTTATTTTTTTCAAAGTAGCTTTTTATCCAGCTGAACGTTTTTAATTGAGCTATGTGCAAATCATCAACATTTATTTAAAAATGTAGCTTTAATTAGCCAGCCCGGCAGAATGCTGTTTCCCTCACTTCGGCAATGCATATCGTTATCGGAAATGCTACAATAGTATTCTTAAGCTTAACAAAAAATGAGAAATGACTTAACTTGCAGTTAAAAGAATTACCTACTTTATTTAGTGATTAACGTAACCTGGGCTTCCCTTCATAAACAAAAATGAAAAAATATGACTTCAAATAAAAAATTTTCCCAATGCCTATTTTTCAAGAAGGCTATTATTATACCAGTCTGTTTGTTGCTATTCGCTTTTACAATTCGTGAGCCTTCAATAGTTAGTTCTTTGAATCAGACGATAATAAATGACACCCTTCCTCAAACAGAAATTTTTAATTTAAAAAGAGCAGACATCTATGTGGTTATTACGGATACTGATTTAGTAAAGATCCGTCTTAAGTATCGAGATAGCATAATGATGAATCGGACGAATTTTGATGCCCTTCCGGCAAACGTTAAAAAAGAAATATCAGCTCACAATGACGGTATTTTTAGCAGTGAGGAAATTGAATCTACTTATCCGGGTGGGCCGTCCGGATGGATGGCTTTTCTTAATATACTACGCAAGGGACAAAACAGTGAATTTTTAAATAAGGAAAAAGAGGGGCAATTTTGTAATTGCAAAATCAACAAAAATGCCCACTCTTCAACTCA
>JAABUS010001162.1_pt1 | contig 59721 bp, 48 predicted proteins | sample 5560161 | NCBI WGS metagenome assembly JAABUS01 (sample SAMN10711885, study PRJNA513376) | rock metagenome | isolation source: Antarctica rocks | place: Antarctica: Victoria Land, Trio Nunatak nord | collected 2016-01-04
AAGACGTTCCGGCTGCGCTCCTCCCCTAAGGACGTTCCCGACTACGCCCCTCCCAAGGCGTTCCGGGCTGCGCTCCTTCCGAGGTCCTAGGGATAGATGCCCGCGTCGCGGTAGGCCGCGGCGGCCTGCTCGAGCAGGCGCCGGTCTACGAGCGTCAGCGTCCGGCCCGCGACCTCGATGGTCGCGCCGTCGTAGGGCGGGTACCAGAAGGCCCGCATGCGCCGCTCGGTCAGCTCGGGTGGATCCCCGGGGCGGACATGGCGCAGCTCCTCGAGCTCCTCGCGCGTCACGTAGCGACCCTCCCCCTGCGGAGTGCGGGGCATCGGCACCCCGGCTGCGGCCTGGTCGACGACGTCGCGGAACACCGCGAGCAGCCGCTCCTGGCTGGTGATGTGCAGCGACAGCGCCGTCTCGTGATCCGGGTCGATCGTGAAGCGGTCCACCCGCACGATGTCGCCGGTGTCGAAGTCCTCATCGACGAAATGGGCGGACACGCCCCACTCGGAGAGTCCTTCGAGGATCGCCACGTTGTATCCGCCCAGTCCGCGCATGTCGGGCAGGGGGCAAGGATGGAAGTTCAGGCACCCTTCTGAGCCCAGGTCGATCAGGGGCCTGCGGATGCGCTTCCAGAAGAGAAAGGACAGGACGAAGTCGACACCCTCGAGGTCGACGCGGGCGCCACCGGGCTCCTCGATCTCGGCATACAGGTCGTCGTCGGTGGCCAGCGGGATGTCATGGCGCGAGGCGGCCAGGTCCAGGCGCTGCCCGGGTACCGTGAGGTCCGGCTGATCGGGCGCCACCACCGCTGCGACCTCCCATCCCCCCTGAACGAGGTGCTCCAGCGCCGCCACCGCGGAGCGCCTGTGCTTGCCCATGAAGACCGCCTTCACGCCAGCAGCCTCTCGTACAGCGCCAGGGTGCGCCGCCCGATCTCATCCCACGAGTACGGACCGGCGGCGGCGGCGGCGGCGTGGCGCTCGAGCGCCACGCGCCGTTCGGGGCATGAGAGCAACTCGCCCAGCGCCTCGCGCAGGGCATCGGGATCTCCGGCGGGCACGAGGCTGGCGGCGCCGTACCGGCGCCCCACCTCGGAGAAGCCGCCGACGTCGGAGAGCACCATCGCCTTCTCGAAGGCGAGCGCTGTGTACAGGACGCCCGACTGGTCGATCTCGCGGTAGGGCAGGACCACGATGTCAGCGCGGCGCATGTACGCGGGCAGTTCGGAGTCGGGCACGAAGCGCTCGACGAAGCGCACCGTTCCCCCGGCCGCTGCCGCGGCCCGCTTGAGCGGCTCGATCGGCATCCACGGCCGTCCGACGATCCACAGCTCGGCTCCCTCCACGCCGCGAAACGCCTCCAGGAGCACGTCCACCCCCTTGTAAGGGCGAAGTACGCCGAAACAGAGGATCACGGGGCCCTCGACGCGAGCCAGATCCTCCGGGAGCGGAGCTTCGGCGCGCTGTCGCGTGAGGTAGTCGAACGCACCGTGGGGGATCACATGCACCTTCGCGGGGTCGGCTCCGAAGCGGGCCACCAGCTCGCGGGCGCTCACCTCGGTGTGCGCCACCACGGCATCCGCCCGCGCTGCCACCAGGGCAGCCGCGCGTTCGCGGACGCGCCCGCGCCCGCGCCGCAGGACGTTGTGCGAGGTGAACACCGTGGGAGCCGCCCGGGCCATCAGGAACGCATCGAGCGCTTCGAGCGTGAGCCACTGGTAGTGGACGAGGTCGGTGGTGGTGGCGCCACGCCGGTGGCGTGCCATGTCGGGCACATGCTCGAGGGCGCGCAGCACCCGCCTATGGGTCGTCGAGCGGTGCTCGCTGGTCGCTCGCCGGTAGAAGGCCTGCGTCACGTCGAATCCGACGGCGGGCGGCAGCGGTCCGTACAGGTAACGGCTCATGAGCAGCTCGACCTCCGCGCCAGCTCGCGTCAGGGCGTTCGCGAGCGAGAAGTCATACGGAGGCGTGTAGGAGGGAGGGTCCACGAGCTGGACGCGCATGGCCACCATTCTCACGGCGTGGCGCGTCGTGGGTGCTCCCCGACTCAAGTACTAGGTTTCCGGCGGTGGAATCGAGCCTGGTCCGCCTGGTGTTCGTGGTACTCGTGTTCGCTACAGGCGGGGCGTTCCTGGTCGCCCAGTACCTGAAGACCGAAGAGCCGCTGGTGCTGCGCTTCGCCGCGGACCGGGAGGCCTTCTCCCCCAACGACGACGGCTACCAGGACAAGGTGGGTCTCGGATTCGACCTCTCCGAGCCCGCCGAGGTGTCGTTCTCGGTGATCGATCCCGAAGGCCACGAGGTGCGCCGGATCGTGGACGACCGCGTGCTGGCAGGCGACGCCAAGTACCGCTTCAGATGGGACGGGCGCGACGAGGCCGGCCAGATCGTGCCCGACGCCGCCTACCGGATGCGGGTCGTGCGGCGCAAGGAGGGCCGCGCCGTCGACTCCTTCAAGGAGGTGGTGGTCGACACCGTGGCACCGAAGGTGCGGATCACCTCGGCCGAGCCGTCGATCGTCGACCCCGCCGACGGGCGGGTGTCGGTGCGCATCACCTACGACGGCCCGCGGAACGCTCTGCCCGAGTTCCGCGTCTACCGCACCGAGGGCGGCCCCGTGCGTCCGGTGCGCCGCTTCCGCGGCGACGGCACCCGCAGCGGGGTCTGGAACGGGAGCGTGATCAGCGGCGACCTGGCGGTCGACGGAAACTACGCCTTCCAGGTGAGGGTGCGCGACTCCGCCGGCAACGCGACGCTTGCGCCTCCGGGCTACCCCAAGCCCGGCACCGCCGCGGCGGGTACGGGCACCACCGTCCGCCGCCTGACTCTCCAGGGTCCACTGGGGGTGGTGGGCGCCGGCTCGGTGGCCCGCCTGATGGTGGGCCCCACGGATCGGCGCTTCCGGTTCGCAGTCTCACGTCTGGGCTCGAACGTCGCGATCCGCCGCGATCGGCGCCGGGGTGGCGTACTGCGGGTCGGGATTCCCGCCAGGGCCCGCACCGGCGTGTACCTGGTGAGGGTGCGCTCGCGTGGCAGGCGGGCCGTCTGGCCGGTCGCGGTCGCGGGCGTGCCTCAGACCGAGCGCTCCCGCGATCGCGCTCGCCCCCTGGTGGTGCTGCCGGCGGTCACCTGGCAGGGCGTCAACCCCTACGACTCCGACAGCGACGGCTTCGGGGACACATTTGCCAGCGCACGTTCGGTGCCGGCCGAGCGCCCCTTCGCCGGCGGGGGCCTCCCGTCCGGCTTTGCCCGCGAGGTGTCTCCACTTCTGCGCTTCCTGGACCGCGAGCGCATGGCCTACGACCTCACGACCGACCTTTCGCTAGCTCGCCGCGAGGGCCCAGCCCTGGGTAACGCGCCGGGAGTGGCGATCGCGGCCGGCGCGACGTGGGTGCCCCGGCGGGTTCGCGATCAGCTGCGCGACGAGGTGGAGAGCAACGGCCTCAGGGTCGTGGCCTTCGGCGCGCGGACGCTCAAGCGCACGGTCGCGCTCGTCGACGAGCGGCTGCGCGACCCGAGCCCGCCGCGCGCCGACGACCTGTTCGGCGAGCGCACCCAGGTGTTCCGCTCCGAGGTCCGCGCCCCACTCAGCGCCCAGCGCGACGGCCTCGGGCTGTTCGAGGACGTGGACGACCTGTTCGGCGATTTCTCGGTGTTCGAGCGTTCGCTCAACCTGGCCCCCGATACGGAGCTCGAGACCGCCGCGGGACGCAACCCGGACGAGCCCGCCTTCGTGGCCTACCGGTTGGGAAAGGGCATCGTGATCCGCCCGGGCACGCCACAGTGGAGCCGCGAGCTCGAGGAGAGCCGGTTGAGCGCGGAGGTGCCCCAGGTGACCAAGCGGATCTGGTCCCTGCTGGCTCGCGGGCGCTGACCCGGCTGCAGGGTGCTTCTGCCATCCTGATGCCCCTCATGGTCCGAAAGCTGCTCATCGGGGGCGTCCTCGCCCTGCTCGTCCTCGGGGCTGGGGGAGGCATCTGGTACTGGCAGGCCAACAAGCCGGTGGAGAAGCGCGGCTCGGCGGACGAGGAGTTCGACCGCACGGATACGCCCGGCTCTCAGCCCTCGAAGGACAAGCGAATAGCCGTGCCGTGGCCCACCTATGGCTACGACCTCCAGCGCACGAAGGTCTCGCCCTACGACCACCGGCCGCCCTACCGGCGGCTGTGGTCGGTAGACGCCAAGGATACGCTGGAGTTCCCTCCCACCGCCGGCTACGGCAACGTCTACATCGCCCAGCAGAAGGGCCTCTTCTTCGCCGTGAACGGCAAGACGGGCAAGCCGGTCTTCAAGACGAAGAACTTCAAGCGCTGCGCGGCATCGTCGCCCACGCTCGCCAACGGCATGATCTACCAGGCCTATATGGACTTCGTGGAATGCGGGGAGAACGACCCCGACCCGACCGGCTTCCTGATCGCGATGGACGCGCGCACCGGCAAGGAGAAGTGGCGCTTCGAGGGCCTGCCGATCGAGTCCTCGCCCCTGCTCAAGGACGGCATCCTCTACTTCGGCTCCTGGGATCACAAGGTGCACGCGATCCGGGCCAAGAACGGCAAGGAGGTGTGGAGCTATGACACCGGCGAGCGGGTGAACACCTCGCCGGCCTACTCGAAGGGCCGGATCTTCGTGGCCAACCAGGCCGGCGGCGTGTACGGACTGGACGCCCGGACGGGCAAGCCGGCCTGGAAGGCCGCTTCGGCATCCTCGGCCCTCGGCGGCCGGGAGTTCTTCTACGCCAGTCCCACCGTGGCCTACGGCCGCGTCTTCATCGGCAACAGCGACGGCACGATGTTCGCCTTCGGCGCCAAGAGCGGGAAGACCCTCTGGGCACGGCCGCTGGGCACCTACATCTACTCGGCTGCCGCCGTCTGGGACCAGAAGGTCTACGTGGGCACCTACGACGGCAAGTTCTTCGCGCTCGACGCCGCGACGGGGGACACGAAGTGGGAAGAAGAGCTGCCCAGCGCCGTGCACTCTCCTCCGACGGTGATGGACGGGCTCGTCTACGTGGCCGCCTGCTCTTCCTGCGGATCGGACGCCGCGCGCTTTGTAAAGATGGGCGGCAATGATCTCACCGTCGCCTTCAACGCCCGCTCGGGCAAGCAGGTATGGAGCTTTCCCAACGGTAAGTACGCCGGGCCCATCATCGCCGACCAGGACCGGGTCTATCTGACCGGGCGCAGCGTCCTGTACGGACTCGCGCCGCGCAAGCCTGCGGGCCGGCCGAAGGGGCGCCGGCCTGCCGGCGGGGCCGGTGCCGGCGCCGTCAAGCGGGCGAAGCCACGCAACCCCAAGCGCGCCAGGGCCCGAGATGCGCGGCGGCCCAGGCAGGTGAGGGGCCGAGATGCGCGGCGGCCCAGGCAGGTGAGGGGCCGAGATGCGCGGCGGGCCAGGCGAGCACGTCAGCGCAACCGCAACTGAGAGGGTCAGGGCGCGGTGCTCACCGGCTGCGCTCCCTCCCTGGGGCGTTCCGGCTGCGCTCCTTCATCAGTCGGTGCGAGGCCCGAGCCCAGCCACACGAGCGCCGCCGCCACCGCGCCCGTCATCGGCCATATCAGGTAGTAGTTGTTGAAGGTGCGCCCGATGAACAGCAGCACCAGCATCGAGATCGCGAATCCGGCGGCGCCCACCCACTGTTCGCGCAGCCGGTGCTGCACCAGCAGGAGCCAGGCCGTCAGGGGCCCCCAGGTGAGTAGGGCGATCAAGGCGAACGGGTAGGAGCCATCGCGGTCCTCGATGATCCCGGCGCGGATCAGAATCGCCGACAGTCCGTATCCCACGATCCTGTAGGTCCCGGCGCCGAACTTCACCGTGTCCTCGTAGAAGGCCACCGGATCGGCGATCAGGAAGGGCAGGACACCGATCGCCACCACGCCGGCGAACACGCCCACAACGCGCTTGAGCTCTGATCGTGCCACGCCGCGCGAGGCGAGCATCAGCGCCATGAACGGAATCGCCACCACCGCGAACTGCTTGCAGAGCACGGCCCCGGCAAGACTGGCGGCTGCCCACCGGTAGCGCTCGCGCGTGACCAGGGCGAAGGCCAGCAGCATCAGCGTCAGGCTGGGAGCGTCGTTCTGGCCGAACCACGCGGAGCGCACCGCGATCGGGTTGGCCACCACCACGGCTCCAAGGATCAGGCGCCAGGAGAGCGGTGCTCGGAAGGCCATCGCCGCCGCGAGTCCCGCCAGCGTGAGCACGAGCACGAACAGCCGGTAGTCGTCGAAGGGGGAGGGCAGAATGCGCCACGCCGCCGCGGTGATAGCCGTGCCCGGGAAGTAGGCGTAGTGCTCGAGCGATACCTCCCGCTCTCGCACCGCCTCCGACACGGTTCCGTCGCGCGTGTAGAAGCGCTCCATGCCCGATTCGCGGTAGTCGTGGCCGTAGGGGTTATCACCGTCGAGCACGAGGTCGCCCGCGATCTCGATCTGGTAGGTCGAGTCGTTGGTGTGAAACCACGGCGCAGTCGCGTCGCGGAGGCCGATCTGCAGGAGCGTGGAGGGCGCCAGCAGGGCGAGCGCCACTCCGAGAGCCACCACAGCCGCGCTCAGAGCCGGGACCTCGCGGCGCTTGAACGACACGGCGCCCACCACTGCCACGCCCAAGCCCGCGAGCAGGCACGCGGCGCGTGCGATGCCCACGTCCCATTCCTCGCCGGCGGCCCTCACCAGCGGGGCCAGCAGGCCCCGCGGATCGACGGCCCCGGGCCGGAAGGGCCACGGGTCCGAGCCCAGCTCGGGCAGGTTGATCGCCACCAGGGCGAGCAGCACTCCGAGCAACCCCCAGAACCCGGCCGTCGAGACCGAGGCGACCGATCCGGAGCCCCTGGCCGATCGGTCAGGGCCGTCGGCACCGAGGCGCGCCGGCATCAGGCGCCGGCCGCCAGGGCATCGGCGGCGTCGGGCCCGGCCCGAGCCGGCTTGTGCCCGGACGCGGTATCCGGCAGATCCGCCTTGGGGCGCACACCGTCGTCACGCCGCGGCCAGGTGAGATAGCCGGCGCCCACGCCGAGCACCACCCAGGTGAGCGGATCCTCCAGGAAGCCGCTGTAGAAGAGGGCGTGTACGAACAGCGCCAGGAACGCGGCCCCGAGGGCCAGGCCGAGGGGCGGTTCGAGCCGGCCCACCGCCACGAGCAGCCGCGCTCCACCGACCAGCAGCCATACGTAGAGCGCGGTCCCCACGAGGCCCAGCTCCGCCGCCACCGTCAGCGGCGTCGTGTGCGAGACGAAGTTCGGAGTGGTGCGATCGCGCCCCGACAGGCGCCGGCTGGCCTGCGGCTGGCCCCCGATCCCCACCCCCAGGATGGGGTCTTCGCGCACCACCCGCGCCGCGTCCTGGACCCGCTGGGAGCGGTCGGCGGTCCGCTGGCGCAGAGACTCGCCCCGGATCTCGATCGAGGCCAGGTAGCCTCCGACCGCCACCACGGCCACCACCAGTCCTCCGAGCACCAGCCGGCGGACGTTCCTGTCGCCGGTGGCAAAGGCGACGGCAAGGGTAATGGCCACCAGCGCCACCATGCTGGACTGCGAGTAGGAAAAGAAAAGCCCGGCCCACAGGAGCACCAGCAGGCCGACCCCCAGCCACAGGTGCACGCGCCTGAGGGCCAGCAGCACGAGCACCACCCCGATCCCGAGCACCACGTGGCGGCCGTAGAGGCTCGGGTCGCCAAACAGCGAGGTGACCCTGAAGTAGTCGGTGTTGGCGTTGGACACCTCGAGGTTGGGCGCGAAGAAGAACAGCTCGCGGGTGACCGCCTGGTACAGGCCGACCGCGGCGAACAGAGCGGCCAGCCCTACGCCCAGGCGCGCGAGGGCCCTGGGGGCCCAGTCGGGAAACGGCGACCGCGCCACGAGCCCGAGCAGCAGCGCGAACGGCATCGTGAAGTAGGCGAGCAGCTCGACTCCCGGCTCGATCAGGTCCGCCCACACCAGCGACACGGCGGCGAAGGCGATAAAGGCGGCGGCCGGAAGCGCCACAACACGGGGCAGCGCCCTGACGGCGCCGCCGTCGTCGTGCAGGGCACGCCAGACCAGCGCCACCGCCGCGGCGCTCAGCACGAAGTACAGCGGCAGCAGGCGGCCCAGTTGACCGTCTTCGGCCAGCGTTATCGGCAGGGTCTTGGAGGGATCGAAGCTGATCGGCGGGCGCAGCGGGGCAGCGGCGAGCACTGCCAGCCCTACCCACGCCGGGCGACGCACGAACACTGCGCCGGCGCCGGCGAGCACCGCCAGGCCGGCCACGGCGGCCACCGCTCCGGCAGGGGACAGGATCGCGTCGAGCTTGGCGAAACCGGGGATCGAGGCGGTCAAGCCGAGGGTCCCAGCCCCGAGCAGCGCGAGCCCGCCCAGCACCATCGCCCTCCCCCATCCCGCCAGCAGCAGCCCCGCGCCGACGGCGGCAACCACGGCGGCGAGCTGAGCGAGTTCTGGGTGTTCCACGGTCGCCGGGGCAGGCTAGCGCTCGCGCGGTGAGCGGCCGGTCGGGGTCGGGCGCATCATGGCGCAAGGGGGGCGCGGCCCCCCCGTGGTTGGATTCGCGCCCGGCGGTTGTACTCCTCGGCCGCCTCGCGTATCCCCTCGCCGCGTCCCGGGATGAGCTCCTGCCGGGCGTGGAAGGCGTAGCGGCGCGCGTCGTGGCCCCCAATCACCGCCGCGACCAGGGCGAGCACGAGGTAGAACCAGGCGCCCAGGAGTCTCACCGCGATCCGCTCGGGCGCCGATGCGTGCTTGCGCAGGTAGCGGTCGCGGCCGCGGTGAAACTCCACGATCCGCCGCTGCGCTCGTCCGAAGTCGGTGCCCAGCTGGTCGTGGTGGATCGCCCGGGCCGAGGGCACGTAGAGGATCCCCCAGCCACCATCGTGCAGACGCTTGCAGAAGTCGGTCTCGTCGGAGTAGACGAAGAACTCCGGGTCCAGGTAGCCCACTCCCGCGGCCGCTTCGGAGCGTACGAGCATGGCGCTCGACTGCGCCCAGCCCACCTCACGGGTCGCCTTGCCGCCGCTCTGCACGGTGAGGAAGCGGTGCAGGAACAACGCGCCCGCGAGCGCGGTCGCGATCCCGGGCAGCCGCCACGCGCACGGCTTCGGCTTGCCTTCGGCCGAAAGCAGCTGGGCACCCGCCGCCCCGGCGCGCGGGTCGGATTCCATCGCGTCGAGCAGCGCGGCGGTCGCTCCCTCGCACAGCTCCGAGTCCTCGTTGAGCAGCAGGCAGTAGCGCCCGGCTGCCTCGCCCAGCAGCGTGGAGTCGTTCTCGGCCTTGCCGCGACGCTCCTCGAGCGCGATCACCCGCGCCTCGTGGCGGCTTGCGCCCACCGCCGCGGCCGATCCGTCGTCGGATGAGTTGTCGAGCACGAGGACCTCGTGGTCCACCCCCGGCGGGTGGGTGCGCTCGATCGCATCCAGGCAGGCCAGCAGGTAGTCGCGCCCGTTGGTGTTCACCACGCAGTAGGAGAGACCTATCGCCACGAGCCGGCCTCCTCGAGGACCGCGCGCATGCGCTCAGCGAGGATGCGCCGGTCGAACTGCGTCTCGGCCAGCCGGCGCGCGTTGCGGCCGTAGGAGGCCGTCTCCTCGGGATGGTCTCGCAGCCACAGCACCTGCTCGGCCAGATGCCCGGGGTCGCCCGCGCGCGCGTAGAGGCCGGCCCCATGGCGCTCGACCAGCTCGCGCTGCCAACCATCCGTGTTCACGATCGCCGCGCGCCCAGCCGCGAATGTGTCGAACAGCTTGTTCGGGGAGTTCGTCGCCAGGATCGGGACGTCCTTGAAGATGGTCATGCAGGCGTCGGAGGCGGCGGCCAGGCGCGCGGCCGAGGCCTTGCCGGCGGCGGGCAGCAAGACCACGTTGCCGAGCCCGCGCCGGCGCACTTCGCCCTCGATCGCGGCGCGGCGCTTGCCGTCGCCCTGGAGCACGAAGGCCACGCCGTTCTCCCCCCGCTGGGCGAGCAGGGACGCCGCCTCGACCACCTGCGTCAGGTCGTTGGCCTCGCCCATGGTGCCGAAGTAGGAGGCCACGAACTTGTCTTCGAGCCCGAGGCGCTCGCGCAGGTCGCCGGGGTCGAGGCCGGGCGAGAAGAGGTCGAGATCCGATGCGTTGGGCACCAGCGTCACCCGTTCGGGGTCGACGCCCGCGGCGATCACTCCGTCGCGCATACCCGGCGACAGCGCCACCACGTGGCGCGCGGCGCGGTAGACGGCGCGCTCCAGAGCGCGGGCCGCCTTCTGGGCGAGGGGATTGGGCAGCGCTCCCATCTGGATCGGGGCCTCGGGCCAGAGGTCGCGCACCTCGAAGACCAGGGGAGCGCGGTAGCGCTTTGCCGCGGCGATCCCCGGTAGGGCGATCGTCAGCGGGGGCGACGTGGCCAGCACCACGTCCGGGCGCACGGCGCGCAGGGCGGCGGCGGTCGCTCCCAGGGCGAAACGCGCGAAGCCCGCCATTCGCCGGCCGTAGGCGTGGGCCGTGGCCGCGGCGTAGTCCGGCGAGGCGCCTCCCACCTCCACGACCTGTATGCCTTCGATGCTGTGGCGCCCCGGGGACCGACCGGCCGCGGCGGTTAGGATCACCACCTCGTGGCCGCTTCTGACCAGGTGCCGCGCCAGCTCATACGAGCGAGTGCCGCCCGCTGCATCGCGCGTGATGAAGAACTGATGCAGGTAGAGGATCCGCACGGCCGGGCAGACCGTACGTGACGCGGGTCCTCGACATCCTGATCGCGGGCGGCGCTCTGGCGCTGGCCTCCCCCGTCCTGCTCGTGGCCGCGGTCGCGATCCGGGTCGAGTCCCCCGGCCCGGTGATCTACCGTCACCCGCGCGTGGGCCGTCACGGCGAGCCGTTCGAGCTGTGGAAGCTGCGGACGATGGTGCAGGGGGCGGAGGGCATGGGCGCCGGGCTCTACATCGAGCCGGGCGACGCCCGGATCACCAGGTCGGGGCGGTTGCTGCGGCGCTTCTCGCTCGACGAGCTGCCCAACCTCGTCAACGTCCTGCGAGGGGAGCTGTCGATCGTGGGTCCGCGGCCCACGGTGGCCGAGCAGGTGGACCGCTACACGCCTCGTCAGCGCCGTCGCCTCGAGGTCAAGCCGGGCATCACCGGGTGGGCGCAGGTCCACGGCCGGGCGTCGCTGCCCTGGCCCGAGCGGATCGAGCTGGACGTCTGGTACGTGGACCACCGCTCGGTGCTGCTCGACCTGCGCATCCTGGCCCGGACCGTGCGGATGCTGGCATCTGGCCGCGGCCTCTACAGCGAGGAGCTGCGCCAGGGCTGGGACTAGGGCGCCTCGACCCCACCGTTTCGGCGCCGGGGTCGACCCACTCGGAGCTCGTAGACCGCCGATGCGGCGCGCGCCGTCACGCCGTCGGCGCGAGAGCTCACGTAGTAGCGATACAACTTCGATCCGGCCGGTACGAACGAGCCTCGGAAGGTGCCGTTGCGCGCCACGCTCAGGCGCTCGACGCCCACCACGGGCCAGCGGGCCCCTCGGCGCACCCGCAGCACCTGCCACACCGAGCGCTTGCGGGGGCGGACCTTGCCACGCAGCACGGTAGGCCTGCCCGTGGCTCCCGAGATCGGCGCCCGGGTGAGGGTGACGATCGGGCGCACGTTGACCGCAAACGGGGCCGAGGCCGTGGGCGCGAGCTCCTCCGATCCGGGGAAGCTCGCCCGTAGGCTGCGGTTGCGGCGCGGCGTGACCAGGGCGGAGAAGCTGCCCTGCGAGTCGGTGGTCTGCGTCGAGGAGGTCCGCCACGTGGTGCCTATGAGCGCCTGCACCTGCACCGGCTGGCCCGCCAGCGGCACGCCCTGCTCGTCGGTCAGCCGCCCGCCCAGCTCCACGGCGCTCCCGAGCGGCACGGTGTCGGCGCTCTCGGCCTCGGCATCGAGCTGGGTGATGGCGCCGGGGGCGGGGCGGGCGCCGGCTACCAGCCGGCGCAACTCGGGCAGCTGGGCGTAGAGGGCCGTACCGGGGCATTCGGTGGCACCGGTGTCGCGGTGCCCGATCACGCGCTGCAAGTGCACGGTGCGTCCCGCCGGGTAGCGGTTGGTGGAGCCACCGGTGCTCACGAGGTTCACGGTGCCGGTGGTGGGTGCACCGTGCAGCGGCAGCTTCCAGCGTATGAGGGCCGCCAGGGAGCGGATCGCGGCTGGGCTCTGCCGCTCCTCGGTGAAGGTGCCGAGGTTGGCGATGCCGGTGCTCTGGGCGTTGTAGCCCACGGCGTGAGCGCCGACCACGGGCGCGTCCGTGCCGCCCGCGCGGCCCTCGTAGAGGGTGCCGAAGCGGTCGACGAGGAAGTTGTAGCCGATGTCGTTCCAGCCGTTGGTGTTGCGGTGAAAGAGGCAGATGGCCAAGACGACGTCGGGGGCCTCGTCGCGCGTGTAGTCGTTGTTGTTCACGGTGTGGTGCACGAACGCGGCCCTGACCTCCCCCATCTCGGGGCGCGAGCGAGGAGGGCACTTCGATGCCCCCCACTCGGCGCGGGAGACCATCGACGGCTTGGCGGCCGCGGACGCGTCCCCCGGCGAGAGGACGCTCGCCAGCGCGCCCATCCCGGCACTCGCGGTCCGACGCACCGCCGTCTTGGCCCGTTCGGCGGCGGTGGCTGTGCCCCGCACGTTGATGAACTGCAGGCGCAGACCGGCGAGCCGGCGGCTGGAGCGGTACTGCACCCAGTCCGCCTCGCCTGCCCAGGTGGGACTCGTGACGCCTCTCACCGCGCGCTCCACACCCGGGTCCGGCGCGTCTTCGGCGTGCGTCTCCATCACGCTCCAGGGCGTCCACTCCCCGCCCTCGATCCGCGTGCGCACGGCGATTCCCGGCTCCGCTATCCGCCCGTGCCAGGTGAGCCCGACCGCGTTGAAGCGCTTGGGGGCACGGAGGGGCCGAGAAACCACCCCGTCCCCGCGACGCGACGCGATGCCCAGCAGCGCACCCTCGCCGCCCGCGGGCATGGAGAACTGGACCGGGTCGGGCCGGTAGGGACCGCTCAGGGACAGCGCGGGCGCCGCGACCGCCCCAAAGATCAGGCCGCAGAACAGCGCGCCGGCGACTAGGAACCTCTTCACCACGCGTCAGAACACCCTTCCAGAGAAACCGATTCGGCCCTGAACGAAACCTTGCAGCCGGTTGCGCTGCAACCACTCCTGCGCGCGGAGAGCAGCCGGAGGAGCGCAGCCGGAACGTCTCGGGGAGGAGCGCAGCCGGAACGTCTCGGGGAGGAGCGCAGCCGGAACGTCTCGGGGAGGAGCGCAGCCGGAACGTCGTTCCGGCGAGCACCGCACCGGAGAATCTCCGGCGAGCACCGCACCGGAGAATCTCCGGCGAGCACCGCACCGGAGAATCTCCGGCGAGCACCGCACCGGAGAATCCGGCGAGCACCGCACCGGAGAATCTCCGGCGAGCACCGCACCGGAGAATCTCCGGCGAGCACCGCACCGGAGAATCTCCGGCGAGCACCGCACCGGAGAATCTCCGGCGAGCACCGCACCGGAGAATCCGGCGAGCACCGCACCGGAGAATCCGGCGAGCACCGCACGGATTTCTCTGATTAGGGGATGGGCTCCGGGCTGTTGCTGCGGTGCTCGTCCTTGAAGGTCCGGATGGCGTCGAAGATCTTGTCCCCGTAGGTCTTACAGCCCAGCAGGCGGCCGGTGCCAAGCGGCGTCGGGTCGCGGCTCCACGCGCTGGCGGCTACCTGATAGGGCATCGTGTCGTCGGGCGCCAAGACCATCTGGTACTCGTCCTCGTCGAACAACGCCTTCAGGTTGGCGCGCTGCTGCTCCGGCAGGGTCGGTTTGAACCAGATGATGATCCGGCCGTGCTCGAGCGTGTGTACGAGCGTCTTGAGGTCGGGCGTCTGTTCATAGGCGCCGTCCTCGGCCGCGGCCTCGAAGTGCTTGCCGGACGTAGGCGGGTCCGAGCCGTACTTCACCGTCTCGTTGATGTCGGTGAGGTGGTCGCGACTGTCGGCCTTGAAGCTCTCGAGCTCACAGCCCGCGGCTTGCACGGCTTCCTCGAGGTCGGAGACCTGCTGCTCGGGCGCCTCGCCGCCGTCGGGCAGCACGTCGGCCGGGGTGTCGGTGGCGCCGCCGCCCTCCTCCTCGTCGTCTCCCCTGGTGAGCAGGAAGCCCGTCGCCGCCAGCGCCAGAATCACAACGGCCGCGCCGGCGGCGTAGCCCATCAGCTGCTTGCGCCGCCTGGCGGCCCGCGCGGAGGCCTCGCGCTCCTCGCGCTCGCGCCGCAGCTGCTCCTTCTGCTCCTTGCGACTCGCCACGGTCGTGAAGGGTAGTGAGGTCTGCAGGCTACACGGGACGGCGGCGGCCGGCGGTTGTCGCGGAGCCGCCGGCACTACGCCGCGACGCCCTGCGCGGACCGACCCGGCGGCGCTCTGGCGCTCCTTCCCAGCACTCATCGATGAAGGACACGATCTCGCCCGTAAGGCGCTCGGGCGAGAGGCGCAGCTCGAGGATCGAGGAGGCTTCGACCAGGCGCGAGCTCGGCAGCTCGTGCCCGAGCATGTCCGAGTCGGAGAAGGGGTGGATCGGGTCTCGAGGATGCCCGATGATGAGCGCGGGCGCATCGAGCGTGGCTCGCTCTTCGCGTGGCGGCGCCACGCGGCCGAAGTAGAGGCCCTGCAGCACCGAGGCCGACGGCTTGGGGTCCTGGCTGATCCAGTCGAGACTCAGGTCGACCAGCAGGGGCCCGCGCCGGGGGACCAGCCGAGCCACGCGGCTGAGCGCGCGCATCACAGGCGCGCCGAACGTCAGGGCAACCATCAGCGGGGTGAAGGCGATGGCGCAGGCCAGCAGGGCGTTGTCGAGCACCGGCATCTCGATCAGCATGCCCTGCACCCTCGAGCTGTCCTGGGCGGCGGCCTCCAGGGTCGCGTTGGCGCCCAGCGAGGTGCCACCGATCACCGCCTTCTCGATTCCCAGGTGGTCCATAAGGCCGTGCACCTGCGTCCCGAAGATCGTCATGGAGTAGTTGCCCATCTCGGGAGGCCGGTCGGAGTCGCCGTGACCCAGCAGGTCGAGGCAGAGCACCCGATGGCCCCGCCGCGCGAGGGTGCCGGCCAGAGTCCCATGCATCTTGCGCGAGACGAGCAGACCAGGCATTAGGATCAGGGCGCGCTCGCCCGACCCGTACTCGTCGTAGACGAGGCGGTGACCACCGTGTTCGAAGCTGCCTGTCCGCGGCTGCATGCGGACGGGACCTTAGCCCTCGGGCCTCTACCCGCGCGGGTTGACGAGCGGCGTGAGGTTGGCCTCGATCTGCTCGCGCATGGGCTCGAAGCGGGGCGGAAGCACCAGCTTCTCCCCAAGGTGCTCCGGATCCTCGTCGGTGTCGAATCCCGGGCCGATGCTCGCGATCTCGAGCAGGACCCCACTCGGCTCGCGGAAGTAGATCGAGCGAAACCAGAAGCGGTCGACCACCTCCGTGGGCCGGGCTCCACCCTGGAGTGCCCGGTCGCGCCACGCCGCGTGGTCGCCCATCGTCGAGGCCCAGGCCACGTGGTGCACGGTACCCCCGCCTGGCCGGCCAGGCTCGGCGGGAGGCTCGTCGTAGGAGATCACGCCCCCGCGCCGCTCGCCGCGGGCCTCCCAAGCGCCATGGCCGGCTTGGGTGAAGCCAAGGCCCTCCTCGAGCAGGTGGCGGCTCGCCGAGGGGTCGGCTGAATACCCGCGCACGGCTTCGAAGCCCTGCAGGGCCACATCAGCGGGCACCTCCGGATGGTCGGCGATCAACGCCGTGTCGTCGCGGTCGGTGACCACCAGCTCGTGCTCGAGGCCCTCGGGGTCGCGGAAGCGCAGGGCGGCGTCGGGCGTCTCGGTCGCCACGCCCTCGTCGGCCAGCCGGGCGGCCCAGAACGTGAGCGCCCGCTCAGAACCCACGCGCCAGACCACGCGGTACACCATGCCGGCCCCGGCCCGGCCGGGGGCGGCGCCCGGGTACTCGAAGAACGTGAGGTCGGCGCCGGGGCTGCCTCTCTCGTCCGCATAGAAGAGGTGGTAGACGCTCGGATCGTCCTGGTTCACCGTCTTCTTCACCAGCCGCAGCCCTAAGACTCGGGCGTAGAAGTCGAGGTTGCCGCGCGCGTCGCCCGTGATCGCCGTGACGTGGTGAATGCCTTCCAGCTTCATGAGGCGCCTCCTGTGCACGCGGTAGACTCCTTGTGAGCGCAACTATAGCTTGGGAGTACTTGTGTCTACAACTAAGGTCGACGAAACCCGCGAGCGAGCGAGTGGGGCCGCTCTCGAGCCCGACACCCTCGCGGCATGGCGCGGTTTCCTGCGGGTGCACTCCGCCCTCGCCAAGCGGCTCGACGCCGAGCTGGCGGCGGCTCACGGCCTCTCCCTCAGCTCCTACGAAGTGCTGCTCTTCCTCGCCGACGCGCCCGAGGGTCGCCTTCGTATGTCCGACCTGGCCGAGTCGGTGCTGCTGAGCCGCAGCGGTCTGACCCGTCTGGTCGACCGGCTCGAGCGCGATGGCCTCGTACGGCGCCAGAGCTGTCCCTCGGACCTGCGCGGCTTCAACGCCCTCATCACCGAGGATGGCAGGAAGCTCTTCGCCGCGGCGCGCCGGACCCACCTCGCCGGAGTGCGCGAGCACTTCACCGACCGCTTCAGCGGCGACGAGCTGCGCACGCTCGCCGGATTCTGGGAGCGCGTGCGGTCCGGGGCCGCCGGCCCCGGCACCTGCTGATCGTCGCGGGGACGGCGAGCGCGCCCTGGCGGCTCGCGCGTACGGGAGACCTTACGGCGTGCCCAGCACCGGCTCGGGGCGGGGCGGGCCCGCGATGTAGCGAACCTTCGTCGCGGCGGACTCCATCAACGCTGCCGCGCGTTCGACGTATCCGGCCACGAACGGGTACGGCCCCCGGGCGCGGAGGTCGAGCGCGCTGTCGTCGGGGGCCGGGACAGCCTTCTTGGGAGTGCGGCGCGGCGGCACCCGCGGCCTCGACCGCGGCGCCGGGATGCCCGAGAGGCCGCCCCCCGTGCCGCCGCTCAGGCAGGTCCGCACCGCCTGGGCGACCAGCTGGGCACGCACGGCATAGCCGCTGCCGAATGCGTGGACACCGTCGGGGGACAGCAGCCCCGGGTCGGCGCGGGTGGCGGCCTGCCAGTCCACGAGTTGCACGTTGGGAGTCTCGGCTGCGAAGCGGCGCACGACCTGGTTGGCAGGTTCGCTGGTTGCCCCGTTCAGCGGCGGGCGCGCGAGGCTCGCCACCACCAGGCAGCGGCCGCCCACCAGCTCGCGCACCGCCTGAAGGTCGGCCTCGAGGATCTGGGGCTGGGCCACGTCGTTGTTCACGCCCAGGTCGAAGACGACCACCGAGTGCCCGGGCGCAAGCCGCGAGCGCAGCACCGCGACGCCCTCGGGGCTGGGGCGTCCGGTGCGGGCTTCCACCGTGAGGGGGGCCACTTCCCGCAGCTGCCGGCGCAGGTAGGGCGCGGTGCCCACCTCGAGGCTGTCCCCGATCACCAGCACCCCGCCGGAGGACTGGGAGTCAGACGGCGCCGGCAGGGCCAGAGCCGCGGCGGTGAACACGAGAAGGGCTAGAGCGGCGCGCTTCATGTCCCAATGATGCCCCAGGAGGCGGCTACTGCGCCGGCTTCTGCTGTTCCCACCACGCGTCCACGGCAACCACCGCGCCGCCGATGATGGAGTCCTGGACCGGAAAGCTCTCCCAAGGCAATTCCGTTCGCGTAGTCTGCGAGGGCGCCGAAAATCTTGACCGAGAGGGCTGACCAATGACCGACGAAGCCAACCGCCCGCCCGCCCAGGGCAACGACCGCCGAGGCCTGACCACGCGCCAGGGCCACCCTGTCCACGACAACCAGAACCAGCGGACCGTGGGCGAGCGCGGACCCGCGACGCTCGAGAACTACCAGTTCCTGGAGAAGATCAGCCACTTCGATCGCGAGCGCATCCCTGAGCGCGTGGTGCACGCCCGCGGCTTCACCGCGTATGGCTACTTCGAGTCCTACGGCACGGTGGGCGACGAGCCGGTCTCGAAGTTCACCCGCGCCAAGCTCTTCCAGGAGAAGGGCAAGCGCACCGACGTGGCTCTGCGCTTCTCCACGGTGGCCGGCGGCCGCGATTCCTCGGAGGCCGCACGCGACCCGCGCGGCTTCGCCGTCAAGTTCTACACCGAGGACGGCAACTGGGATCTCGTGGGCAACAACCTCGGCGTCTTCTTCATCCGCGACGCGATCAAGTTCCCGGACTTCATCCACTCCCAGAAGCCCGATCCGGTCACCTTCCGCCAGGAGCCCAACCGCCAGCTCGACTTCATCAGCCAGTCGCCCGAGGCTCTGCACATGGCGATGCTGCTCTACAGCCCCCGGGGGATCCCCGCCAGCTACCGGACCATGCAGGGCTTCGGCGTGAACACCTACAAGTGGGTCAACGAGCAGGGCGACACCGTGCTCGTCAAGTACCACTGGATGCCCAAGCAGGGCGTGAAGAGCTGGACCGCGGCGGACGGCGCCTCCGTGCAGGCCGACGACCTCGGCGCGCACAGCAAGGACCTCCACGACGCGATCGAGGCCGGCGACTACCCCGAGTGGGAGCTGCGGGTGCAGATGATGAGCGACGACGAGCACCCCGAGCTGGACTTCGACCCGCTCGACGACACCAAGGTCTGGCCCGAGGAGGAGTTTGTGCCCCAGCCGGTCGGGCGGATGGTGCTCGACCGCAACGTGTCCAACGTGTTCGCCGAGAACGAGCAGATCGCCTTCGGCACGGGCGTGCTGGTGGACGGGCTCGACTTCTCCGACGACAAGATGCTCGTCGGGCGTACGTTCTCCTACAGCGACACCCAGCGCCATCGCGTGGGACCGAACTACCTGCAGCTGCCGGTCAACCAGGCGAAGGCGCCGGTGGCCACCAACCAGCGCGACGGACAGATGACCTACGGCGTGGACGACGGCGGTGAGAACCCGCACGTGAACTACGAGCCCTCGATCGCCGGAGGCCTCAACGAGGCGCCGTCGGCGCACGACGACGAGCAGGGGCCCGTGATCGAAGGCCGCCTGACCCACCGCAGCATCGCGCGCACCAACGACTACAAGCAGGCCGGCGAGCGCTACCTGCTGTCCGAGGAGTGGGAGCGCGACGATCTGGTCGCCAACCTGGCGGACGCCATCGGCCAGTGCGATCGCAACATCCAGGAGCGGATGGTCTGGCACCTGTTCATGGTCGAGAACGAGTTGGGCCACCGGGTCAGCGAGATCGTCGGCATCTCGGCCGACGACGTAAGCCACCTGCCCCCGCTCGCGACGCAGACCTTCACCGAGGAGGAGCAGGAGCGGCTGGCCAACCTCGGCAGCAACCCGCCCCGTGACGTGAGCGGCCTGACGATGACCCACTGCGTGCCCAACGAACGGGGCGCGCCGGCGGGCGACGCGCAGCCGGTCTCCGCCTGAGCCGCCTCGAGCGGAGCGACCCGGAGGACGTCCACGGGCGGAACGCTACGCAGGGATCTGTCAGGAGTCGAGCAGGCAGCGCCAGCGAAGCGCCGGGTACCGGCCGAAGCCGCGGTCGAAGGTGATCAGCTCGGCGCTCTGCTCGAGCGCGACCGCCGCCAGGTAAGCGTCGGGGACGAGGTTGCCACGCAGCTGTAGGTGCCGGCACAGCTCGGTAAACCGCGTCCAATGCGTCGTTCCCGCTCGGACCAGCTGCGCCGGTGGTTCGCTCAGGATGTCGAGGTAATCGATGACGGAGTTAGGCGTTTCGGGTCGCACGAAGACGCGCGGGTTGGTGGCCAGTCGCACGACGCTGGCCAGAGCCACGTCGCTCAGGCCCAGGGGGACGCTCCTCGAGCGCGCCTGCTCCAGAAAAGCCCGCGCCGGCTTGTGATGGTCATGGTCGGCACGCAGCGCGGCGAGGAGGACGTTGACGTCAGGCAGCAGCACTGTCGTCGTCCGCCGCGTCCAAGAGCGAGGCATTGGACGCCGGGTCGATCCACGGTTGGAGGCCGCCCCCGACGGTCGACACGGGCAGCCGCCGCCGCCGCCGCCCGCGACCGGCGACCGCGCCGCCGAGTCGGAGTCGGAGCCCGTCGGCCAGCAGCGCCGTCAGCGTCGTCCCCTCGTCGGCGGCCCGTCTTCGTGCCTGTCGCAACAGCTCGTCGGGAAGGTCGACCGTGGTACGCATGCATGAGACTGTACCGAGCTGTGCAGCATGCTGCACGATCGTGGGCCGCCGACGCACAGCAGCCGTACTGCGCGCCGCCGATGCGCCCTAAGCTGTGCGGATGAGGACGACGCGCGCTGCTCTCGCGCCGCGAGCCCGCGAGCTTGCTGACCTGCTGATCGGGCGCCGCGCCGGCTCGCCGGCCCCCTGAAGGTGAGCACCATCGCCCGCCCGGGCGCCGGCGGCGCGCGGCTGCTGATCTCGTGCCCCGACCGGCCGGGAATCGTGGCGGCCGTGTCGGGCTTCCTCTTCGCGCACGGGGCCAACATCGTCTCCTCCGACCAGCACTCGCTCGATCCCGAGGGCGGGCGCTTCTTCATGCGGATGGAGTTCACCGCCGAGAGGCTCGACCTCTCGCGCGAGCAGCTGGGCGCTGAGTTCGCGCGCGAGGTGGGCGACGGGCTGGGCATGGACTGGCACCTCTCCTACGCAGACGAGCCCAAGCGGCTGGCGGTGCTCGTGTCGCGGGAGGAGCACTGCCTGCTCGATCTGCTGTGGCGCAACCGCCGCGGGGAGCTGGACACGCGCATCGAGCTCGTGGCCTCCAACCATCGCGACCTCGAGTCCGACGTGGCGGCCTTCGGGATCCCCTACCACCACGTGCCCGTGCCGCCCGGCGCAAAGCCCGAGGCCGAGCGTGCCCTGCTCGAGCTCCTGCGCGGCCGCGTGGACGTGGTGGTGCTTGCGCGTTACATGCAGATCCTCTCCGGCGCCTTCCTGGATCGGATCGGGATTCCGTTGATCAACATCCACCACTCCTTCCTGCCCGCCTTCGCCGGGGCGGATCCATACCGCCGCGCCGAGAAGCGGGGGGTGAAGATCATCGGGGCCACCGCCCACTACGTGACCGAGGAGCTCGACGCCGGGCCGATCATCCATCAGGACGTCGCGAGCGTGTCACATCGCGACGGCGTCGCTGAGCTCGAGCGCCTGGGAGCCGACATCGAACGCGCCGTGCTGGCGCGCGCGGTCAAGCTCCATCTCGATGACCGCGTGCTCGTGCACGAGGGCAAGACGGTGGTGTTCTAACCTCTCGACCGGGTGCCCGCTGCCGTGTCAGCCGGCAACCCCACGATGAGCCGTCGCCGGCCGTGTACTGCAAGCAGAGGAGAGAAGAAAAGTGCCTATCCCCACCGAAACCGTCGGATCCCTGCCGAGGCCCGAGAAGCTGCAGAGCGCCTACGAGGACCTCGACCAGGGCAAGATCACCTTCGAGGACCTGCAGAAGCTGCAGGACGAGGCCGCCAACGACTCGATCCAGCGCCTGGAGGAGACCGGCGAGACCTATGTGAACGACGGCGAGCAGCGTGAGTCCAGCTTCGCCACGTACCCGATCACAGACACCCTCGCGGGCACCGGCCTGGCCGACAACCTGGCCGGCGACGGCCAGTTCTTCGCCATCTTCGACGACGGCCACCACCGCCAGCTGCCCCGTCTCACCGGCGGTCCGTTCAGGTACAAGACCTTTGCCTCGGAGTTCGTGGAGAAGAACAAGCAGATCGCCACCAAGCCCGTCAAGCAGGCCGTCATCTCGCCGTCGATGATGATGCTGCTCTACCCGCTCGAGGAGGAGATCGAGGGATACCCCCGCGAGCAGTTTCTCGACGACGTCTGCGACGAGGTCGAGAAGGACATCCGCCAGTGCTTCGAAGCCGGCGCCGAGCGCGTGTCGATCGACTTCACCGAAGGCCGGCTGGCCAACAAGAACGACGCCCGCAACCCGTGGACGGGCAAGGACATGCTGCAGGAGTTCATCGATCTCAACAACCGGGTGATCGACCGCTTCTCGCCCGAGGAACGCAAGAACATGGGGATCCACACCTGTCCCGGCGGCGACAACGACTCGGTGCACTCGAAGGAGGTGCCCTACGAGAAGCTGCTCACGAAGATGTTCCAGCTCAACGTGGGCTACTTCCTCATCCAGTGCGCGAGCGAGGACGACAAGGAGTCGGTCTACAAGCTCGTCGGTGAGAACAGCCGCGACGACGCCGACGGGGTGCCGCAGGTGTGCTTCATCGGTGTGATCAACCCGCTGAGCCCCGAGGTCGAGACCGCCGAAGAGGTCAAGGACCGCCTGGTGGCGGCGGCCAAGCACATCCCGGTCGAGCGCCTCGGCGCCACCGACGACTGCGGCTTCTCGCCGTTCTCGCGCGACCTCAAGCCCGCCCACGGCTCCCCGGACTTCGCCCGGGACATCGCCATGCAGAAGATCTCGAACCGCGTCGAGGGGGCTCGAATGGCCTCCGAGGAGCTGGGGGTCTAGCGAGCGCAGCAGCCCTGACCCCCGTCCGGGCACTTTGGATGGTCGGGGGTCGGTCGCTCTGGTAAACCTGGGCAATGCCCGAGGCCGGCGGCGACATTTCAGCTATCCGCGCTTCCGACGACGAACGCGAGGCCGTGGTTACACGGCTGCGAACCGCGGCCGGCGAGGGCAGGCTCACCCTTGACGAGCTCGCCGACCGCCTCGATCGTGCGCTGGCTGCGGTCACGCGCGCGGAGCTCCAACCGCTGACTACTGACCTGCCGGAGCAATCGGCGCCGGCGCCCTCGGTCGCCAAGGGGCGCCGATGGATCATCGGGATCATGGGCGGCGGCGATCTCCAGGGCCGCTGGCGGATCGCCTCGCGCTGCACGGTCGTCAACCTCATGGGTGGCGCGAGGCTCGACCTCAGCGATGCGATCGTCGAGGATCCGGAGACCGAGATCCGGGTCTTCTCGCTGATGGGCGGGTCGGACATCGTCGTGCCGGGGGGTGTGCACGTGGAGCTCGGCGGCTTCGCGTTCATGGGCGGCAACGACATGCGGCTCGGGGAGGCGCCCGTGCCCCCGCCGGGCGCGCCTACCGTGCGCGTGCGGGCTTACTCGATCATGGGCGGCACGGACATCAAGCGCGGGCCCGCCACCGCCGCCCGGACGCCGGGCCTTCCCGGGCCGCCGCGCCCGCCCGCGCCGCCGCGGCCCGAGTAGCGCGCACGCGAGGCCCGGCAATACCCGAGTACCCGCGCGGCTGCAAGGTTGGGCTCGAGCCGCGGCTTTTCGAGAGCCGTACGATCAGGCTTCAGGCTCCGGATTGGTCGAGGTCCTGTTCGCTTAGGAGCTCGTCAGAGGCGAGCGCGCGGCGTAGGCGCCTGCCGGCGACCGCCTCGAGTTCTGCCGGGGGGATTCCGCCACCTGGTTTTTTCGCGGTGAGGTCGCTAGTCGCGAGCACGTGTCCGGCGGGGAGTGCGCGGCGGGCGACCAGCGAGCGGCTGAAGAGCGCGCGCATCGGCTCCATCTCGGTCGCCATCGCGTCCTTATCGACGGGGGCGCCGAGCGCTGCCTCGAGGTAGCGGACGCCGTCGACGAGCGTGTGCAGCTCGCCGGTCGTTACCGACGCTGGGATGTCTGGACCGAACATCTCGCGGCTGAGCGTTACGTGGACTTCGAGTGCGCGCCCTCCGAGCGCAACCGCGGCCAGCGACGGGAAGATCGTCCCGGAGTGGTCAGAGAGTCCGGCGGCGCACCGGTAGCGTTCGCGGATCTCGCTTAGGATGTTGAGCCCTAGCCGGTCGGGGGGGACCGGGTAGGCCGAGGTGCACTGCAACACGGCGAGCGGGCCGGTGCCGGCACCGCGCAGGCGATTGACCGCGCTGTCCAGCTCGCCCCAGCCGCTCATGCCGCTTGAGAGCAGCACTGGCTGACCGGTTTGCGCCACTGCATCGAGCAGCAGCGTGTTGCCGACCTCCCCGGAGGCGATCTTCCAGGCGGCGACGCCGACCCGGCGCAGCAACTCGACCGCGTCGAGCGAGAACGGCGAGCTCAGGAACGCGAGTCCGAGATCTTCGGCGTGACGCCGCAGCCCCGCCCAGGCGTCTGCTGTGAACTGCATCCGCTGCCAGTACTGGTAACGGGTCTCGTCTTCGTAGCTGAACCTGACGCGCCAGGGTTCGTCGGTGCGGCTCTCCGCGTCAGCAATGTGCGTCTGGAACTTCACGGCGTCCGCGCCCGCGGCGGCGATCGCGTCGATGAAGGCGTGGGCGGTCCCCAGGCTGCCGTCGTGGGCCTGGCCGACCTCGCCAATCACCACAACGCGGTCATTCCAGTCGAGGACGGCCACGCGATCCAGTCTCCCATCTCGCGCTCGTCATGCTGTCGGATGGATGCGCACCAAAGGATCGACGGCCGCCAAGCGGATTGCAGCGCTGCGCTATGACTACAGCGCGCAGGCCAAGGACCGGCTCTCAGAGTGCAACCTGTGCGGGGCATGCGCGCATTCGGCCAAGGTCGCCCGGCGAGACCGCTACGGCTACCCGGCGAACTTCGTTGTGTGCACGCGCTGCGGGCTTGGTTATCTCTCCCCGCGTCTGAGCGCGCCGGGGTACGCGCACTTCTACTCCCGGGTGTATCGCCCGCTGGTGTCGGCCTACCACGGCCGGCGCATTGACGCCGAGACCGTGCAGCTCGAGCAGCACGCCTACGCCCAAGACCTCGCGGCGTTCCTCGCCCCGCTGCTGGGCTCCTCGCCGCGGACGATCCTCGACGTCGGTGGCTCGACGGGGGTGGTCGCCGGTGTGCTGGCGGCGCGCTGGGGCGCGCGTGCGACGGTCATCGACCCGGCCCGGGAAGAGCTCGCGGTCGCGCAGGCGGCGGGCATGGAGATCGTCGCGGGGCTCGCGGAGGACTTCGATCCCGGTCGACGCAGCTGGGATCTCGTGCTTCTGTGCCAGACGATCGATCACCTGCTCGACGTTCGCGGCACTCTGGCGGCCCTGCGTCGGATGACGGCCGGCGGTGGCCACGCGTTCGTGGACATCCTCGACGTGGACTTCGTGCTCCGCCGCACGGGCAGCATCGAGCGCACGGTCAAGATCGATCACCCCTACTACCTGAGCCGGTCCACCGCCGCGGCGTTCTTTGCCCTCGCCGGCTACACGATCACCGCCGAGCGCTTGTCCGAGGATGGACACCGCGGCTTCGTACTCGTCCCGGACGAGTACGCCGAGCCGGACTGGTCGGCGCTCCAGGCCAGCGCGACGGAGTTCTCGGCGAGGCTCGGTGCGCTGCGGGCAGCGGGAGCCTAGAAAAGCACACATAGGTTCGCGCCAATATATAGACGGGAATCCCTGGTTATAGACGGGAATCTCTGGTGCATAACTATAGCTCTACCAGTACGCTCTCGCTGTTCCATCAAACGGGAAGCCAAAGGACGGAGCTACAACTTGAGCCTCAGAAGACTTGGACTGCCGTCGCCGGGCGCCCGCTCACGGCCAGGGCGGGCCCAACGTGCGTGACCCTCGCAAGGTGTGCGTCGTCGTCGGCAGCCGCGCCAACCTCGCTCGCGTCACCACGGTGCTCGAGGCGGTGCGCGACCACCCTGCCCTCGAGCTCCAGCTGATCGCCTCCGCGTCGGCGCTGCTCGATCGGTTCGGCTGCGCGGTCAGCATGCTCGAGGGCGCCGGCTTCAACCCCGACGCCAAGATCCCTTTCATCATCGAGGGCCAGACCCCGGCCACGATGGCGAAATCCACCGGTCTAGGGCTGCTTGAGCTGCCGACCGCCTTCGAAAGGCTCGAGCCCGACATCGTCGTCACCGTCGCAGACCGCTTCGAGACGATCGCCACCGCCATCGCCGCGGCCTACATGAACATCCCCGTCGCCCACACCCAGGGCGGCGAGGTTTCGGGGTCGATCGACGAAAGCGTCCGTCACGCGGTCACCAAGCTCTCCCACATCCACTTCCCCGCGACGGACCTGAGCGCCCGTCGCATCATCGCGATGGGCGAGGACCCGAACTATGTGTTCAACGTCGGCTGCCCGGCGATCGACCTCGCTGCTCGCATGCCCCCGGGCGCCCGTCGCGACGCGTTCGTCTACGATGGCCGAAACGGCTTGCCGATTCACCCGGAGGAGCCGTTCCTGATGGTCATGCAGCACGGCGTCACAACGGAGTACGGCCACGGCCTCGACCAGATCAACGCGACGCTGCGGGCGATCTCGTCGATCGAGATGCAGGCGATCGTCTTCTGGCCCAACGTCGATGCGGGCAGCGACGAGGTCGCGACGGGCATCCGGCAGTTCCGCGAACAGGGGCTCGCCGACCGCTGCCACTTCGTCCGTAACCTGCCCGCCGAAGAGTTCGTCCGACTGATGGCACGGTGCGCCTGCATGGTCGGCAACTCCTCCGCGGCCTTGCGCGAAGGGGCATACCTCGGAACGCCGGCAGTCAGCATCGGCACCCGCCAGCAAGACCGCGAGTGCGCCGGCAACGTCACGTTCACCTCGCACGAGCCCGTCGAGATCGCCGACGCGGTTGGCGCCCAAATCACCCACGGCGGCTACGGGCGCAGCGAGCTCTTCGGCGACGGCACGGCGGGACGCAAGATCGCCGACGTCCTCGCGACCGTGGACCCGCCTCTGCAGAAGCGACTGCACTACGACCCGTCCACGCTCGTGGCCGGGGCATTGGCATAGACGAGGGAGAGAACATGGCAACGGTTTCGCTCAACACGGGCCAGTCCGAGAAAGAGCTGCCCGAGGTCTCCAGCCAGCTCCGCGAGGGAGGGCTGGAGCTGCGGTTCGGATCTGGAAAGGGATCCACGACTGAGACCGAGGTGATCGAGAGCCTCGCGGGCTGCACGGCCGTCATCGCCGGCCAAGAGCCCTACACCGCCCAGGTGCTCGACGCGTGTCCTGAGCTCAGGCTGGTCGTGCGCTTCGGGGTGGGCTTTGAGGCCGTTGACGTTCCCGCGGCCACAGAGCGCGGCGTGCTGGTCGCCACCATCCCGGGCACGAACGACTGGGGCGTCGCCGACCACACGATCGGCCTGATCCTCGACCTCGCGCACGGGATCTCGCGCCACGACCGGACCATGCGGCGAGGCGAATGGCAAGTCCGGCGCGGCATCGACGTCTGGCAGGCCACGCTCGGCATCGTCGGACTCGGACGCATCGGCCGCAGCGTTGCTCTGCGAGCCGCTGGGTTCGACATGCGGCTGGTCGCCTACGAGCCAGACCCCGACATGGCCTTCGTGGAGGAGCATGCCGTCGAGCTGATCTCCATGGACGAAGTGCTTCGGCAGAGCGACTTCGTGACGCTCCACCTCCCCTCCATGGCGGAGACCGAGAGGATCATCGACGCATCCAAGCTGGCGATGATGAAGGAGACGGCCTTCCTGATCAACACGTCGCGGGGGGACCTCGTGGACGAAGACGCTCTCTTCGCCGCCGTGCAGTCCAGCGAGATCGCCGGGGCGGGCATCGACGCCTGGACGACAGAGCCCATGGTCGACCCGCGCTGGGCCGAGCTGGAGACCGTCGTTCTGACCCCACACACGGCGCCAAACACCCACGGCGTGTTGAAGGCCAGCTGGGCGATGGCGGTGGAGATCGTGCTGCAGGTGGAGCGCGGCGAGCAGCCCGATCAGCTGCTCAACCCGGAGGCGTGGGAGGGCCAACGCCGATGAGGCGCACGGCTCGCCGCCCCGACACCCCACGCAGAAGCGGTCGGGCCCCCGCTGGGGGGTTTGTCATCACCAAGACCGTTGCAGATACTGGCGAGCACGGCCGTCGGGTCGAGAATCCGTAACGCTACGCCCGCGTAAGCTTCTTGTAGGAGATCCGGTGCGGGCGGTCGGCCTCGGCGCCGAGCCGTTCGTGGCGGTGCTCCTCGTAGGCCTCGAAGTTGCCCTCGAACCAGCGCACCTGAGAGTCGCCCTCGAAGGCCAGCACATGGGTGGCCACCCGGTCGAGGAACCAGCGGTCGTGGGAGATCACCACGGCGCAGCCGGCGAAGGCAAGCAGCGCCTCCTCGAGGGCGCGCAGGGTGTCCACGTCGAGGTCGTTGGTGGGCTCGTCGAGCAGCAGCAGGTTGCCGCCGGCGCGCAGCACCTTGGCCAGGTGCACGCGGTTGCGCTCGCCCCCTGACAGCGCGCCCACCTTGCGCTGCTGGTCGGAGCCCTTGAAGTTGAATCCGCTCACGTAAGCGCGCGAGTTCATCTCTTGGTCGCCGACCTTGATCGAGTCATAGCCCTCGGAGATCTCCTCCCACACGTTCTTGTCCGCGTCGAGCGCATCGCGGGACTGGTCCACGTAGGCCAGCTGAACCGTGTCGCCCACGCGCAGCTCGCCGGAGTCGGGCTTCTCGTCGCCCACGATCATCCGGAACAGCGTGGTCTTGCCCGCGCCGTTGGGGCCGATCACGCCGACGATGCCGGCGGGTGGAAGCGAGAACGACAGGTCCTCGATCAGGAGCCTGTCGCCGAAGCCCTTGCGCAGGCCGTCGGCCTGGACCACCACGTCGCCGAGTCTGGGCCCCGCCGGGATGTGGATCTGCACGGAGTCGAGCTTTACGTTGCGGTCCTCGGCCAGCAGCGCGTCGTAGCGGGCCAGGCGGGCCTTGCTCTTCTTGCGCCGGCCCTTCGGGTTCTCGCGCACCCACTCGAGCTCGGCGGCGATGGTGCGCTGGCGCGCCGACTCCTTGCGCTCCTCCTGTGCCAGGCGCTCCTGCTTGCCCTCCAGCCAGGAGGAGTAGTTGCCCTTGAAAGGCAGGCCCTGTCCGCGGTCGAGCTCGAGGATCCAGCCCGCCACGTTGTCGAGGAAGTAGCGGTCGTGGGTGACGGCGACGATCGTGCCCTTGTAGTCCTCCAGGTGGCGTTCCAGCCAGGCCACCGACTCGGCGTCGAGGTGGTTGGTGGGCTCGTCGAGCAGCAGCAGGTCGGGCGCCTTGAGCAGCAGGCGGCACAGGGCCACCCGCCGGCGCTCGCCGCCCGAGAGCTTGGTCACGTCTGCGTCAGGTGGCGGCAGGCGCAGCGCATCCATCGCCGTCTCCAGCATCGTGTCGAGGTTCCAGGCGTCAGCTGCGTCGATGCGGTCCTGCAGCCGCGCGAACTCGTCGGCGTCCTCGTCGGAGTAGTTGGCGGCCAGCTCCTCGAAGCGGTCGAGCAGATCTCGCAGTTCGCGCACGCCGTCCTCGACGTTGCCGCGCACGTCCTTGGAGTCGTTGAGGTGGGGCTCCTGCTCGAGCATCCCCACGCTGGCGTTGGGGTGCAGCTGGGCCTCTCCCCGGTAGTCGGTATCGGTCCCCGCCATGATCCGCAGCACGGTGGACTTGCCGGCCCCGTTGTAGCCGAGCACCCCGATCTTGGCGCCCGGGTAGAAGCTCAGGGACACGTCCGAGAGCACCGTCTTGTCCGGCGGGTGGGTCCGCGAGACCTTGTGCATGGAGAAGATGTAGTCGGCGGAGGCCATCAGGCAGGGCGCTAGATGGAGCTAGCCGGGCTCGAACCGGCGACCTCCTCGATGCGAACGAGGCGCTCTTCCAGCTGAGCTATAGCCCCGTGAGCCGCCGCGGCGGCCACAGGGGCCCCATGTTACCGGGCGCCATCTCTCAGATATCGTGGCCGTGCTGCCGATATGAGACGCAGCCGCTGGATGTGTGACCTTGACCTTTAGAGGACGCCTTCGATTCTTCTTCGCGATCATCGTGATCGTGCCCACGGTGGCCCTCGGCGCGGTGCTGCTCAGCCTGACGCAGGCCAGCGGGGAAGGCAAGACCGACGCCCGCCTGGCCACAGCGCTCGACGTAGCGACGGCTGCCTACTCCGATGGTCGTAGCGCCGCCGCCGCCGACCTCCAGCGCATAGCCGGTGACGCCGAGCTCACGGCTGCGCTGCGCAGCGGTGACAGCCCCGCCAGCGTCCGCCGGCTGCGCCGGCTCGTGCTCGCGGATCCGGGCGTGGTCTCGGCCACCCTCTTCGGCCGGAGCGGCGAGGTGATCGCGCGAGCGGGACCCACCTTCGGGGTGGCTCCCGCGGCGGGCGTGGTGCGCCGGCCCGACGGAGGCCAGGTCGGCACGCTCGCCGTCTCGGTCACCGACGCGCGGAGCCTGGTGGGGTCGGTGGCATCGAGCACGGGCGTCGGGGTCCTGATCACGCGCGAGGGAGAGCCCGTGTTCAGCAGCGTGCCCGAGGTCCGCACCGCTCCCGAGGAGGCGGGCGGTTTCACGGCTGGTGAAAACGAGTATCGCGGCCGGCGAGCTCCGGCCGCCACGGCCTCCGGCTCGCGCGAGGAGATCGCCACCTTCTCCGACGCCGGCGAGATGAGCCAGACGATCGCTCGCGACCGCCTCTTCATCTTCGCTGCACTGGCGGCCTTCCTCGTGGCCGCGCTCGGCGGGGCCGTCGTGCTGCTACGCGCGCTGCAGGGGCAGATCGGCGAGTTCCTGCGCGGCGCCAGAAGCCTCTCCGACGGCCGGTTCGACCAGCCGGTTGAGGTGCGGGGCAACGATGAGTTCGCCCAGCTGGGCCGGGAGTTCAACGCGATGTCCAGCAGGCTGGAAGCCCAGATCCGGGAGATCGAGGCCCAGGGTCAGGAGCTTGAGGAGACGTTCCGGCGGGTGGGGGCGGCCTTTGCCAGCGGACTCGACTCCCAGGCGGCCTTCGAACTCGCCGTCCAGACTGCTGTCGGCGCGTGTCATGCGCGGGCCGGGCGTGGCGCGGCGATCGACACGCGCCTGGTGAGCGACACCGGGGTGGGTCCCGCGTCTCGGAGCCTGGCCACCGCGCTCGAGGAGGCGGTCAGCGATGCGTCGTCCTCGGGGGATGCGGATTGCGCCGTGGTGGTAGACGCCGCCGGCGCGCACGCCCTGGGGATTGCACTCTCCGCGTCCGGCAGCTCGGGCGACGGCGGCTGCACCGGCGTGATCGCCATAGCCCGCACGGAACGGCCCTTCAGCCGCCGCGAGGCCGACATGCTTGTCTATCTCGCCGCTCAGGCTGCCGTGTCGATCGACAACGCCGACCTCCACGGCAGGGTGCAGCGCGACGCCGTAACCGACGAGCTGACCGGGCTCTCCAACCTGCGCCAGATGCAGGCCGCGCTATCGCGGGAACTGGAGCGGGGCCGTCGCTTCGACTCTCCGGTGGCCCTCGTGCTGCTCGACGTGGACAACTTCAAGCAGGTCAACGACACATTCGGCCATCCTCAGGGAGACGAGGTGCTTAGGAGCGTGGCCGGCGTCCTGCGCAACCTCTCGCGGGAGATCGACGAGCCGGCACGGTACGGCGGTGAGGAGATGGTCGTCGTGGTTCCCCAGAGCTCCCTCGAGGGGGCTGCGCACCTGGCCGAGCGCATGCGCGAGGAGATCGAGGCCCTGCGGATCCCGCGCCTGGACGGCAAGGGCGAGGTCAGGATCACCGCGAGCTTCGGTGTGGCCGCGGCGCCCGGGAGCGCCTCCGACGCGGAGTCGCTGGTAGCTGCGGCGGACGCCGCGCTCTACCGTGCCAAGCAGGCCGGCAAGAACTGCGTGGAGCTGGCCGATCCCGTGGCCACCCTGTAGTAGACGACCGTCGTTGTCGTGTCGTAGGCTGTGCGCCGATGGGGGTCCTCGACGATGCCATTCGCGAGCACATCGAGCTCAAGCGCCAGCATGGCGCCAGCGAAACCGACCTGGAGCGACAGGAGAAGGAGGCCCTCGGGCCCGCCCGCCGTGAGGCCGCCGCGCCTGCGGAGCCGGCCGGCCCAGAGGAGAGCGTGGCCGATGTCGAGCTCGAGGCCGGCCCGGAGGAGGATTTCGACGTGTCAGCCACAGAGGTGGTGCCTCCCGCGGTGGAGCACGAACCGGAGTGGGGGTCCGATCGCGGGGCCTTCGTAGACGTGGAGGCCGAGCCGCTGCCCGAGGAGCCGGCGCACGCGGCACACCCCGACCCGGACGAGGACGACGACGTGCTCGAGGAGACGCCTGACTTTCTCCAGGAGACACCGGAGCACGATCGGCTCTGGTTCGAGCAAAGACCGCCGCGCGACTTCGACTTCGACGAATAGCTCTCGCGGCTGGACGTGTGTCCTAAGCCGGAGCCGCGCCCGTAAGGCGGGCCCTCCGCGGGGTCGAGACCGTTCCTACGACGGCACGAGGGTTCCGTCGCAATAGCGGCACGGGACGCCGCGTCAAAGAAACGGGGATCGCCGGGGCGGGCGGTCCCCGTTTCGTCGTTGAGCCCGCTCAGGCGATGTAGCCGCGGGTCCGGGCGGCGTCCAGCACACGCCCGATGCCCAGCGAGAAAGCAGCCCACGTTGCCGAAGCCCTGCACCGTGAAGCGCGTCGCGGCGGGATCCAGGCCGAGTCCGGGGGCGGCCTCGGTGAAGCAGTGCACCACGCCGCGCCCGGTGGCCGCCTCGCGACCAAACGAGCCCTCGAGCGCTATCGGCTTGCCGGTCACGATCGCCGGCGTGTGCCCGTGCAGCTTTCCGTACTCGTCCATGAGCCAGGCCATCGTTTGAGCGTCGGTACCGACGTCCGGCGCGGGGATGTCCCGGGTAGGCCCGAGCACCTTCTCGATCTTGTCCATGAACGACCGCGTCACCTGCTGGAGCTCGGTGGCGGTCAGCTCCCCGGGCGTCACGTCCACGCCGCCCTTGGCGCCCCCGAAGGGAACCTCGACGATCGCGGTCTTCCACGACATCAGCTCGGCCAGTGCGCGCACCTCGTCGAGGTCAACCTCGGGGTGGAAGCGGATGCCGCCCTTGTAGGGGCCGCGCGCGCCGTTGTGCTGCACGCGGAAGCCCGTGTACAGGCGGATGCGACCCTCGCTGCACTTGATCGGCAGCTGCACGGTCACCTCGCGGTAGGAAGAGCGCAGGACGGCCGCCACGTCGTCTTGGAGCCCGAGCCGCTGGGAGGCGATATCGAACCAATGGCTCACCGTCTCGTAGTTCGAGACCTCGGCCGGCTTGGTCTGTTCGGTCATCAGATCTCGTTTCACGATGGAGCCAGCCGGGCTCGAACCGGCGACCTCCTGCTTGCAAAGCAGGCGCTCTTCCAGCTGAGCTATGGCCCCTCGACGGGAATGTTCGCACGCCGCGCCGGGGCGCCGCGCGGCTCACCCGTACCGGAAGCCCAGGTTCAGGAGCTTGGGCGCCTGCGTGTCCGGGTTGGGCGAGTTGAGCAGCACCACGCCGAGGGTTCGGCCCGCGCGCGACGCCACGCCGACGAAGCAGCGCCCGGCCGCGCTGGTGTAGCCGGTCTTGAGTCCGAGCGCGCCTGGGTAGCCGGCTCGGATCAGTGGGTTGTGGCCGGCCAGGAACAGGCGCCCACCCTTGATCGGGAAGCGAAACGAGGCCTGCGGGCGGCGCACGATCCGAGCGATCCGCTCCTTGCGCATCGCCAGCCGCGCCATTACCGCCAGATCCGCCGGGCACGAGCGGTTGCCGTCCTCCAGGCCGTGGGAGGAGACGAAGCTGGTGCAGCGCAGCCCCCACAGCCGTGCCTTCTCGTTCATCAGCGCCACGAACCGGTCCTCGGTGCCCGATACGTGCACGGCAAGGGCGATGGCCGCGTCGTTACCCGAGACGATCATCAGCCCGTTGAGCAACGTCTCGAGCCGCACCCGCTTGCCCTGCGGCAACACCCCGACCGCCGAGCCCGAGTACTCGAGCGCGTCACGGGTGATCCGCACAGGCTCGGCAGGCTCGGCCTCCTCGGTCACCACCAGCGCGGTCATGATCTTGGTGAGGCTGGCGATCGAGGCCACGCGCAGCGGGCGGTAGCGGTAGAGCACGTCGCCCGTTTGAAGGTCGAACACCAGCGCCGCCGCCGGCGGCTTGGTGAAGCGCACGCGAAACGCATCCACCCCGGTGAGCCGGATCGGCGCGAGCGAACGCGGCTCGAGTGAGCCCCCGGCCTCGGGCTGCGCGGGGGCGTTCGCTCCGATCACCGCCAGGGGCGCCCCCGGCCCGGTTCCTGCGTCGCCGCGGTCACCGGCCAGCGCCAGGTAGCCGGCCACGGCCACCACCAGTGGTGCAAGCAGCACGAGCAGCCAAGCCAGCCGGGCGCTCGCATGGCGCCTGCGTCCGCCTCCCTGAAGCGGCCCGGTCACTCGTCTGGCGGGGTTGCGAGGGCCCCGACCACGCCAATGCCGAACATGGCCAGGATTCCGAACGAGAGCACCACGAGCGGGGTCACTCCGTCGCTCACGGCCACGCTGACCGTGAGGAACGCCAGGAAGCCGATGAAGGCGAGGCTGGCGAGGAGGGTTGCGGTGCGGGCATTCATGGCACTAGTAGACCGGAAGGCGGTGGGCGCGCTCGTAGTCATCGTGCACGCGGTTGGCGAAGAGCCGGATCGCCGCCAGGCCGAACACGAATCCGCCGATGTGGGCCCAGTAGGCCACGCCTCCGCCGCCCCCTCCCGACACGGGTGTGGCAAGCTCCGACGCGCCGTTCAGCGCCTGCAGCAAGAACCAGCCGCCGAGCACCAGCAGGGCCGGCAGCTCGATCACCGTGAAGAAGATGACGATGAAGATCAGCGTCACCACACGCGCGCGTGGGTAGAGCAGCGCGTAGCCACCGAGCACGGCGGCGACCGCGCCGCTGGCGCCGATCGTGGGCACCGCGGCGCCGGGGTCGATCACCACCTGCGCCAGCAGGGCCGCCAGCCCGCCAAGGAGATAGAAGGCGAGAAATCGCCCCCGGCCCATCGAGTCCTCGATGTTGTTGCCGAAGATCCACAGGAACAGCATGTTGCCCGCGATGTGCAGCAGCCCCCCGTGCATGAACATCGACGTGAGCACGGTGAGCCAGGTGGGCGGCTGACCGGGGGCGTCGCCGCTCACCCCTTCCTGGCCCTCGCAGATCAGCTCCTGGGCCGGCGCGGAGACCTCGCACCCCTTCCCCGGGTGCGAGACCTCGTAGGGGATAGCTCCGTATTCGATCACCCGCTCTTCGAAGTTCTGGTCGGTGCCGAAGAAGGCGCCCTGGAAGCCGAAGAACATCACCACGTTGATCGCGATCAACGCGACCGTGAGGATCGGGAAGCGCCGGGTGGGGATGTCGTCCTTGAGCGGGAACACTGGCGGGGCCGCAGATCATCGCCTACCGGTCGGGCGGCTCGTGCCCGAGCTCACCGGACGTCGAGGTACTCGAGCGTGTCGGCGAAGAAGAAGCCCGGCTGGGGACCGCCCTCGAGTGCGTAGACCCGGTCGCCGAGCGAGGCCCCGCCGAGGCCGTGGCGCGGGGTGCGCATGTCCGGCAGCGACCGCCAGCGGCGGCGCTTGGGATCGTAGATCTCGACCTCGGCGATCGTGCCGGCGGGCTCCTCGCCCCCGAAGACCACCACGCGATGGGAAGGAGCGCAGCCGGAACGTCTCGGGAGGCGCGCAGCCGGAACGTTGTTCCGGCGAGCACCGGACGTTCCCGTCTCCGGCGAGCACCGCACCCGAGATCCACCTCCGGAGACCGCCGCGGCCGCGATGCCGCCGCGGGCCTTGCTCATCTCGGGCAGCAGCCGCCAGCGCCGCCGCCGCGGGTCGTAGCGCTCGGCCGTGCGGTAGTTGCCGGGTCCGGTCGGGTCGCGGCCTGCCAGGGCGTAGAGGTAGCCCCCGGCCGCGACGCCCGTCATGTGGTCGCGAGGGGGCCCCTTCAGCGGCGGACCGGCGCGCCAGCGACGCCGCGTGGGGTCATAGATCTCCATCGACCTCAGCTCGCCGCCCTCGCCGCGACCACCGGCCGCGTACAGCCGGCCGTCGAGTGCGGCAAACACATGCGCTCCGCGTGCCGTGCGGGCGTCGGGCAGCCGCCGCCACCGGTTGCTGGAGGGTGAGTAGACGTACAGGCGCCTGGAGGTGCTGGAGAGCGCACCCCGAGCGCGGTAGCCCCCGTGCAAGTAGAGCTTGCCGCCCAGCTCTGCCGCGGCCGGATGGTTCACGCCGATCGGCATCGAGCGCAGCCTGCTCCAGCGATCCTCACGGATGTCGTAGCGCTCGAGTGCGCCCGTGCTCTTGCCGGTCGACTTCTCGAACCCTCCCACCACGTAGATCGAGCGCCCGATGCGCGCGGCGGCCACCTCGGTGCGCTCGAGCGTGGCCGGCGCGAGGGCGAGCCACTTGCCGGTTACCGAGCCGACCGCGGGCGCGGACCCTCCGCCGGCGTCTGCAGGGTCTGTTGAGCGAACGGCCAGCACGGCGGCGCCCGCGGCCAGCAGGGCGACGGTGGCGGCGATTGGTCCTCTGGACACGCTCGCCTCCGGGACTCTCAGCGGGCGGCGGCCGCTCTGGTGAGGGTCTGCTCGGCGTGATAGCTCGAGCGCACCAGGGGCCCGGCCGCCACCGAGTCGAAGCCCATCGCGTAGGCCGCTCGCTCCAGCTCCTCGAACTCATCCGGGTGCCAGTAGCGCACCACGGGCAGATGGTGGCGGGTGGGCCTCAGGTACTGGCCCACGGTCAGCACCTGCACCTCGTGCTCGCGCAGCACGGCGAAGGTGTCGAGCAGCTCCTCCTTGGTCTCGCCCAGGCCGGTCATCAGCCCCGACTTGGTGACCACCTCGTCGCCGCCCATCTCCTTTGCGTTGCGCAGCACGCGGCAGGAGCGCAGAAAGCGCGAGCCGCGCCGCGCCAGCGGGTAGAGCCGCGGAACCGTCTCCACGTTGTGGTTGAAGACATCGGGGCGCTCGGCGATCACCCGCGCGAGAGGCATCTCCTCGCCGCGGAAGTCGGGCGTGAGCACCTCGACCTTGGTCTCGGGGGCGAGGAGCCGGACCGAGCGGATCACACCGACGAACGCGCTCGCGCCGAGGTCGGGGAGATCGTCGCGATCCACGCTGGTGATCACCGCGTGGCGCAGGCCCATCCGCTTCACCGACTGGGCCACGCGCAGTGGCTCGAGCGGGTCGTCGTGAGTCGGCTTGCCCGTCTTGACGTTGCAGAAGCCGCAGCGGCGCGTGCAGGTGTCGCCGAGGATCATGAAGGTGGCCGTGCCGCGCTGCCAGCAGTCGCCGATATTGGGGCAGGCCGCCTCCTGGCAGACGGTGTGCAGCCCCTCGCCGTCCATCATGTGCCGCAGCTCGCGGTAGCGGGTGCCGCCCGGCGCGGGCACCTTGAACCACGCCGGCTTGCGCTCGCCGAAGGGCACCACGTCGCCCATTTCGAGCACCCGCGCGCCACCGGGGGCCGAGCGCGACCGTGTGCGGTGCTCCCGCGGCGCCTCGTTCACGCCGGCACCGGTGGACTTGAGATGGCCTCTCGCGAGCACCCGACCGCCCCCTGGGGAGGAGCGCAGGCGGAACGTTGTTCCGGCGAGCACCGGACCAGCTCTTCCCGCAGCGTGCCCTCCGAGACCAGCCGCTGGCGGCGGCCGAAGGCCTGCGCGAAGCGCCAGGCGGCGCGCTTGCGAAAGCAAGGCATCGCGCCGGTGCGCCCGGTCTCTCTGAGCACCGAGGTCATGCGCACGTGGTCGAGCCCGCACGGGCGGATCCACTCAAAGGGCTGAAGGTCGCCGTCCACGTTGATCGCGAACCCGTGCGTGGTCACCCCACGGGACACGTGCACCCCGATCGAGCCGATCTTCGCCTCACCGGTCCAGACGCCCGTGAGCCCCTCGCGCGCGTCCGCCTCGATGCCCTCGTCGGCGAGGGCCGCCACGATGGCCGACTCCATCGTGTGGACGTAGCGGGGCACGTCGTGCACCCGCATGATCGGGTAGCCCACCAGCTGCCCGGGGCCGTGGTAGGTCACCCGCCCGCCGCGGTCGGAATCGGCCACATCGAGCCCCTGCGAGAGATACCAGGACTCGGCCATCGGCAGGTCGGCCTCCTCGGTGCGCCGGCCGCGCGTGTAGACGGGATCGTGCTCGAGCAGCAGCAGGACGTCGGGGATGGCGCCGGCCTGGCGGGCTTCGCGCAGCTGCTCCTGAAGGGCCAGGGCATCTCGGTAGGCCACCTGGCCGAGCGCGACCACCCAGAGCTCGGGCGTCGGGCGCTGTGAGCGGACGGCAGCCACTCTCCGGAGAGTACCCACCGCACTACGCTGCGGGACGTGAGCAGCGGTGAGCGCTTCTGGGCCAGCCGCATCCGCTGGCGCCTGCGCGGTGCCAGCGTCTGGCCGGCCTTCGTCGCCACTACGCTGCTCGACGGCCTGATCCTCGATCTGCTGCCACCGGTGGCCACCACCACCCTCAACTACCTGGAGGGCGTGCTGATCGCGACCTTCGGCAACCTCTTCCTGGTCGGCGCGGCGGCCCCCTTCCTCGCCAAGCGGCTGTTGCGGCGCGGTCAGGCCGCGCCGGTCGAAGGAGAGAGCCAGGTGATCGAGGCCGAGCTGCTGCGTGATCGCGTGGGCACCGCTCTGCTGGCGGCCGGCGTGGCGGCCTCGCTCGCGTCCGGGCTGGCCAACCGGCCCCTGATCGTCTCCGAGACGGAGGCCAGCGAGCAGAACGCCCGCGTGGTACGGGATTACGTCAACCACTCGGGTGACGAGGAACTGCGCCGCAACCTGGAGACCGCCAACACGATCCGGCTGGGCGAGGGGTACTTCCGCACCTGCCTCGCTCGCGACGACCGCGAGCGCTTCGTGTGCCTGCTCGTGGACACCGGCAAGGAGCCCGCCGACGTGAGGCGCGACCCCAGCGCCGTGCCAAACAGCCTGGTGGGCGGGCGCTGACGAGTCCGTTCGGCCCCACGCCGGCACCGCCGCGGACCGCGCCTCCACCGGTGGAAGCTCCCGGCGTTATCCAGATGTTCTCCACTGCGTCACCTCCCCTTCACCGGGACTGGCGCGTTCGCTCCTACGGTGCCGAGGTGCTGCAACCCTCCTCCTCGCCCCGGACTCCGCGGGCGCCAGCCGAAACCCGCCGCATCGGCAACGTGGAGGTCCGTCCCGCCGAGCTGCAGGTGTTGATCGACGGCAACCGCGTGGGTTTCACCGTTCGCGAGTTCGAGCTCTTCTTCGCCCTGGCGGAGCGTTTCGACCGCGTGGTGCCGCGGCCCGAGATCTACGAGTTGGTGTGGGGCGCCCACATGCCCTACCGGGACCGATCAGTGGACGTCTTCATCCGCAAGGTACGCAGCAAGCTCGAGCTCGTCGCGCCCGACTGGGCCTACATCCACACCCACTTCGGCATCGGGTACCGCTTCGCCCCGCAGCGTCGTTAGCCCCCCAGCTCGCCCGAGTTGCCCTGGGCTTTGTTGAAGGCGCAACGGAAGCTCTCGGGCTGACCCACCGGCTTGCTGCCGGCGAAGCCGCCGCGCTCGTTGTTGTCGTAGACGGTCACGTACTGGAGGGTCTCCGGGGAGGGGTTGGCGGGCTGGGGCGCCGGGTCGGGCTCGCCGGCCTTCGGATCGCCGCGCGACTCCTCGCTCACGCCCTGAGAGCCCGCCGCGCGTGAGCCCGACGCGGTGGTCGTCAGGGTGGCGCTCATCTCGCGCCGGTCCTTGAGCCCATCCGTGGCGTCGACGTCGGTGAGGGCGGTCACCTCGCTGTCGCTGATGGTGGAGGAGAGCTTCACCCGGTCGGCGGCGCCGATCAGCTGCGCGGCCGTCGGCAGGTATCCGCCGAGCTCCACGCAGCTCTTGCTGGCGAAGAAGTAGTCGTTCTTGCCCACCTGGTCCTTGTCGAGCGGGAAGGTGCTCGACAGTAGGCAGAAGGTGCCGAGGTCCACCGTCTCTGAGCTGCAGTTATCCACGAGGGCTCGCGCGCGCCGTCCGCCCACTCGGTCGGCGCTCACCGCCTTGCGCACCTTCGGGATCACGCTGGCCGGGAACATCTTTCTCTTGTTGAGCCTCAGCAGCCCCAGCTTGCGCGGCTTGAGGCTCGGGCCCGGCAGCCCCTTGCCGGCCTGCGACTCCTGCACGGTGGCCAGCACCAGCGAGCACAGCGAGATCAGCAGCGCGGCGGTGGCCAGCAGTGTCGTGGTCTTGCGGTTCACCATGGCGGTTGTCCCTTTCGGTGGATGTCTCGGGCGGCGGACCGTGCGGGGGCCGGACGCACGCGCTGGCGGCCCCCGCCCGAGCCGCGCATGCTCACGCCCGCGAGGGCGGCGATCAGGATGAGCCCCAGCAGGTAGGCGGGCGGGCCTCCGTCCTCGGGCTCGTAGCGCGAGAAGGCCTGCGACTGCTCGGGCGCCGCCTCCTCCTCGCGCTCCTTCTCGACCTGGTAGACGCGCCCGGGTGCGCCCCCCGGCGGCAGCGGCCGGATCGCCGGAGGCGGAGGCGGAGGCGGAATGGTCGGGGTGTTCACGAGCGCCGTCGTTCCGAGCGGCACCGACGGCAGGGCCGCGGGAGGCGGCGGGGGCGGAGGCGGAGGCGGAGGCGGTGGAGGCGCAGGGCTGGGCGGAGGCGGAGGCGGGGGCGCGGCGGCGGGCGGCGGAGGCGGAGGCGGAGGCGGTGGAGGCTTGAAGTCGACGGGCGGGGCCGGCGCGGGAGCGGGCGGCGGAGGCGGGGGCGCGACTGGCACACCGCGTGACTGGGTGCGCTTGAAGCGGTCCTCGCGTAGGGGCCGCGTACCGCAGGGCCGCTGCACGCTGCCGTTGAGCACCCGCAGCGTCTCGGAGAAGGAAAACCCTCCCGCGCTCACGGTGACCGTGGTGGTGCCCGCGTTGAACGGACACAGCAGTCCCGAGCGGGCGTCGCTGACCACTTTGTCGCCGGCGTCGAGGAACGGCTTGCGCAGGTTGCTGGACGCCGGGTCCTGGCGCACGAAGTCGGCGATGTCAGGGTCGGTCGATGTGAACTTGTACTCCGGCGTGATCCGCGCCCCGCATCCGGCGATCAGGCACTGGTCGGGGGGGAACGGCGTGTAGGGGTCCCCGCCGGGAGGGTTGGGGTTGCCGTCCCCGGCGGCCGCCCGGCCCCAGCGGTCGCCCGAGCGTGGACGCCGGCCGAGGCCACGGAAGAGCGAGGGCCGAGACCTCCTGAGCAGCGTGCCGTCGGTGGCCTCGAGCGACAGGTCCTCGATCACCGGGATCAACCGTGCGCTCACCGGCGCGCGGTTGGTGGCCGGCGCCCGACTGGCCGCGTCGACCTCGAGCAGCATGAACCCGCTGTCGCCGAACAGCGAGTCGGGCACGTTGAGTCCGACGGCGCCGCTGATCGGCGAGCGGTAGCCGAGGGTGCCGCTGGCGAAGGCGGGGATGGTGTCGCTGGCGCCGGAGGGAATGCGCGATGTGCGGTTCTCCTCGGGGCGGTCGAAGATGTACGCCGATGCCCCACCCTCGACGAGCAGGCGCGCCACGTCCTCGCCGTCGCTCGCGGTGTTCAGCGCGGGCGTGAAGCGGGTGTTCAGCTCGCGGCTGCCCATCACGATGGCGGGCACGCTCTCGGCCTTGGCGTCGGCCAGCACCGAGGCGAGCCAGGGCCGCTGGGCCTCGGCCGGGTTCTGATGAGGGTCGCTCGCTGCCAGCGAGCCGAGCGAGTTGTCGATCACGATCACCCGCACCACCCCGCCCGCCCCGCTGGTGTCGAAGGCGTAGTGCGTGCGCGCGCCGGGACCGGCGGCCGCGCCGGGTATCCCGGCCGACGATATGCCGGAGGGGGCGGGTCCGCCGCCGATGGGGCCGGGGAACCCCGACAGAGCGTTCCTGAAGGGCCCGGCGCTCGCCGCGGAGTCGCCCGGCCCGAGCGCCGGGTAGACGGCCAAGCCGGGTTGGGAGCCGAGCAGCGCTGCGTAGCGTCCGGCCTCCTTGTCGGTGAGCCCGGTCTTCGACCGCCCGCCGGTATAGAGGAACGCGCGGGGTCCGGGACCGCCGCCGAGGCGGGCCGCCTGGCCGAGGGCGGCGGTGAGCGTGCGATCCGGGCCGATGGCCTGTGGCGCCAGGTCGGCGCACGCCAGCTCGCACTGAGCGTGGCCGCCGACGGCGAAGCGCACCGGCCCGGCCGGCAGCGCCACTGGTTCCCTGCCGTTGGTCGGCGGTGGGATGCCGGCGTCGGCCCCGTAGCGGTAGATGCCCGAGGTGCGCACCCGCGTCCGGATCGCCCGGCCGGTCGCGTTACGGGCCGAGGACCCCCTGCCGGCCGCGTCGGCGTCGCCGCTCCAGCCACCGACCGCCCAGCCGTTGCCCGCGCCATCGAGCACGAAGGAGAGAATCGGGTCGGACTTCAGCGGCCGGTCCGCATCCGACCCGCTAAAGGACGTGCGCTGGTCGTCTGTCCAGCCGGATGCCGTCTCGCGCAGCACGTAGCCGTCGCCGGGCAGCTGGAAGGGCGCGATGATCGGCGGCGGCACGTTGGGATCGGGCTCAGGGATCTCGTCGGCCGGGGGATAGTTGAGCTGGGGCACCACGGAGACGACCGCGCGTACCCGGCCGCCCTCCCGGACCGCCGCGGCGGCAACGACGGTCGATCCGGGCAGCGGCTGGTCGGAGAACCGCCACGGCCCGCCGGCGCCGTCGCGCTCGATCACGATGTCGCGTCCCGCCGCCACCGCCCCGCCGTCGGGCAGACCGGTCACGGCGAACAGCTCGGGCCGTCCGACGCGCACGCGGTCGAGCAGCTGACGAGCGGATCCGTCGACCCGCCACCCGCCGCCGTCGTTGACCAGCAGGTCACCGCCGGCCGCCACTATGGCTTGCCCGCCGGCGAAGGTGACCTGGGTCAGATCGCGAGATTCGAAACCCGCGGGCAGGGTCTCCTGCTGCCAGCTCTTGTCATACCGAAGCAGCACGCCCCCCTTGCCCACCGCGTACCCGCGCTCGGGGTCTCCGGGCTCGAAGGCCACGTCCATAAGGTTGCCCTCGAAGCCCACCGGTGCGCCGGGGTCGGGCTCCCAGAGGTCGTTGTCGGCATTCCACTGCCACATCGCGCCGAGATCGCCGACGGCGTGGGCGCGGGCCGGCTCCGGCCAGGCCACGCCTCGTAGAGCCGCCTTGCTCACGGTGCCGCTCGAGCTGAACAGGAACTCTCGCTGCCAGCCACGGCCGGGCTTGTAGCGCGCGATGCTGCCGTCGATACCGGCCGCCAGCGCCTTCGACCCCAAGCTCGCGACCGGCGCTCCGGGCTCGGGCGTGACGTCGGCCAGGGGCGCGCGCAGAGCCACCGGCCACGAGCGCAACCGGTCCGGCGCCGGCTCGGACGAGATCTGCACGGGTCCCTCGATCCAGCCGGCGTCGGCGTCGGCGAAGCCACCGCTCGGGCGGAAGTTGCCGCCGCCCCCTGCTCGGCGCACGAAGGTCTGCCCTGCGAAACGCAGGTAGGTGCCGCGGTTGGTGCGCTCGTCCCCGTCGAGATCCAGCGGATTGGTGATCACCCGCGTGCCGAACCCGCCCCCCGCCCAGGCAAAGCTGCGGTAGCCGATCCCGCGCGACAGCCTGGCGCCGAGCGGAAAGTCGCACGCCCCGTCGACGTCGCACCAAGAGCCCGTCACGGCCCCGCCGCCGTCGGGGTCGTAGTAGAGCGTGAACTCTCGCGCGACTCCGCCCGAGGTGAGGGTGCCGTCGATCCAGATCCCGTCCGAGGTCACGGTGAGGGGCTGGGCGCCTCCTGCGAGCGGACCCACCTCCGAGACCCCCTTCCCGGGACTCTCGCGGTCTGCGAACACGGACGATCCCAGGCTGCGCTGCACCCACCGCGGTCCGCCCTGGCCGGTGGTGCGCTCGAACAGCGTGATGCCGCGACCCAGGGCGGGGTCGGTGCGCGCCAGCGCCCAGGCGTTGCCCGCGCTGCTCGCGCCCAGGGCGACGATCCCGAAGTCGTTCTCGGACCCCGCCGGCACCTCGACGGGCTCGCGGGTCCAGTCCTGCCCGTCGTAGTGGAGGATGGCGTCCTCGACGGCACGTCCGGTGGGGGCGACGAACAGCCCGGTGCTGGACCCCTCGTCAACGGCGGCCACCGCTACGGCGCCGCTGCCGCGATCCTCTGCGAGCGCCTCGGCGGGCTGCCCGCCCCCGGCCGGCAGGAGCACGGAGTCAGGCGGCGCGCCGAGCGCGCGGTAACGCCCGCCCGGATCGCGATGCAGCACCACGACCTGCGAGTCCGGCGGGCGGGCGGTGTCACGGCCCAACAGGACCCCGCCGCCCTTAGGCGTGGTTCGCGCGGACAGCCGGTTGGGCACCGGCCCTCGGTAGGGATCGCCGTTCTCGTCGAGCGGTGTCTGCACCACCTGCCATCCGGTGCCCGCCGTGTGGCGCAGGAAGGCGAGCTGGGGCTCGGGGCTGGCGGCGGCGCCCGCGGGGCCGAACGCCAACGGCCTGCCGTCTGCGACGATCGAGCCCACCGACAGCGGCAGCCGGCGGTAGCCCCACGTCTCTCCCGGCAGGCCCATGGGCGCCGCCCCCATGATCACCATCTCGGAGTCCGCCGTACCGAGCGTCGGCAGCGGGCCCGCCGACTCAGCCGTCTGGGTCTCCCCCGCGGCGGGCAGCAGCGCCGCGGCCACCGCCGCTCCGAGCAGCGCGACGGCGAGCCCGCCGTGGCGGACTCGCGCCCGTGTGCCGAGCCTCATCGAGCCTGGCCCCGCTGGGCCCCGGGTAGAGCTTTGGTCGAGAACGCCAGACGGGTGGGATAGCGCTCACGGCTCAGCCGCAGGCGCAGCGAATGGCGCCCGGGCCGGAACACCCGCGGCCGGGTGCGCGCGACGGTGCGACCGCCGCGCTTGGCGATCAGGGCGACCCGCGCGCGGCGGGTCACCGTGAAGGACACGATCAGCGTCAGCCCGCGCACCCTGGTCTTGATCTTCTTGAGCAGGGGCGGCAACCGCCTGACCCGGCGCCTGGGCGGGTCGGCGTCGGGCTCGAGCTCTAGTGGTGGAGGGGCGAAGAGCTGGGAGTCGTCGACCGGCGGGCGGTCGGGCACGAACTGCTCAGCCGCCTCGTTGGGGCGGAAGGTGATCGTGCCCGCGTAGGCCGGGTTGGTGTCCCGCGGCTGCGGGGTGCCGTCGGTGTAGTGAAAGAGCCACCCCGCGTAGGTGGCCATCCAGCAGTCGTTGGGCGCGGTGCACGCGATCTTGGCCGCGCTGCCACGACCGGCGCCGCTCACGGGCAGCCGCGTGGTCGTGGTCACTCCCCCCGGCCCGATGCTGGCCACGGTGGCCTTGGCGTTCACGCTGCGCCGCTCGGGATAGTTGACCACCGCCGCCATGGCGCTATTGGTCCCCGGCACGGCGGCGACGTCGGCGAAGCGCTGGGAGTTCGTGAAGGTGGCGCCGGTGAGCGTCAGCTCGGAAAAAGCGCCGCCCGACAGCCGCGCCACCAGTGGCGGGCGAGCCACGGTGGCGTCCGGTGGGGCGGAGGGACCCGAGGCCGCGCCACCGCCCACCGCCCACAGCTGCGCGCCGTCGCTGTCGAGGCCCAGCAGCTCGGTGCCGTCGGCGGGCACCCCCGCCCGGTCGGCGGGCTCGAACGGGTCGTTGGCGAACGCTCCGCCGGTGATCGTATGGATGAGGCGCGGCTTGGGCGTCTCCGGCTGGGCCAAGTCGACCGGATCGGTGCGGTTCTCGGGCCCGCGACCCACGTACGTGGTCTCGTAGATCTTGCCCCCGTGGGCCTCCACGTCGCTCACTCCGCGGCCCTGGGGGCCGTAGACCGTTTCCAGGACGGAGCCGTTCCAGTGCAGATGGAAGGCACCCACGCGCTCGCCGGCGGCGTCCTGGGAGCCCACGCCGCCGAACCAGCAGTCGTTGGGGCCGTTGCAGGTGGCTGAGGACATCTGGCGGAAGGGGTCGGGCGCCTCGGGCGCCGTGCTGTAGGAGTTCACCACCTGGCCGTCCTTGAAGCGGCACAGCGCCAGGCCCGAGCCGAACCGCGGCCTGCTGGGCTCGCTCACCGTCCAGAACTCGCTCGGTCCGGCGAAGGCGATCCGCATCGTGTCGCCCGAGCCGCCGCACACGGTGGCCAGCTGGCGCCATTCCACGCCGTCCCAGGTGTAGATGCCGCGGGGGATCGTGTCGTTGCCCTCGATGCCGAGCAGGCCGCGGTTGGGGGCATAGAACTGCAGATCACCCGGGGCGCCGAGCGGGACCTTGAAGGGCGCGCCCGGTGGCGGGGCGGGCTGTTCGAGGCGCCAGGTGGCCTGCGCGCCCGCGGCGGGGGCGCACGCACCGGCCACGGCCAGCGAGGCCAGCAGCGCCGCGGCGATCCGGCCGCGCCCGGGGCTGATGCGGCGGCTACTCACCCTGCTGGGGCTCCCGGTCGCGAGGGCTCGGACTCTCGTCCCGCGTCCCTGCGGGATGAGACACGTCGCCCTCGATGAAGGTGATGGGAGTGGGCTTCACCGTCGACAGCACCGCATCGAGCGCGACGCCGGAGAGCGTCTCCTGCTCGACGAGCGCGCCGGCCGTCTCCTCCACCGCGCCCCAGTTTCGCTGCAGCACGGTCTCCGCCTTCTCGCGCGCCTCGCGCACGATCCGCTCCACCTCGCGGTCGATCAGGTCGAGCGTCGAGGGGCCTACCGAACCCAGGTCCTGGAGCGAGGCGCCGAGGAAGACCTCGCCGGCCTTCTCGCCGATCGTCACCGGGCCGAGCTCCTCGGACATCCCGTAGGAGGTGACCATCTGGCGCGCGAGCCCCGTAGCCGCGTGAAGGTCGTCGTGCACACCCGTGGACACGAAGCCGAACTCCAGCCGCTCTCCGGCAAAGCCGGCGACGATGGCGATCAGGTGCCGCTGCACGTCGGGCTCCTGCATCACCACCTGGTCGCGATCGGTGAGCATGTTGGCCGCGGTGCCCAGCTGCCGGCCGCGGGCGACGATGGAGAGCTTCTGGGCGGACACGCTCTGGCCGATCGAACGCGTGACCACCGCGTGTGACGCCTCGTGCACGGCGATCACCCAGCGCTCGTGCTCGGACAGCGCGTGGCTCTTTCGCGCGGGTCCCGAGACCACCCGGTCGATCGCCTCCTCGAGGGTCTTCTGGTCCATCTCCTCGCGGCCCTCGCGCACGGTGAGCAGCGCCGCCTCGTTGATCACGTTGGCCAGCTCGGCGCCGTTGAATCCCGAGGTGAGCTTGGCGATCTCCTCGAGCGACGTGTCGGGCGCCAGCGGGCGGTCGCCGGTGTGCAGGCGCAGGATCTCCACCCGCCCGTGCACGTCGGGAACGTCGATGGTCACCTGGCGGTCGAAGCGGCCGGGACGAAGGAGGGCAGGGTCGAGGATGTCGGGCCGGTTGCTCGCTCCCAGCACCACGATCCCCGATTCTCCTGAGAAGCCGTCCATCTCCACCAGCAGCGCGTTCAGCGTCTGCTCGCGCTCGTCGTTGCCCTGCCCGACCCCGGCGCCGCGCCGCCGGCCGGCGGCGTCCAGCTCGTCGATGAAGATCAGCGCCGGGGCCATCTTGCGCGCCTTGGCGAAGAGGTCGCGCACGCGGGCGGCGCCCACGCCCACCAGCGACTCGACGAAGTCCGACCCCGACAGGGAGAAGAAGGTGGCGTCGGCCTCGCCGGCCGTAGCGCGCGCCAGCAGGGTCTTGCCCGTGCCGGGGGGTCCCACCAGCAGAACCCCTCGCGGCGCGTGTGCGCCCACGTGGGAGTACTTCGACGGATCGGCCAGGTAGTCGCGGATCTCGCGCAGCTCTGCCACCGCCTCCCCGGCCCCCGCCACGTCGGCGAAGGTCGTCTGGCCGGGAGCAGCGGCGCCCCGCTTGCGGCCCTTGCCCGTGAACTTGGAGAAGCCCGCGAAGGCCGACGCCCCACCGTCCTGGCCGATGCGGGTGAAGAAGGCGAACAGGCAGACCAGCAGCAGGATCGGCAGCAGGAACTGGACGAGGATCTGGCGGGTGGGCTTGCCGGCCTGCTGGTCGACCTGCACCGAGGCGCCGGAGTCCGTGAGCATCTTGAGCAGGACCGCCGTCTGGGCGTCCGAGCCCGGGTAGGCGGCGTACAGCTCGCGGCCGTCGGTGGTCTTCACCACCACGCGGCTGTCGTTGTCGAGCAGCGTGGCGGTCACGATGTCGCCGGCCCTCGCCTGTGCGTTGATCTCTGAGATCGGCACGCGCTCGCCGCCCGAGGACGGCTGGATCGAGCCGAGCAGGTTGAAGAAGATGATCGCCAGCACGATCGCCGACACCAGGAGCAACGTGGAGAGCAGGTCCTTGCGCAGCCACTTGAAGATCGCTCCGAGCGCTCCCGCAAAGGCGCCTATCACCTCGCGCCCGGTCACCAGCCCCGCGCCCGGCGATCCTCCCCTGCCCCCGCTCTTGTCCGTCATCTCGTAGATCCCCCGCTTCGCTGGTCGGTTTGTCAGCGGCGAACGGCGCCGGACCCGTCCTGGGTCCGGCGCCGTCTACCCCTTCGGGTACTGCGGTTGATGCTTCGAACGGCTACCTAACCGCGCTTCCGCTTCTTCCTGAGCGTCTTCTTCAGGGTCACCGGCTTGGTGGCGCTGCGGGCCGTACCGCCCTTGGGGGTGAAGGTCAGCTTGATGCTGGTCTTCAAACGGCCCTTCTTCTTCAGGACCCTCTTGGCGGCCCTGCCCGGCTTGAGGGTGAGCTTGTAGGTGCCCGCCTTCGTGACCGTGAGCTTGAGCCCGCCCACCTTGAACCGTTTCGTGCCGCGCTTGGCCGTGGCGTTGAGGATTACGGTCCCGGCGCCGGGGAGACGCACCGAGAGTGTGGCGGTCCCCCTCTTCTTGTTGATCACCGTCCGGGGCACCGAGAACACGTTGCTCGGAGCTGCGGTTCCACCGCCGCCTCCCCCGCCGGTGCCCGTTCCGGTTCCCGTTCCCGTCCCGGTTCCCGTTCCGCCGCCACCGCCGGTGGCGTCCTTGTCGTAGCCCACGGCGTTCACTCCGGCCGCCGCGATCGTGAGGATCGAGGACGGAAGCGGTGCGTAGTCCGCGGGGAACAGAACGCCCTGGCCTCCTGGCGAGACGATGTCGGTCCAGTAGTCCTTGACGGTGCGGGCCTTCTGCTGTTCCGCGGCCTGGTTTGGCTGGAGCGCGTAGGCCTTCTTGTAATCGTCGAACAGCAGTCCGTAGGTCAGCGTGCAGATGCCGTAGCCCGACGGGGCGTTGACGCCGCTGGTCGCCGACCAGTCACCCAGTGTCGACGCCGGAACGCCGGTGAACGTGGTGGCTTGGCAGTTGGCGCCCTTCGGCCCATCGGTCCTGAAGCCGTTGGCCGAGGCCGTGGGCTCCGTGAACGTGTTCCCTGCGGGTGTCGTGCACGAGCGCCTGCTGGTGCAGCCGGCGCCGTTGGGCAGCTGCGTCCAGTAGGTGTCGTTGTCGTACGTGCTCGTCGCCAAGGACCGCGGGGTGATCGCCAGGCTCGGGCTCGCGGTGCGAGCGGTCGAGATGTCCGAGTACCCAATCGATCCGTCGGTCGAGATCAACCTGCTCACCAGTGAGCCGTTGCCGTTCGAACAGCCGCTGGTCAGCTGATCGGTGGCGTCGGCCTCCGAGCCGGGCCCGCTGGCGCCGGTGCAATCGGCGCGCACCCCCACCGTGGCCGCGGGCCATTCCAGCGTCTTGTTGGGCCCGGTCGCGTACATGGTGAGCCAGCCGCGGTCGGGTTTGATGGTGTCGAGGTAGTCCTTCATGGCGAAGGTGGTGCCGGATTCGTCGAAGCGCACCACGCGGATGATGGGCTTGTTGCAGGGATCCATGGTCGGGTCGGTAATCGTCGTGTCCCTCAACTCCGGAAACAGTTCGATCCAGTTGTCGGACGTGCTGTCCTTGGCCCATGCGGCCTCGAACTTGGCCTTCGTGAACCTCACGCGCACGGTCCCGTCCGGAATCCCATCCGCGGTGCCCTGCTCGTCGGTCTTGTTCGCGGGCAAGAGACGGTTCACATCACAGCCGTTCGGGAAGTTCACCAGGGGCGCTACCGCCCCAACCGCGGCCGGGATCACGTGGATCTTGTCCTCGTCTCCGACCGCGTCCGTGCCCATGTTGATCTGGTTCGTCTGGGGAACGGTCGGCGCCTCGTCGGTCATGCCGAAGCGCGGCACCTGATTGCGGCTCTGGCTGCCGTCGGTGTTCGAGCCCGTTCGCTCGCCCACCACTCGGCGGCCGGCACCGCTGCCCAGGGCCTCGTAATCCACGGCGACGGGGGCACCCGGGCAGAAGAAGTTCTCGAAATGAAGCCTGAAGGCGCCGTTGGCGTCGCGGGCGAAGGACGCCCCTCGGCCCGTGATGTCGGCGCCCTGGCACTGTGCCGAGCTGAACGCCGCATCGGCGCGTGGCGAGATCGTAAGCGCGGCCAGTACGGCCGCTGCAAGCGCGAGAGCTGCCAGTGCAGCGGCGCGCCAGGCCCCTCCGGGGGCGCGGAGTGTGCGAGTCATGAAGAAGAGCTTCCTTTCGTTTGACGGAGCTGAGACTCGGCGAGCGTGGTGGCGGTTCGCCGGGCCGTCAAGGACCGTTCACCGAACTCCAACCGTCCGGTTACGCGGCGGTTGCCGGATGTTCTCCAGAGGTTCTCCATCCGTTCACCGCTTTCCCCGCCTGCGCGGGACTTTCTGGCGAAAAGTGACCCGGATCGTGGTTCGCAGCCGTCGGCCGCCTTTAGCGGGCACGTAGTCGACTCCGACTCGGGCACGGATTGCCTTGCGCCGCTTGAGCTCGCCGCGGTAGCGCTTGACAGGGCGCAGCACGATCCGGAAGCGTCCGGCCGCTCTGGGGCGCCCGTCCCCGGTGGCGATGGTTCGCCGTCGCGCGGGCTTGCCCGCGCGGGCCTTGGCGTCGGCGCGCAGGCCCCCGGCCGCGGGCACCCGGACCGACAGCTCGACCCGGCCGCCGGCCAGGCTGCGCGCCCGGGCCGAGATCCTCGGTCCCCCTCCACTGTCGTCGCGGTCCTCCACCAGGCTGCTGCCGCCCTCGTCGAGGGGCGGGGGCGGGGACGCCTCCCCGGGTTGGGTGCCACGGGTGACCACGAAGGCGTCTGCGCGCTGGTTGGCATCGCCGAAGAAGTGGTTGCCCGCGAGCGAGGTGAAGCCAATCCGCGCGCCGTCCGCCGAGAGGGTCACGCCGTTGGACACGTCCGAGTCGATGTCGCCGCCATCAAGGGCACGCGTAGCTCGCTCGATCGTGCGCGCCGCGAGGTCGACGACGTACAGCTCCCGGATCCCGGCGACCGCCCGCCCGCTGCCCTGATACGCGAGCGCCGGCAGCACGAAGCGCGTGCGTACGGTAGTGAGCGCCACGAAGCGGCCGTCGCTGGACATAGTCAGGCTGCTGATGGGAGAGCCCGTGGCCGTATCTCCTACCGACCCCTCCCGCGTCAGCTCCACGGTTCCGGCCTTGCGACTCACGCCCGGTGACATGTCGGTCAGGTACAGGTCGAGCCCTGGTCCGGTGCTTGCGTTCGGGCGCGGCCCGGTGCCCGTGAGGAAGGCCACTCTGAACCCGTCGCCACTGAGACCCGGGAGCTGCCCGGAGATGTTGGCCCGTATCGACTCCTGCTCGGCCAGGGGGCCAAAGCACGGGCCCGTGGAGGTCTGGTCGAAGGCCACGGTGGCGCCGGGGGGGCAGGCGGGGTCGTCGGGGTCGGCGATTCCCGTGATCCGCCGGGTCGGCGCGGCGGGACCGTCGGCAACGCGCCGCCACAGGTAGTAGAAGGCGCCGGGATCGGTGTTCTCACCGTCGATGAAGCGCGTCTGCGCAGGCGCGTTCGTCCCTGTCCAGACAGCGGTCGAGCCGTCAGCGCTGATCCCCGCCGGGCCGAGCGCTCCGCCGGCCGGCGCCGCGCCCGCCATCTGGCGGGTGACCAAGGTGGTCGTGTTCGCGGTCCGATCGCGCACGAAGACCTGATTCGGAGGCGTGTCGGTCGTCGGTCGGGCGGGGAGGTTCGACGCGGGCTCGGTGACCCGGAACACCACGCGGCTCCCGTCGGCGCTGATGGCGGCTCCACGCGTGACATCGCTGCCGGGATCGAGGCCCGGGGCCGGTGATGGGCGGGGGGCATAGGAAGCCGGCGCGTCGCTGCCGTCGCGAGCGGACACCAGGTCGTACGCCCCCGGGGCGCGCGTGGGTACGAGCATGTCACGCACGTAGACGTCGACGTTGCCGTTGGTGTCCGCCGGCACGAGTGACTGGGCGGTGGAGAAAGCCACGTACCGGCCGTCCGAGCTGACGGACGGGTTCTGGGCGCCTCGCATCAACAGGTCGCCCGAGCCCTCGTCGCGAAAGTCGCCGTCGGCCACGAGTGCGAGAGCCCGGGTTTCCAGATCGAAGCGGAAGATCCCGCCGGCGCGGAACTGCCCCGGCGGGTCGGGGTCGTCGTCGGCGAAGAAGTTCCGCGCGCGCGTCTGCAGGGCCACGTAGCGGCCGTTTCCCGACACCGCAGCGAAGAGCGAGCTGTCGTCGCCCTGTTCGAGGCGGCCGAAGTCGGCGGACACGATCTGCGCACCGTCGGTGTAGTAGGCGGCCGCGGGACCCGGGGCGGCCAGCGCCGCCACCCCGACCGCCGCGGCTACAGCCGGCCGAACCCTCACCTAATCCTCAACTTGCGCCTGAGAGTTACCCGGTTGCCGGCCTTGTCGCGGGCTTGGACGACCAACCTGTAGGTGCCGCGGCGCGCGTAGCGGTGCCGCGCGACGGGCTTGCGCTTGGCCGCGCGGCTGCCGTCCCCGAAGCTGACCCGGATGGCCGATCGCCGCAACCCCGAGCCGCGCCCCTTGCGCCCGTCGCTGATCCGGACGGTTAGCGCTCGGCCTTGCCGCTTCAGCCGCACCCGCGGCCGCCGGCGGTCCACGAGCACATCGCCGGTCTGGCTGCCCGTCTCCTGCCCGGCGGCGTCGATGGCGAAGATCTGCACCTCGTGGATGCCGTCCGGAAGCTCGGAGGGCCCGAGCCGGGTCTTGCGCTGCCGGAGCCCGTCCTCGACCGGCTCGTCGTCGACGGAGACCGAGTAGGTCACTCCGCTCACCGAGTTCAGCGACGGGTCCCACGAGATCGACACCTGGCGCTTACGCTGCCAGCCGTCGGGCAGGAGGATGAAGAACTCGCTCGGGGGGGCGTCCACGACCACGGCCGCGATCTGTCCGAAGCTGGCGCCGCCCTGGTGGAAGGCCACGATCGCGTCGCCCAGGCTCGAGCCCCCGAGCAGAAGGCGGTTGATCGCTCCACCGCGCGCGGCGCTCACCGGCGCCAGCTCGGGCACCCCGTCGGCCCGGCGCTCCTGCACCAGCACCGTCCCCCGTCCCCCGCGCTGGTCCTTCCAGGCCGCCACCGCGGCGCCCGTCTCGGCCAGGTCCACCAGCGGCTCCCCGGGCACCTCCGAGCCGCCGGCATCCAGCCGCTCCACCGGATCGACCGTCTCGTCGTTGCCGGTGCCCGCGAAGATGGCGGTATCAGAGCCGAAACCGGTCAGGAAGTCGGTACGCGGCGTGACGGCGACGCTCGGTGCACCGGGCGCCGCACGGGGCTCACCATCCACGATCCGGGCGCCGGCGAACTGCCCCGAGGTCTCCGCGAACACGTCGGGGATCTCATTCACGAAGATGCGGGTACCGGGCAGCTTGCTGGATTGCCCGGGCTGCTGACGGAACGCTACGGCCCCCTGCCCGAAGCCGGAAACGTCGAGCGAAAAGGCGTCCGCGGGCCCCCTCAGCGGCGCGCCCTCGTAGGCGGAGGGGCTGACGGCCAGGGGCACGCCCGTGCTCGATCCGAACACCCTGCGCGCGTAGATGCGGTCGATGAACTCGTCGTCGGGCTCTTGGAACGCGACGATCCCCTGGCCCTGGATGTCTATTCCCACCTTGGCCGAGTTGTCCCGCGTGGGCAGGCGCACGGGGACGGTCGAGTTGCGGTCGATCGGCGACCCGAGCACCGACCACAGGGAACCCCCGTAGCGCGCGATGCGGGTATCCGCGCCGACGTAGCCCGGTGGGTTCTGCGGGCCGGTGTCGGTGATCACGCGGTAGGTCAGGTATGCCTGCCCGCCGCGAGCCATGGCGAGCGACGGAAAGGTGGAGGTGGCCTCGCCCACGTTGAAGTCGATCGGCACCGGCGCCTGGAAGCGAGCCGCGCCGGGATCGAGCGCGGCGGAGAACATCCGGTCGGAGTCCGGACCGAACTCCTGGACCCAGGTGACCACCAGGCGCCCGCGGTCGCCCGCGCCGATGCGCGGCCACGACGAGTCGAAGTTCTGGCCGTTGTCGACGCGCTGGGCCGCGCGCCACTCCCCCTCGACGAACTGCGCGGCGAACACGTGCGCACGGCCGCCCACCCGTTTGAGGTACACCACGCCCCCGCTGCCGTCCTCGGACATCGCCGTACCGCCGATCTCGACGATGTCAGCGCCGGGTCCGTCGATGGGCTGCACGTCGGAGATCACCGCGCGGGCGGGCGCGGGAAGGAGCGTGAGCAGGAGCACGCCCGCGAGTGCGAGGACCGAGCCAGAGGACATGAACACTCCACACTCGCGGCGCACGGGCCCCCGCTTGTGACGATGGTGCGACCGTTTGGTGAAGAACGCGTCAGGCGTTCACCACTTCATATCCAGCTCTTATCCAATCGATCACGCGGCGTTCACTCTGCCCGGCCTGATCGCCCGCAGACTGCGCGCATGAACCGAACCCGCCTCGGCATGAGCCGAACCCGCCTCGTCATCCTTGTCGCTCTGTCGGCCGTCCCGCTCTCGATGGTCAGCGCCTCCGCCGCGTCGGCCAAGACGACGATCAGCATGAGCGGATCCACCTCGATCGCCCCGCTGGCCACCCAGCTGGCGCAAGCTTTCGTCAAGGAGCCCGCGTACAGGGGCAAGGTCGGCTTCCGGATCTTCCAGGGCGGCTCCGACGTCGGCATCACCGATGTCTCGCGCGGCCGCGTCTCGATCGGCAACTCCTCGCGTGATCCGAAGCCGGCGGATCCGTCCGGGATCGTCTTCAACAAGATCGCGAAGGACGCGGTGTGCGTGGTCACCAACCGCGAGAACCCGATCAGCAACCTCTCCCAGAATCAGATCCAGGACATATTCTCGGGCAAGATCCGCACCTGGAGCAAGGTGCCGGGCGCCGGGGTCAGCGGCACGATCGACCTCGTGGTCAGGACGCCCGCCTCCGGTACTCAGGACGCGTTCCAGAACATCTTCATGGGCCAGACCCTGCGGGTGGCCGGGAGCGCGACGACCAAGTCCTCCAACGGCCTCCAGGCACAGGCGATCAAGTCCAACCCGAACGCGATCGGGTACGCCTCGTTCAACTTCACCGACGGGCTCTACGACGTGCCCTACGCCGGCAACCAGTGCAACCTGCGTAACGCCAAGGCCGGCACCTACGGAGGAGTGCGCAACTTCTTCATGGTCACCCGTGGCAAGGCCACCGGCGCCACCAAGGCGTTCATCCGCTTCATCCGCCGCAGCTCCAAGGCCAAGAACATCACGAACACCAACTGGGTCGCGCTGCGTGGCTAGTGGCCGGTACTTCCAGGACCAGTCACTAGCAACATGGGCGCGGCCGGTCGAGCACTAGCCCGTGCGGGCGGGCGCCTGCCGGGCTCGGCGGGACGTCCGCGCGCGGGCGGACAGGAGACTGAGGGCGGTTGGTCCGACGCCCGCGTCGAGCGGCTGCTCGGCGCGGTCGCATGCCTCGTGCTGGCGCTGATCGCGGGGATGGTGATCTTCGTGTTCGGCAAGGCGTGGCCCTCGTTCGCGGGCAACGGCTTCTTCGGCTGGTTCGACGCAGGCGGCGACACGGCGCGGCAGATGGAGGACATCTTCAACTCGCCGGCCAACCCCGACGCCTACGAGTACGAGCTGAGCGCCTGGCCACTGCTCTGGGGCACGGCTGTGATCACCCTCGGGGCGGTCGGCATCGGGCTCGTCTTCAGCCTGTTCGCGGCCATCTTCATCGTCGAGTTCGCTCCCGCGCGCGTGAACCGGGTGCTCGAGCCGGTGGTGCGCTTTCTGGCCGCCGTGCCCTCGGTGGTCTACGGCCTGATCGGCGTGCTCGTGCTCGTGCCCTTCGTGGCCAAGCACTTCATCAGCCCGGAGCGCAAGGAGTCCGTGGCCTTCGTGGTGCAGCTCTCCGGCGGCAGCGTGCTCGTGGCCGTGGTGATCCTTACCGTGATGATCACGCCGATCATGATCGCGATCGTGGTCGACGCGCTGCGCGCTGTGCCACGGTCGTGGATGGAGGGCGCCGCCGCCCTCGGCGTCAACCGCTGGCGCGTGATGTGGACGATCGCGGTGCGCACCGCCCGCCCGGCCATCATCGCCGCCGCCGTGCTCGCCAGCGCGCGCGCTCTCGGCGAGGCGATCATGCTGTCGATGGTCTCGGGGTCGACGTACTTCGCCCCGAATCCGATCGACGGACTCACGTTCTTCCTGGAGCCCACGCGGCCGCTGGGCGCCGCGATCGTCGACAACGCCGAGGGCCTGTCGGTCGAGCCCTTCGGCCAGACGCTCTACGCCTTCGCGGCGGTGCTGCTGGTCTCGAGCGTCGCGCTGTCGGTGGGCGGCTACATCGCCAAGCGCCCGCTGCGCAAGTACGGGGTCCGGCCCTGATGGCCGCCCCGTCCTGGCGCCCCACGTCGGCCGCCGACTCGCTCGAGAGCTGGCCGCTGGTGGACCGGATCGGCTACCGACTGGCGTGGGCGGCCGGCGGCGCGCTGTGCCTGGTGGCCGGGGCGATAGTGCTCTACATGGCCGTGCGCGGGCTCCAGTACCTGGATCTGGCCCAGCTCACCCAGCACCCCACGGCCGACATCGATCAGTCCAAGAGCGGCGGCTTCTTCGATCCCCTCCTCGGCACCGTCCTGCTCACGATCCTCGGAACGCTCTTCGCCGCTCCGCTGGGGGTGGCCACCGCGATCTGGCTCAGCGAGTACGGGCGCCCGGCCGGCCTGGCCCGGCTGGTGGAGTCGGGCGTCGAGGTGGTGGCCGGCACCCCGACGATCGTGATGGCGATCTTCGGGCTGCTGGTCTTCCAGCAGCAGTTCTTCGGCTTCCTGTCGCTGACCGCCGAGGGTGACGCCGTGCTCGGGCGCTCGTTCCTGGTGGCCGCCACGATGATGTCCCTGATCGCCCTGCCGCTGGTGGTGGGCGCCACTCGCGAGGCGCTGCAGTCGATCCCCGGCCACGTGCGCGAGGCCTCCTACGCGCTGGGCAAGACCAAGGCGGCCACGATCCGCCGTGTGCTGCTGCCCGCCGCGCGGCCGGGAATCGGCACCGGCGCGGCGCTCGGCATGGGCCGGATCGCGGGAGACACCGCCATCGTGCTGATCCTGCTCGGCAACACCCTGCAGCTCGAGGAGGCCAACTCGGTGCCGCTGATCGGCGACCTCAAGGGCACCGGCAGCACGCTCACGAGCTACGTCTACGTCAACTCGCCCGCGGGCGAGGGCAACGCGCCGGAGAAGGCCTACGCGGCCGCCTTCGTGCTGCTCATGATCGTGATCGCCCTCAACTTCTCGATCGACCGCATCGCTCGCGGGAGGAGGCCAGCATGGAGCGTATGACACCGGATGCGGGCACGCAGCCGGTGGGCACCGACGACGGCACCGAGTACGCGACCCCTCCGCCCGTTCGGCGGATCGTGATCGAGCGCGAGCCCACGGTGGTGGAGCCGCCCTCGACCAACGGGGCGCCGCCCGCCGAGGGGCGCATGCAGGCCACCGGCTTCGGCTCCCCGATCCGGCGCCCGGAGCCCAGCAGCGCTCCCAAGATCGAGCGCATGCGCGCCGAGGGCGTGACGATCTCCTACTCGGACAAGCCCGCCGTGCGCGCCGTCTCGATGCCCGTGCGCCAGGGCGAGGTGCTGGCGCTGATCGGGCCCTCGGGCTGTGGCAAGACCACGATGCTGCGCTCCTTCAACCGGCTCGTCGAGCTCACGCCCACCGCATCGCGCACGGGGGTGATCTCACTCGACGGCCAAGACATCGACACGATGGAGGTCACGGGGCTGCGGCGCAGCGTGAGCATGGTCTTCCAGCAGCCCAACCCGTTCCCGATGAGCGTGTTCGACAACGTGGCCTACGCTCTGCGCGAGCAGGGCTCGGGGCGCCCGGGAGCTGAGGAGCTCATGCCCGCCGTGAGCGACGCCCTGCAACGGGCGGGCCTGTGGGACGAGGTCAGCGACACCCTCGACCACCCGGCCCTGCGCCTGTCGGGCGGCCAGCAGCAGCGCCTGTGCATCGCGCGGGCGCTGGCGGCCCAGCCCGAGGTGCTGCTGCTCGACGAGCCGTGCTCGGCGCTCGATCCCCGCTCGACACAGGTGATCGAGGAGCTGATCCTGCGTTTGCGCGACGAGGTGGCGGTCGTGATCGTGACCCACAACATGCAGCAGGCGCTGCGCATCGCCGACCACGTTGGCTTCATGTTCCTCGGCGAGCTGGTGGAGTACGGCCACGCCGAGCAGGTGTTCGGCTCGCCACGCGAGCCGCGCACCCAGGACTACGTGGGAGGGGCGTTCGGATGACCCCGATCGCCGCCGCCACCGTCCTGCTCGCCCTCTCGGCGGCGCTGCTGGCCGGCGGCTGCCAGTCCACCCAGGACAAGAGCGCCGAGCTGGAGGCCAAGGGCGGCGAGGCCTTCAAGGAGAAGGGCCTCAAGGTCAAGGTTGCGAGCAAGGACGTGAAGATCGAGTCGAAGACCGTGCTCTCCGACAAGAACGGCGCGGCGGTCGTGGTCGAGCTGAAGAACACGAGCGATCGCACGCTCGTGAAGGTGCCGGTCGCGATCAACGTGAGCGACGGCAAGAAGTCCGTGTTCAAGAACGACGACCCCGGAATCGAGCCTTCGCTCGCCGGTGTCCCCCTGCTGCCCGCGGGCGAGTCGATCTTCTGGGTCCACGATCAGGTGCTGGCCACGGGCAAGGTCTCGTCCGTCGCGGCCAAGGTAGGCAAGGACAAGGGCGGGGCGCCCGAGCAGCTGCCCAAGATCGAAGTGGGTCCGGCCAAGCTCGTGACCGACCCCACCAGCGGCGTCGAGGCCGAGGGCAAGATCATCAACCGCTCGGACCTCCTGCAGCGCGAGCTCGTGATCTTCGGTGTGGCGCGCAAGGGCGACGAGGTGGTCGCGGCCGGCCGCAGCCAGATCGAGAAGCTCGCCCCGGGCAAGGACGCCACTTACCAGATCTTCTTCATCGGCGATCCCCGCGGCGCTCGCATCGAGCTGGCCGCTCCCCCCACAGCACTCGAGTAGGAGGCCCGCATTGGCGACCCAGGAGATGATCCCCCACGAAGGCTTCGGCGAGCACGGTGAGCCGTGCGCGGGCTGCCGCGCCCCGCTGGCGGACGATCAGCGCTACTGCCTCAACTGCGGGCGCCGCCGCGCCGGCGAGCGCGTGCCCTATGCGGAGCTGCTGGCCGGCCGGGAGGCCGGCGCGGTGCTGCCCGGCGAGGCGCCCGAGGCCGCGGAACCGCCGGCGCGGCGCCTGACCCCGAGCCTCATGGGTGGGCTCGCCGCCCTCGCCGGGGTGGTGGTGTTCGCCCTGGGGATGGGGCTCGGGCTGCTCGTAAACGGGCAGGACGAGCCGCCGCCGGTGGCGGCGGCGCCGGTGATCCAGAAGCCCCCTATTGTCAATGTCACCACGGCCGGGGCGGCGGGCCCAGTCACGGGCGCCGAGTTCGTGAGCGACTGGCCCGAGGGCGAGAGCGGGTACACAGTTCAGCTCGACACTCTGCCCAACACCGGACTGCCGACCGACGTGGAGACGGCCAAGACCGATGCCGAGTCCCAGGGGGCCACTGACGTCGGTGCGCTCAACTCCGACGAGTACACGTCGCTGGACCCCGGCAACTACGTGGTCTACTCGGGCGTCTTCACCGGCAAGGGCGGCGAGAAGAAGGCCGAGGCGGCTCTCAAGAAGCTCGAGAAGAAGTTCCCCGAGGCCAAGGTCGTGAAGGTCTCATCGGGCGACAAGGAGTTCGGAGTGACCGACGAGAAGCCGGAGGAGAAGGTCCAGGAGGTGGACCGCAGCACCCTCGAGGATCTCGA
>JAABUS010001163.1_pt1 | contig 59705 bp, 56 predicted proteins | sample 5560161 | NCBI WGS metagenome assembly JAABUS01 (sample SAMN10711885, study PRJNA513376) | rock metagenome | isolation source: Antarctica rocks | place: Antarctica: Victoria Land, Trio Nunatak nord | collected 2016-01-04
AGCTGAATAGAATGTTTGATCAATAGAGATAGCTATAACTAGAAAACTAAGAATACAGAAGAAAGAAGACAGTTTCGAGCTGTATCTATAGTAGAGCGAACAAAGAGACGAAGTAGTCGATTTGCTAGAGCTCGAATAGATGAAATGTTTCAGCATATTTCGATTCGAAACATCGTTGTTTCTTGTTCACATATCGAAATTTCTAGAATCTATTGACTAGACTCTATTCAATGTTGACACGCTTCGTAACATTACTTTCTTCTCTTTAAAAGTCATGTCTCTATGACTTGTAGTATAGTTCATAGCACTGACGTAGAGCTCGACGCTCGCCTTTCTATCAATCTTTCTATTGATCTTTCTATTGATCTTTCAGATCATCGAAATGTCTATTGTAGCAGACTCACTATGAGAGAGAAAGAACAATCATTGTAGCAGACTCACTATGAGAGAAAAAGGACGATCATTGTAGCAGACTCACTATTTGACGTAGAAACACGAGATAGATCGATTCACTGATAGGTAGAGCGATGTGAGTAGATAGATCATCGCATTGACAGCGTCTTTGTAGCAGACTCACTATGTAGAGATTAACTTGCTCATCGAAGAGATCAATTCTGATCGTGTCATTGAAGCAGACTCACTAGTTGACACAGAAACACGAGGTAGATCGATTCATTGATAGATAGAGCGATGTGACTAGATCATTGCATTGATGACGTCTTTGTAGCAGACTCACTAAATTGACCTTGATTCGAATCGAGTTGAATTGAATTTGATGACACAAATTATTTTGACTCAACTGATTCATGAGCTTTTTGAGAGAAAGAAGTTTGTGATTCTCTAGCAATCAACAATCATATGTTCTCGTTAATTCTATTGATCGAGTGAATCGATGCTACTGAATGAGCGATAGGTTCTCTAGCAATTCAACGATCATATGTTCTCGTTGATTCTATTGACTCTCTGATGTTGTTCTGTCTTTTGATGTCGTTGATCATCAGATAAACAAATTTCTTTATACTCGTTTCGTTGTTCGTCGAGTAGCTTGAATGAGTAATAAAATTGATATCGTGTGGTAAACGAATTCTTAGTTTAATGTTGAAATCGTGTCTAGAATCTAATCACACTGCAGCGAGATAGTGCGTAGCTGAATAGAATGTTTGATCAATAGAGGTAGCTATAACTAGAAAACTAAGAATACAGAAGAAAGAAGACAGTTTCAAGCTGTATCTATAGTAGAGCGAACAAAGAAGCGAAGTAGTCAATTTGCTAGAGCTCGAATAGATGAAATGTTTCAGCATATTTCGATTCGAAACATTGTTGTTTCTTGTTCACATATCGAAATCTCTAGAGTCTATTGACTAGACTCTATTCAATGTCGACACGCTTCGTAACACAATAGGTCGCTGTCGTCAGTTGCTAGAGTACTGAGTATTACATTCGAAATTATGTTATTGTATATGCGCAAAAGCTGAGTCGTGCCTTCGCAATGTATATGTGTGTGATGTATATGAGTTGCAGCATGTGCGCAAAGACGTTGCTGTTGTTCTGTGTATATGAGCAAAGACTATGTCATGTCTTTGCAGTATATGTGATTGTGATGCATGTAAATTGATCTGATAAAGCGAAAAATCAATCAATTTACTGCGTTGCACAAATGTGTATGTGCGCAAAAGCTGAGTCATGCTTCTCTTTATTAAAGTTACTGTCTACGTGAAATGCTCTGAATAAAAGATTAAAGAAATATTTAAGTGATGTCAAGTGAATTTTCTAGAAGTTTGAAGCTTAAAACTCAAAAAAAAACTCTTTATGAAAAGAAATATAAAGAGTCGCTTTATGCGCTTTTTCTCGTCTCGTTTCGCGAATAGTAACGCGAAACTCAGCAGAAGCAATAGCTCAAAGTCAGAATTCAAAATGTTGACAATAGAAATTAAAAAGTCAACATTAAAGATTGAAACAGATTTATGAAATGAACTTAGTATGAGTTCATCAACAAGCAAACAACTGCAAAACGACATTATTAATTTATTTTGCAGTTAACAAAAATCATTCACATTAATAAATAGAAAAACATCATTGACGTTTCAACAAAGAGCTTAGATAGCTTGTGAGCTAGTGAGCAGAGTTCATTCAATACTAATGTGCTCAAGATGCATATGCTAGCTACTAGATGAGACGTTTGCTACAAGCTAGCTGTCAACTGAGTTTGCATCGTTGATTAGCTTACATGCTACATAAATCAGCTACAAGCTGATTTAGCTGATTTAGCACTACTCTTCATTCTACTCATTTATTTACTCGCTCATTTACTCTTCATTCTACTTGCTCATTTATTCTTCATTTTACTCATTTATCTACTCACTCATTTACTCTTCATTTTACTCACTCATTTACTCTTCATTCTACTCACTCATTTACTCTTCATTCTACTCATTTATTTACTCGCTCATTTACTCTTCATTCTACTCGTCTATCTACTCACTCATTTACTCTTCTCGCTCATCTACTTTTCACTCTAATCGTTTACCTACTCTTCATTCTACTCATTTATCTACTTGCTCATTTACTCTTCACTCTACTCATCTATTTACTCGCTCATTTACTCTTCATTCTACTCATCTATCTACTCACTCATCTACTTTTCTCGCTCATTTACTCTTCACTTTACTCATTTATTTACTCTTCATTCTACTCTTTATTAAACGCGTCAATTAAGTGCATAAAACATGTTAAACAATGCTTTAAACAATGCTTTCTACATGACTTTCTATCTACTTGTCATTCTACATGCTCAACTATCTACTTGATAATCTTCGCTTCAAGCTTTATAAAGCTGACACTAGAAAGTTTGAAGTTTTCATTTTCGTTTTTTCTTCATAGTTTCTACTCTCTAGAACAACAACAATCAAAATATCAACATGTTCAACTATCAACTCAACTATTTACTCGTTCATTTACTAGTCAGTCTACTTACTTTAAAACATGCTTCAAAAGACGCGTCAATCAAGTGCATAACATAAGTCAAACAATGTTTCAAACAATGCTTTCTACTAATCTTTCAATTGAGTCATTTAGTGAGCTTTTTACTGATCTTTTAATCGATCTTTCTATTGATCTTTCTACTGATAAGCTTTCTACTGATCTTTCAATCGAGTCATCTAGTGAGCTTTCTACTGATCTTTCAATCGATTTTTCTACTGATCTTTCTATCAATCTTTCTATTGATCTTTCTACTGAGCTATATATTGAGCTATTGACTGAGCTTTTTATCAAACACTCTATCAAACATTCTACATGCTTCAAAATACGTGTTGATCAAGCGCATAACATGAGTCAAACAATATTTTCTACATGACTCTTTACATGACTCTCTATCAAGCACTTTATCAAGCACTCTTCATGTTTTTCTACCAAGCATTCTTTATGTTTCTCTATCAAGCACTCTATCAAGCACTCTTCATGTTTTTCTACCAAGCACTTTATCAAGCATTCTTCATGTTTTTCTATCAAGCACTCTTCATGTTTTTCTACCAAGCACTTTATCAAGCGCTCTTTATGTTTTTCTATCAAGCATTTTATCAAGCACTCTTCATGTTTTTCTATCAAGCGCTCTTCATGTTTTTCTATCAAGCTCTCTTTATGTTTTTCTATCAAGCGCTCTTCATGTTTTTCTATCAAGCTCTCTTTATGTTTTTCTATCAAGCATTCTATCAAGCGCTCTTCATGTTTTTCTATCAAGCTCTCTTTATGTTTTTCTATCAAGCATTCTATCAAGCATTCTTCATGTTTTTCTATCAAGCGCTCTTCATATTTCTCTATCAAGCATTCTTCTTGTTTCTCTACTAAGCACTCTATCAAGCATTCTTCATGTTTCTCTACTAAGCACTCTATCAAGCATTCTTCATGTTTCTCTACTAAGCACTCTATCAAGCATTCTTCATGTTTTTCTATCAAGCACTCTATCAAGCATTCTTCATGTTTTTCTATCAAGCACTCTATCAAGCATTCTTCATGTTTTTCTACCAAGCATTCTATCAAGCACATTCACATTACGAATCAAAGAATGCATCAAACTGAATATGACAATAGCGATTTATCAAAGCATATGATATATTAAATCAATTAACAAGTTATAGAGCACAATTGTATGATCAAAACAAGTTTTCATTCAACTTAATAACTTCACAAATGATTATGTCACAAGTCAAAAATTGACAACGAAACGAAAGTTCATCAATGCAGAAGAAAGAATCATCAATTCAGATAGTAATTTGATTGATAAATTGAAGAGCAAACTCACATGAAAAGAACAAGTCATCAATTGACTTTAAAATAGCACAGAAGACTGCGTACTGATGCAAAAATTGAAATCAAATTCTTTTGCATTTGAAGATCACACAGAAAACAACATTGTTTCAGAAAAGTACAGTGTTTCTTATTAAATCACTATCTGTTTTATCTTTTCTTGATGTGCAAGACAATAAGTTAAGATTAGTTGTTACTATTCTGAGCGAAATAACATGACTACTTTGATACACAAGATATAAAGCAATTGCATCAAGCATTTTCTATCAAAAAGAGTAATCTAGACTTTTGCAGACTAAATTTATATCATTTTCATCTGACATAAGTTGATAATAAAAGATGATTTATTGCAAATTTCAAGATAGAAATTAAGAAATCTTTACACTAAAGTTACTGTTTACATGAAACACTCTGAATAAAAGATTAAAGAAATATTTAAGTGATGTTAAGTGAATTTTCTAGAAGCTTAAAGCTTAAAACTCGAAAAAACTCTCTATGAAAAGAAATATAAAGAATCGCTTTATGCACTCTTTCTTGCCTCGTTTCGCGAATAGTAACGCGAAACTCAGTAGAAGCAATAGCTCAGCGTCAGAACTTAAAACATTAACGATAGAAATCAAAAAGTCAACGTTAAAGATTGAAATAAATCTATGAGATGAACTTAGCATAAGTTCATCAACAAGCAAACAACTGCAGAACGACATTGTTGATTTATTTTGCAGTCAACAAAAATCACTCACATCAGTAAATAGAAAAACACAATACATGTTTAGTTCACTTGATGCATTAATGCTAAATTCACATGCAAATGTGCATAACAACAAGAATACAATCAATTTGCAAAATGTGAATTCGCAGCAAAAAGAGCAAACATGAGCGATTGTGAAATTCAAAGAAATGAAAAAGCGAAAAGTGATGAAAAGTTCGCAAAAAGAAGCTAGCATCGAAGTTAGTACTAGCAAGTGCTACGATGTCATCTCTAAAAAGATGCAAATAAAGAGACTGCGCAAAAGAATTGAATTCGCAGTCAATCAGTTAAGACAAGCAATATCAGAACAGAAAGAGTTGACGCATTGCAAACTTGAAAAAAGATAGCAGAGCTCAAAACAGAAATCGAAATCGCAGTGATATTCACGCATGAGTCTGTTAGATGCAGCAAAGCGACAAGCGTGATCGATGAAATAATCATAACGAAAGCGAAATTGCAAGCTATCGATGATGCAATCGTGATATGCAACGAAGAAGCATCTGAAGACAGCGAAATTTGAGTGTACACAGACAGTCAAATGATGCTGCAAAGACTAAAAGCAAAGAGCAATGTCAACTCAAAGTTATTCAATAACATACGACAAAATCTGATCAATTTGCAACAAAATCAATGTCATATGTGCATACAGTGAGTATTGAGTTGCAAAGACATCATTGAAAACGAAGCAGCGAATCAATTGATCAAAGGCGCGACATGAAAAAGATTGACAATCGACATCAGAAAAAAAACAATCATGAGCTTCATCAAAAAGCAAATAGGCAAAGAGATAAAAAAGCAATGACTAATTGCATGAAATGACAGCATCAAAAAAGAAAATCAGTATCAGAAGCACACAGCGAGAATGAATCTGAGTTACAGATCACTAAAAAAGCTTCAAAAAATAAACAGATTGACGTTTTCAACGTTTATACAGCTAAAAATGAGACATGATTATTTTAAAAGTTATTTGCATCAATTATTAAAGAATAATTTGAACAAATGTTATGAAATATGCAAGATGAAACAAACGTTGAAGCACTTACTACTGAACTGCAAACATTATAAAGCAGAACAGTTACAGCTTAAAGCAAAAGCACAGTTCAAAAACATGAACACTATATTGATGTTGTTTATCATCAAGATTGAAAGAATTGCAATGCTAAAGTACTTGAAAAGTACTTGAATTGCAACAAGAAAATGATTATTGAGAACGAAAGAGTAAAGTGAGAAGAACATGAAGAAACGAGAAAATGAGAATATGAGAGAAAGAAGTTGTTTGATTGAAAGTATCTGTTTGCACAAACTATCGATGTGATTGATCAATGAAAAGATATAAAGCAGCGACTTTGATTAAAATACATGTAATCTAACATATGCACAGCGTTTAGACAGTGTCATAGTCATAGACTGCATGCACTTAATGAAGAAATAAAAAAAAGATGAAGATGAACTTATCTTGAAAAGTCAAGAAGTGCAAAGATAAACTTACGCAAATATATCAAATATTGAACAAAGTGCAAAAAACATTGAATTCAATAAAAGAAATTGAAATTTCTCACTTTAAGAAATCGTGAGATCAAGAAATCAAGCATTTAGCAAGAATTCAAACCGAATTTGCAAAAAGCGAAACTTGCAAAATGATCAATTTGCATTACAGAGAATTAGAAAGAATTATTAAAAAGGCGAAAAACATAGTGATGTATAACAACACATCACAAATTTGAAAAAAGATAGCAGAGATTGAAACAGAAATGAAAACAACAGTGATATTCACGCATGAACTCATCAGATACAGCAAAGTGACAAGTGTTTCTGACAAAATAATCACAACGAAAGCGAAACTACAAGCTATTAGCGATGCAATCGCAATATGCAGTGAAAAAGCACTCAAAACAGCGAAATCTGAATGTACATGAACAGTCAAATGACTTTGCAAAGACTAAATGCAAAGAGCAACGTCAATGCAAAGTTATTTGATGACATACGACAAAACTTGATCAATTTACGTCAGAATCAGTGTCAAATTTGCATACAGTGAATATCAAGTTGCAAAAGCATTATTGAGAATGAAAAAGCAGATCAATTGATCAAAAGCGTTGCTCAAGAAGTATCAATTATTAACAACATGAAAACAATCATCATAAGTTTCATTAAAAAGCAAATTTGCAAAAAGATGAAAGTACAATGATTAAATGTCTGAAAAAGCAGCATCAAGAAGAAAAATCAGTATTAAAAGCACATATTGAATGTGAATTTAAGTCATAAATCACTAAAAGATATGAGAAAAATCAATAAACTAACGTTTTCAATCTTTATTCAGCTGAAAATGAGACATGATTATTTCAAGAGCTATTTGCATCGATTATCAGAGAATAATTCAAACAAATGCTATGAAATATGCAATGCAAGATAAACGTCGAAGCATTTATTACTGAACTGCAAGCATTATAGAGCAGAGCAGATAAAGCTTAAGAAAAAAGCTCAGCTCAAAAACATAGACATTATATTGACATTGTTCATCATCAAGATTGAAAAAATTGCAACATTAAAGTATTTGAAAAATACTTGAATTATGACGAGAAAATGACTATTAGAAATGAAAGAGTAGAACGCGAAAAGTGTGAAGAGACAAAGAAAAACGAAAATATGATGATGAGAATTGAGTGAAAGTGCTTGTATATGCAAACTATTGATGTGATTAATCAATGAGAAGATATAAAGCAGCAACTTTGATCAGATTACATGTAACTTAGCATATATACAACGTCTAAACAATGTCATAATCATAGACTGCATGCATTTAATAAAGAAATAAAAAAATAAAAAAACATCAAGAATTAACATATAAATGAGAATGTAAACACAGAATTTGATCATGAAGTAATTCTATTTATAATAGTTATGAAAAAAGTGAAGTTGATTGAAAATTCATTGAACACATCATACAATTTGCAAAAAGTTGACTGAAAAGACTTTAATGAGCATTTGCAAAAGATGAAAGACAAAATGATTGTCAAAATGCAAAGAATCACAAGTTTAAAAGCAAAAGTCATTTATTTGATTTGATTTGATTTGAATTCATACACTCTTGTAACATTGATTTAAACTCAACTCATGAGAGACTTTATGCTATTTATATTGAGTGAACAAAACTCTCTGAAAGAGAAAATCACTCATCATTTATACAATGACTTCACATCGTTGAAACAATGATCATGAAACTATGTATCAAGTTTGCATCTATAGCTTTCATTCAGCATGCAATGCTCAAGTAAACTCTTGATGAGTGTCTGTATTGCTTGATTATGATGCATCATTCTTATTCTGCTCTTCATTAATGATATTTTATACAATGATGCTTTGATCTTTGATCTTTGATCATGAAGTCAATTTCATTGCATTCATGATGCTTATGATTGTAGTGTTAAAAACTGCATTCTCTTGCTCAATGATTGTCATTTATTGAGCAGAGAAATACATAATGAAAGAGAGATGCACATGATGAGAAGATAAAGTGTGATTGTACTGAATAACTCTTTTCTTCTTTTAATTTAACTTATGTCATGTAAACGTTGAATGAATTGTTAGTATAAATGTGCAATTGCAATCATTTAATGATTGATTTTGATCAATAAAAGAAAATGCATTCTGATTGTTCTTCTGCGCTCTTAATTTTTCATGTAGATAAATGTATGACTTGATGTCAAGTAAAAAAGATGAGTTTAAGTCTCTTCAATATATCAGTGTGATCAATGAGTCACTACTTCTTCAAGCATTGCAATTACGACTTTCAGATTGAGATCAACTATTCTATCTGATATCTTTTCATCAATTACTCAATGACACTGTTAATGTGATAAAGACATTTCAGTATATTAATGCAATTGATGAATTACAAATTCTTCAATCACTTGTAATCATGACTTTCATACTGAAATCAACTTTTTCACTAAATATCTTTTCATCTTTTTGACATTGACATGTCATTAATCTTCTTCATAGATTGATTGTGACTGTTAGAAGAAGTGTTGTCATGTAAGTGAAAACTCTGCATGATAACTTTTCTGATCATGCAATGTTTTAACATCATTCAAACTGCGTTGAATTGAGATCTTTTGACTCTTTTGACTTCTATTCAAACACAGAATAGAATCAAAAGATTCATAGTCAACATCATGTACAGATGAATCTCATTATTGATCTCATTTATTTGATTAAATGCATCAAGAATACAATGAAATTATTCATATTTAAACAGCAAATATGCGTAAAATCAAAACTTTGATGAAACAATGAACTCATCGAAATGCAAAAAATGCTGTCATTAAAAAAGCGAATCTGAAAAAGATGCAGAAATGATGATGCATAAGCAAAGATAGTACAAATGCAAAATTCATATCATGATGCAATAAAGTTGATTAAAAATTAATTCTGAATTAATTTTTTAAATAACATCAAAGAAAAAAAAGTGTTTTAAACATACAAGTTCACTAAATCACATTTAATTGAAAAGCTACTCTTAATACAAAACTTGCAAGTTAATCAGCTAAGACAAGCAAACAAGCAAACATTCGACGACAGCAATCTATTGAAGCATATGATATATCAAATCGATCGACAAGTTATAAAGCACAATCGTATGATCAAAACAAGCTCTCATTCGACTCAATAGCTTCACAGATGACTGCGTCGCAAGTCGAAAATCGAAAATCGAAATTTTTTGTGCTCACGCAGGTCAAAATCGACGACGAAACGAGACTTCATCAACGCAGAAGAAAGAATCATCAATTCAGACAGTAATTTGATTGATAAATCGAAGAGCAAACTCACATGAAAAGAACAAGTCGTCAATTGACTTTAGAACAGCACAAAAGACTGCGTACTGATGCAAAAATCGAAATCAAATTCTTTTGTGCTTGAAGATTGCACAGAGAACAACGTTGTTTCAGAGAAGTACAGCGTTTCTTATCAAATTACTATCTGTTTTACCTTTTCTTGATGCACAAGACAATAAGTTGAGATCAGTCGTTACTATTCTGAGCGAGATAACGTGACTACTTTGATATCTGAAATATAAAGCAATTGTGTCAAGCATTTTCTATCAAAAAGAGTAATCTAGATTTTTGCAGACTAGATTTATATCATTTTCGTCTGACATAAGTTGATAATAGAAGACGATTTATTGCAGATTTCGAAATAGAAATTGAGAAATCTCTACACTAAAGTTATTGTCTACATGAAACGCTCTGAGTAAAAGATTAAAGAAATATTTAAGTGATGTCAAGTGAATTTTCTAGAAGTTCGAAGCTTGAAACTTGAAAAAACCCTCTATGAAAAGAAATATAAAGAGTCGCTTTATGCACTCTTTCTCGTCTCGTTTCGCGAATAGTAACGCGAAACTCAGTAGAAGCAATAGCTCAGCGTCAGAACTCAAAACGTCGACGATAGAAATCAAAAAGTTAACATTAAAGATTGAAACAGATTTATGAAATGAACTTAGCATGAGTTTGTCAACAAGCAAACAACTGCAGAACGACATTGTTGATTTATTTTGCAATCAACAAAAATCACTCACATCAGTAAATAGAAAAACGCAATACATGTTTAGTTCACTTGATGCATTAATGCTAAATTCACATGCAAACGCGCATAATGACAAGAATACAATCAATCTGCGAAATGCAAATTCGCAGCAAAAAGAGCAAACATGAGTGATTGTGAAATTCAAAGAAATGAAAAAGCGAAAAGCAATGAAAAGTTCGCAAAAAGAAGCTAGCATCGAAGTTAGTACAAGCAAGTGCTACGATGTCATTTCTAAAAAGATGCAGATAAAGAGACTGCGCGAAAGAATTGAATTTGCAGTCAATCAGCTAAGATAAGCAATATCAGAACAGAAAGAGACTATAAGTCATAGCTTAATCTACATTCGAAGAGCATGCAATGAAAGCATAGAAAACTCGATTCAGAAGCAAATAGATCGACTTCAAAGTCAAACAAACAACAAACTGAAGATTATTCTACAATTGATTCAACAGAATGCTGAAGACATCAAAAAGAAAATCAATGCAAAGCAAATGACAGAGAATTCACAAATCTTGCAGAAGACGCAGGTTTTGCAAACGTCGCAAGTCATGCAAAATTCGCAAAAATCAACGCAGAAGCTTACATATGTGCAAAAAGCAGCTCAAGTCACAGATGCAAATGCAAATGCAAACACAAATGCAAATGCAAATGTGAATGCAAATGCAGACGAATGAAATCTTATTATCAAGAAATTCTCGCCAAAATCACAAGAAATATCGTATCGCGAAAGAAGACTCATTGTCAATCTCAAAAATGAGAACTGAACGTTGAAGACGATGAAAATGCGAGATTCGATGAATAACGCATTGAAAAAGGCGAAAATCGATCTAAGAGTCATCACGATAGTCAAAACGTTAAAGAAAAACAACATTGCTTTGACGATCTTGAAAAAATACATCGCAGATGTCTTACTAGCGTAAAGAGCAATATGAAAGCATGTTTTTGATGTTAAAAGCATTAAGAAAGATGAGAAATGACACAAAATAGTCATACACAGTCTGAAAATCGAAATCTTCAACATGAAGATCAAAATGAAATATCTGAGAATTGAGCTAAAGAAGTACAACTCTGAATTGAAGCTGATAATCAATTTAATATGATTATCAAAAGATGAAAATAAAGCAAGAAAGAATCATGCTTTGATAATATTGACGTTCAAAATCGAAGCAGAAGTGCAAAGACATCTGAAAAAATGACTCTTAGCTGCAAGATCGACATATCAAACAGTTGAATATCAAGACTATTGATCAAATGATCAATGTCAAAAATGTCAAACATTCAAGCATTTGCAAAACAAATGCAACAGATCATCAAGATGCTTGTACTGCAAGCGAAATCATCAGAGCTGAAATCATAAATGTCAATTACCTACGTGCAAAAATGAGCAATCATGCAATCACATGATTTCTAGATGTTGCAACTGTCAAAATGCATACTTCGCAAATAGTGCAATGTGCAAAACATATCAGACAGCTCAGTCTATTAGCTCATAAAAAGATCATTTAGTCACGAAATTGTAATGAGTATTGCATTCGAAATGTCACAAAACAATGCAAATGACAAAAGCTTTGCAAACACGTTGAATATTTGAATTCTACAGCACAATTGCGCAAGATCAACGCAAATTATGCATGCATGCATGAAATTTACGAAAAACAAGACAGACATTGTTATACTACAAGAATCATGAATGAAAGACGAAAATATAACAATTTCACATTCGTCGTTTATCTGCATCAAATCAAATGTTCAGAATACTTGTGTCAGAGTATTGATATTTGTTGCAAAAAATGCAAAGAAATTTACATGCACATCAAGATCAGACATAGTCAATAGCAAAGATATGCAAGCGATATCAATAGCAAACAATAAAATTCAGAGAGAAATTTTACTGTTCAATATTTATAACGAAAAGTCACAAAACGCAAATGATGAGCAATTATACATGATTGAGCGAGAATTAGCAAAAGTTATGCTAAATTCTGAGCAAAAAGTTATTATCATTGAAGACTTTAATGCACATCATAGCTGATGAAACGCAAAAATTTCAAACTCTATTAGAACGAAAGCATTAATAAAGTGAGTAAATTTACATAAATGCAATCTGATTAACATTTCTGATATAAACACATATCACAGCTATTCAGATCAATTAAGCTCAGTACTTGATTTAGCATTCACATCAAAGAATATGCATAATCATATCAAGAATTGACATATAGACGAGAATGTAAACACAGATTTTGATCATGAAGTAATTTTATTTACAATAGTTATGAAAAAAGTGAAGTTGATTGAAAATTCGCTGAACGCGTCATACAATCTGCAAAAAGTCAACTGAAAAGACTTTGATGAGCATTTGCAAAAGGCGAAAGACAAAATGATAGTCAAGATGCAAAGAATCACAAGTTTAAAAGCAAAAGTCATTTATTTGACTGAATGCATCAAGAATACAGTGAAATTATTCGTATTTAAACAACGAATATGTGCAAAATCAAAATTCTGATAAAACAATGAGTTCATCGAAAGACGAAAGATGCTGTTGTCAAAAAAACGAATCTGAAAAAGATGCAGAAGTGATGATGCATGAGCAGAGATAGTGCAAACGCGAAATTTGTATCATGATGCAATAAAGCTGATTAAAAACCAATTCTGAAACAATTTTTTGAACAACGTTGAAGAAAAAGAAGTGTTTCAAACATACAAGTTCACTAAATCACATTTAATCAAAAAGTTATTCTTGATACAAAACTTGCAAAAAGAATTGAAGATTGAATTCAATGAAAAGTGCAAGACATTTCTGAAAGCAATGTACTCATCATCTTCGAAAATTCAAATCAATGAAGAATTACTATTGAACGAAAGTATACAGTGATCAAGAGTTATTGAAGAAAAAATCAAGCACGCGATTAACTTCTCAGCACTCAGAAAAGCATTTGAATCAGACGATATGTCATTCACAATCATACAGCGAGCGTACAAAACTATATTGAAAATCTTCAATTTAGTGTACTCAGAGTTGATTGAAAATGACTATCATTCGAAGATATGACGCGAAGACACGAGAATTATTCTAAAAAAATCAGACAAGTTGAATTATTCAATTTCAAAGACATACAGAATTATTACGCTGCTAAACTGTTTAGGCAAAATAGCAGAAAAAATAATAGCAGTGCAACTGTCTTACACAGTGTTACGATTCTAGCTACGCATCTATGTTGATAGCTATGTTGATGACTATGTTGATGACTATGTTCCTGACTATCGTCGATCGCTCATCACTAGACTATCGAGTTGTTTCGAAGTCAACTTTATTCAGAGTTAGCTTATGTTCTTCTGAGTCATATAGATAGTCGATTCTTTCCTTCTAGATACTTTTCTTTCTTAGCATTTATATACTCGTTACATTACACTCATATGACTCGCTCTATGCTGATCTCTAACATTATATAAATGCTTCTTCGTTACAGACGAAGTGAAATAATCTGCATTGACTTACTCTGCTCGATTCACACGACTATTGACTTTGATCTAGTCGACTCGCGATCGTGCAGACACTCATTCTTCTTTCTCGTGAGCTGACTCAGCGAGAATAAACAAAAGATTCGAACTCGTGCGCTGATCAGCGAGTATAAACAAACGATTGAAATCATTCGACTAGATCAAAGATCAGCGAATTAATCGTTTATTTAGATTTGCAAGAGATTCTTCGAATTTGTTGAACAATTAAACGAGGTCAGTCTATGACTGCGTGAAGTCTCTATCTCAAAGAGCAATCAAAGAGATCAGTCTAGAACTGCGTGAAGTCTCTATCTCGATGAGCAAATTTCTCAGTGAGTCTGCTTCAATGACATCGTCAAAGCAATGATCTATTCGCTCTCATCATTCTACTCATCAGTAAATCTGATCATACGTTCACGTGCAACTAGTGAGTCTGCTACAATGACATTTTTCGTCAATGCAATGATCTATCTATTCACATCACTCTATCTATCAGTAAATCAATTTGTCTATCAGTTCACGTGCAACTAGTGAGTCTGCTTCAATGACATCTATTCTCAATGCAATGATCTACTTGCTCTCATCGCTCTACTCATCAGTGAATCTGATCATACATTCACATGCAACTAGTGAGTCTGCTACAATGACGAGCTCAAAGTAGATCTCTTCAATGAGCAAGTCGATCAGTGAGTCTGCTTCAATGACATCAGTCAATAGTTGATCTCTTCGCTGAGCTAGTCGATTCTCTTCTAGTGAGTCTGCTTCAATGACATCAGTCAATAATTGATCTCTTCATTGAGCAAGTTGATTCTTCTCTACATAGTGAGTCTGGTACAATAGGCATTTCGATTCTACACAAGGCTAAGAAAATACATTCATGCAAACATGAATCATTGAAGAAAGAAAGTACTGTTACGATTCTAGCTACGCATCTTCGTTGATAGCTATGTTGATAACTATGTTGATGACTATTCTGAGAGTTATCGTCAATCGCTCGTCGCTAGAGCATAGACTTGTTTCAAAGTCAACTTTATTCAGAGTTAGCTTATGTTCTTCTGAGTCATATAGATAGTCGATTCTTTTCTTCTAAATACTTTTCTTTCTTAGCATTTATATACTCGTTACATTACACTCATATGACTCGCTCTATGCTGATCTCTAACACACAGCTGAAATTAATGATAAGCTGCTGAATTTTGATCAAATGAAAGACAGAAAACAAAGATCAGCTATAAACGCAGTACTAAATCTAGTACATGATGCGCAAATGACAAAAAGTCAAGAAAACACGCTTATCTATTTACTTTTAGATGTCAAAGAAGTCTTTGATCATGTTGCGTTGAAACAACTGATCAAAATATTGATTAGATTGAAAATATCAGTCAATTTAATCAATTGAGTAAAATGTTTTTTACAAATTCGAATTATTGACTTAGCATTTGATGATGAATGTCAGAAATCAAAGAAAATAAGCACAGAAATATCACAAGACTCATCTATCTCGCTCATTTTATTTCTAATTTATATTCAATATTTATTTTCAAAGATTCGCGCAAAGTTTGAAAATTTACAGTCACTCAGCTATATTGACGACGTGATGTTATACATTGAGAGAAGAAATATTGACAAGAATGTGAAAATACTGAAAAACGCAGCAAAAATCGCTTTCACATGAGCTGAGAACAATGCAATGCAATTTGATGACTCGAAATCTGAATTGATACACTTTGAAAGTCACAAGACAACACTTAATCAAATGATTACTTTATTCAACAACATAATCATAAAATCAAAGACATGTATATGATGATTAGAAGTTTGACTGAATTGAAAGCTCAACTTCAAAGTTCATGTGCAAATGAAAATCGCAACAGTCACAAGAACACTACACTCATTATTTAAATTAATGAATAGCGAGTGAGAACTAAATGTCAAATCAGAAAAGCAGTTATATCTGACATGCATCACGTCTATTAGTGATTATGACGTCGAAATATGATGAAATAATCAAAAAAGCTACTTAGTCAAATTTTGCAAACTGCAAAATGCTGCATTACGAAAAATTCTGAGTGCATTTTGAACATCATCGATAGATGCTATGCAAATAGAAGTTAAAATTTTATCAGTGAAGATGCAATTAAATCAAAAGTGCAAGAACTATGCAATTCAAATAATTGAGTTATTGAAAAAACATTCTATCAGAAAAAGAACATTTATTTCACACTCATCTCAATACTCTATTGAATTGAATTTAAATCTGAATGCATCGAAATATCTGAACTGAAATGAAATAAAGACGAATTTATCTCAAAAAGTCAAGAAATGCAAAGACAGACTTACGCAAATATATTGAATATTAAACAAAGTGCAAAAAACACTGAATTCAATAAAAGAAATTGAAATTTCTCACTTCAAGAAATCATGAGATCAGAAAATTGAATATCTGACAAAGATGCAAATCAAATTCGCAAAAGATGAAATGTGCAAAATGATAAATACATACTATAGAGAACTGAAAACAATAGTCAAAAAGACGAAAAACATAGTGATGTACATTGATGCATCGCAAACTTGAAAAAAGATCTTTTTCATGTTGCATCTTTGATCAATTGATTCACTGCTTCATTTTTGATGATGTTTTTGCAACTCAATACTCACTGTATGCACATATGACATTGATTTTGTTGTAGATTAATCAGATTTTATCATATGTTATTAAATAACTTTAAGTTAATATTGCTTTTTGCTTTTAATCTTTGCAGCATCATTTAACTGTCTGTGTACACTCAAATTTCGCTATCTTCAGATGCTTCTTCGCTGCATATTGCAATTGCATCATTGATAGCTTGCAATTTCACTTTTGTTATGATTATTTCATTAATCACGTTTGTCATCTTGCTGCATTTAACAGACTCATGTGTAAATATCATTGCAATTTCAATTTCTGTTTTGAGCTTTGTTATTTTTTTTCAAGTTTGCGATGCATTAATGTACATCATTATGTTTTTCATCTTTTTGACTATTGTTTTCAGTTCTTTATAATATATATTTATCATTTCATATGTTTCATCTCTTGCGAATTTGATTTGCATCTTTGTCAAATATTCAATTTTCTGATCTCATGATTTCTTGAAGTGAGAAATTTCAATTTCTTTTATTAAATTCAATGTTTTTTGCACTTTGTTCAATATTTAATATATTTGCATAAGTTTATCTTTGCACTTCTTGACTTTTCAAGATAAATTCATCTTTGTTTCATTTTAGTTCAGATATTTCAATGCATTCAAATTCAGATTTAATTCAATAAAGTATTAAAATGAGTATAAAATAAATGTTCTTTTTCTGATAAAACGTTTTTTCAATAATTTAACTATTTAAATTGCATAGTTCTTGCACTTTTGATCTAATTACATTTTCATCAACAAGATTTCAACTTTTATTTGTATAGCATCTATTGATGATGTTTGAAACATACTTAGAATTTTTTATAATGCAGTGTTTTGCAGTTTGCGAAATTTGACTAAGTAGCTTTTTTAATTATTTCATCATATTTCAACGTCATAATTGCTAATAAATGTGACATATGTCAAATATAACTGCTTTTCTGATTTGAAAATTAATTCTCACTCATTATTCATTAATTTAAACAATGAGTGTAACATTCTTGTGACTGTTGCAATTTTCATTTGCATATGAACTTTGAAGTTGAGCTTTCAATTCAGTCAGACTTTTAATCATTGTATGCATGTTTTTGATTTTATGATCATGTTATTGAGTAGAATAATCATTTGATTGAGTGTCATCTTGTAACTTTCAAAATGTATCAATTCAGATTTTGAGTTATTGAATTGCATTGCATTGTTCTCAGCTTATGTGAAAGTGATTTTTGCTGCGTTTTTCAGTATTTTCACATTCTTGTCAATATTTCTTTTCTCAATGTATAGCATCATGTCGTCAATATAGCTGAGTGACTGTAAATTTCTGAAGTTTGCGCAAATCTTTGAAAATAAATATTGAATATAAATTAGAAATAAAATGAGTGAGATAAATGAGTCTTGTGATATTTCTGTGCTTATTTTCTTTGATTTCTGACGTTCGTCATCAAATGCTAAGTCAATAATTCGATTTTGTAAGAAACATTTTACTCAATTAATTAAATTAACTGATATTTTCAATTTAATCAATATTTTGATCAGCTGTTTCAACGCAACATGATCAAAGACTTCTTTGACATCTAGAAGTAGACAGATAAGCATGTTTTCTCGACTTTTCGTCATTTGTGCATCATGTACTAGATTTAGTACTGCATCTATAGCTGATCTTTGTTTTCTGTCTCTCATTTGATCAAAATTCAGCAGCTTATCGTTAATTTCAGCTGTGTAAGACAGTTGCACTGCTATTATTTTTTCTGCTACTTTGTTTAAACAGTTTAGCAGCGTAATAATTCTGTATGTCTTTGAAATTGAATAATTCGATTTGTTTGATTTTTTTAGAATAATTTTCATGTCTTCGCGTCATATTTTCAAATGATAGTCATTTTTAATCAAATCTGAATACACTAAATTAAAGATTTTCAATATAGTTTTATATGCTCGCTGTATGATTGCAAATGATATATTATCTGATTCAAGTGCTTTTCTGAATGTTGAGAAGTTAATAGCGTGCTTGATTTTCTCTTCAATAACTCTTGATCACTGTATACTTTTATTTGATAGTACTTCTTCATTGATTTGAATTTTCAAAGATGATGAATACATTGCTTTCAGAAATGTCTTGCATTTTTTATTGAATTCAATCTTTAATTCTTTTTGCAAGTTTTGTATTAAAAATAGCTTTTCGATTAAATGTGATTTAGTGAACTTATATGTCTGAAACACTTCTTTCTCTTTGATGTTGTTCAAAAAATTGATTCAGAATTGATTTTTAATCAACTTTATTGCATTATGATATAAGTTTCACATTTGCACTATCTTTGCTCATGTATCATCATTTCTGCATCTTTTTCAGATTCGCTTTTTTGACAACAGCGTCTTTCATATTTCAATGAGTTCATTGTTTGATCAGAGTTTTGATTTTGCATATATTTGTTGTTTAAATACAAATAATTTCACTGTATTCTTAATGCATTCAGTTAAATAAATGACTTTTGCTTCTAAACTTGTGATTCTTTGCATCTTGACTATCATTTTGTCTTTCATCTTTTGCAAATGTTCATCAAAGTCTTTTCAGTTAACTTTTTGCAAATTGTATGATGCATTCAATAAATTTTCAATCAACTTCACTTTTTTCGTAACTATTATAAATAGAATTACTTCATGATTGAATTCTGTGTTTGCATTCTCATTTATATGTTAATTCTTGATGTGATTGTGCATATTTTTTATTGCAAATGCTAAATCAAGTACTGAGCTTGACTGATTTGAATAGCTGTAATGTGTGTTTATATCAAAAGTGTTAATCAGATTGCACTTATGTAAATTTACTCACTTTATTAATGCTTTTGTTCTAATAGAGTTTGAAATTTTTGCGTTTCATCAACTATGATGTGCATTAAAGTCTTCAACAATAATAACTTTTTGCTCAAAATTTAGCATAACTTTTGCTAATTCTCTCTCAATCATGTATAATTGCTCATCATCTGCATTTTGTGATTTTTTATTGTAGATATTGAACAATAAAATTTTCTTCTGAATTTTATTGTTCATTATTGATATTGCTTGCATATCTTCGCTATTGATTATGTCTAATCTTGATGTGCATGTAAATTTCTTTAAATTTTTTGCAACAAATATCAGTACTCTGACACGAGTATTCTGAACATTTGATTTGATGCAGATAAATGATGAATGTGAAATTGTTATATTTTCGTCTCTCATTCATGATTCTTGTAGTATAACAATGTCTGTCTTGTTTTTTGCAAATTTCATGCATGCATGCATGATTTGCATTGATCTTGCGCAATTGTGTTGTAGAATTCAAATATTCAACGTGTTTGCAAAGCTTTTGTCATTTGCGTTGTTTTGTGATTCTTCAAATGCAATACTCATTATAATTTCGTGACTAAATGATCTTTTTGTGAACTAATAGACTGAGCTGTCTGATATGTTTTGCACATTGCACTATTTGCAAAGTGCGCATTTTGACAGTTGCAGCATTTAGAAATCATGTGATTGCATGATTGTTTATCTTTGCACGTAGATAATTGACATTTATGCTTTCATGTCAGATGATTTCGTTCACAAAACAAGCATCTTGATGATTTATTGCACTTGTTCTGCAAATGTTTGAATGTTTGACATTTCTGACACTGATTGCTTGATCAATACTCTCAATATTCAATTGTTTAATATGTTGATTTCACTGCTAAAACTCATTTTTCAAATGCTTTTATGCTTTGACTTTGATTTTGAATGTCAGTATCATTGAAGCATGATTCTTTTTTGCTTTATTTTCATCTTTTGATAATCATATCAAATTGATTATCAGCTTCAATTCAGAATTGTACTTCTTTAGCTTGATTCTCAGATATTTCATCTTGATCTTCATGTTGAAGATATTAATTTTCAGACTGTGTATTACTATCTTGTATCATTTTTCATTCTTCTTAATACTTCTAACTTCGAATATATGCTTTCATATATCTCTTTGCTTCAATAGAGCTTTCGTGATGTATTTCTTTAAAATTATTAAAGCAATGTTGTTATCTCTTTGTGTTTTAGTCACTGTAGTAACTATTATGTCAGACTTTGTCTTCTTCAATGCGTTGTTCACTGCATTGCACATCTTCATCGCTTGTAAGATTCAGTTCTCATTTTTCAAAGTGACTATCAATCTTCTTTTACAATATGATATTTCTTGTAACTTTGACGAGAATTTTTTGATCATCAGATTTCATTCATCTGCATTTGCATTCACATTTGCATTTGTATTTGCATTTGTATTTGCACTTGTGACATGAGCTGCTTTTTGCATATATGTGAGCTTCTGCGTTGATTTTTGCGAATTTTGCATGACTTGCAACGTTTGCGAAATCTGCATCTTCTGCATGATTTGCGAATTCTCTGTCATTTGCTTTGCATTGATTTTCTTTTTGATATCTTCAGCATTTTGTTGAATCAATTGTAGAATGATCTTCAGTTTGTTGTTTGTTTGACTTTGAAGTCAATCTATTTGCTTCTGAATCGAGTTTTCTATGCTTTTGTTGCATGCTCTTCGAATGTAGATTAAGCTATAATTTATAGTTTCTTTCTGTTCTGATATTGCTTGTTTTAACTGATTGACTGCAAATTCAATTCTTTTGCGCAGTCTCTTTATCTGCATCTCTTTAGAGATGACATTGTAGCACTTGCTAGTACTAACTTCGATGCTAGCTTCTTTTTGCAAACTTTTCATCGCTTTTCGCTTTTTCATTTCTTTGACTTTTACAATCGCTTGTGTTTGCTCTTTTTGCTGCAAATTTGCATTTTGCAAATTAATTGTATTCTTGTCATTATGCACATTTGCATGTGAATTTAGCATTAATGCATCAAGTGAACTAAACATGTATTGCGTTTTTTTATATGCTGATGTGAGCGATTTTTGTTGACTGCAAAATAGATCAATAATATCATTTTGCAGTTGTTTGCTTGTTGACAAACTCATGCTAAGTTTGTTTCATAAATTTATTTCAATCTTTAACGTTGACTTTTTAATTTCTATCATTGATGTTTTGAATTCTGACTCTGAGCTATTGCTTCTGCTGAGTTTCACGTTACTATTTGCAAAATGAAATGAGAAAAAGTGTATAAAGCGACTCTTTATATTTCTTTTCATAAAGAGTTTTTTCAAGTTTTAAGCTTTGAACTTCTAGAAAATTCACTTAATATCACTTAAATATTTCTTTAATCTTTTATTCAAAGTGTTTCATGTAAACAGTAACTTTAGTGTAAAGATTTCTTAATTTCTATCTTGAAATTTGCAATAAATCGTCTTCTATTATCAACTTATGTTAAACAAAAATGATATAAATTTAGTCTGCAAAAGTCTAAATTATTCTTTTTGATAGAAAATGCTTGACACAATTGCTTTATATTTCATGTATCAAAGTAATCATGTTATCTCGCTCAGAATAATAATGACTGATCTCGACTTATTGTCTTGCACATTAAGAAAAGATAAAACAGATAGTGATTTGATAAGAAACATTGTACTTCTTTGAAACAACATTGTTTTCTGTGCAATCTTCAAGTACAAAAGAGTTTAATTTCGATTTTTGCATCAGTATGCAGTCTTCTGTGCTGTTCTAAAGTCGATTGATGACTTGTTCTTTTCATGTGAGTTTGCTCTTCAATTTATCAATCAAATTACTGTCTGAATTGATGATTTTTTCTTCTGCATTAATGAACTCTTCTTTCGTCCTTGATTATGATTTGCGTGAGTGTGAAAAATTTCGATTTTCGATTTTTGACTTGCAACACAGTCATTTGTGAAGTTATTGAGTTAAATAAGAACTTGTTTTAATTGTACGATTGTACTCTATAACTTGTCAATTGATTTGATATATCATATGCTTCAATAAATCACTGTTGTCAAGTCACAAAATTGTACTTCTTCTGAAAATATGACATGAAAACACGAAAATTATTCTAAAAAAATTAAACAAGTTGAATTATTCAATTTTAAAAACATACAAAATTATTACACTATTAAACTGTTTAAACAAAGTAGCAGAAAAAATAATAGCAGTGCAACTGTCTTACACAGCTGAAATTAACGATAAGCTGCTGAATTTTGATCAAATGAGAGACAGAAAACAAAGATCAGCTATAGATGCAGTACTAAATCTAGTACATGATGCACAAATGACGAAAAGTTGAGAAAACACACTTATTTATTTACTTTTAAATGATTTATGATTTAAATTCATACACTCTTGTGACATCAATTTAGATTTAAATCATGAGAGAAACTATGCTATTTATATGAATGAACAAAATTCTTTGAGAAATAAAATCACTCATTGACTATACAATAACTTCAACGTTGTCAAGACAGTAAGTTTTAAAACTATGTATCATGTTTGAATCTATAACTTCTATTCAGCATGTGATGCTTTAGTAAACTCTTGATGAAAGTGTTTATGCTGTTTAATTATATTGCATCATTCTTACTTTGTTCTTCATAAATAGTATTTTTTACAAATGATGTTTTGATTCAATTCTTAATTCAAAGATGAAGATGTTTTCTTTGCATTCATGATGCTTATGATTGTAGTCGATAGCTGTGTTCTCTCGCTCAATGATTATCATTCATTGAGCAGAGAAATATATGATGAAAGAAAGATGTACATGATGAGAAGATAAAGTATGATTGTATTAAATAATTCTTTTCTTCTTTTGATTTAACTTATGTCACATAAACGTTGAATGAATTGTTAGTATAAATGTGCAATCACAATCATTAAATGATTTGACTTTAATCAATAAAAAAGAATGTATTCTGATCATTCTTCTGCACTCTCAGTTTTTCACATAGATAAATATATGACTTGACATCAAGTAAAGAAGATGAGTTCAAGTTTCTTCAATATATCAACATGATCAACGAGTTACTACTTTTTTAAACATTGTAGTCACGACTTTCAGACTGAAATTAACTATTTTATCTGATATTTTTTCATCAATTACTTGATGATATTATTAATGTGATGAAGACATTTCAATATATTGATATAATCAATAAATTGCAAATTCTTCAATCACTTGTAATCATGATTTTCATACTGAGATCAACTTTTTCACTAAATATTTTTTCATCTTTTACTAACATTAACATGTCATTAATCATCTTTATAAATTAATTGTAATTATTAGAAAAAATGTTGTCATGTAGATGAAAACTCTGCATGATTAACTTTTCTGCTTACATAATGTTTTAACATCATTTAAATTATGTTGAATTGAAATTTCTTAACTTTTTTAACTTTTATTTGAACACAGAATAAAATCAAAAGATTTGTAATCAACATCATATATTTACTTTTAAAAGTCAAAGAAGTTTTTGATCATGTTACATTAAGATTAACAACAAGATTCATTTGTACATGATATCAACTATGAATCTTTTGATTCTATTCTATGTTTAAATAAAAGTCAGAAGAATTAAAAGATCTCAATTCAACACAGTTTAAACAATGTTAAAATGTTGTATGATCAGAAAAGTCATTATGCAAAGTTTTCACTCATGTAATAATACTTTCTCTAACAGTCATAATCAATTTATGAAGAAGATTAATGATATATCAATGTTAAAAAAATGAAAAGATATTTAGTGAAAAGGTTGATTTCAGTATAAAAGTCGTGATTACAAGTGATTAAAGAATTTGCAATTCATCAATTGCATTGATATACTGAAATATTTTCATCACATTAACAATATCATTGAGTAATTGATGAAAAGATATCAAATAAAATAGTTAATCTCAGTTTGAAAGTTGTGATTACAATGCTTGAAAAAGTAGTGATTCATTGATCATACTGATATATTGAGAAAACTTGAACTCATCTTTTTTACTTAATATCAAGTCATACATTTATCTACATGAAAAATTGAAAGTGCAAAAGAATGATCAGAACACATTCTTTTCTATTGATCAAAGTCAATTATCAAATGATTGCAATTGCACATTTATACTAACAATTTATTTAACATTTATATGATATAAGTCAAATTAAAAAAAGAAAAGAGTTATTTAATATAATTATACTTTATCTTCTCATCATGTACATCTTTCTTTCATCATGTATTTCTCTGCTCAATGAATGATAATCATTAAGCAAGAGAACGCAGTTTTTGACACTATAATCATGAGCATCACAAGTGTAACAAAATTAATTTCATGATCAAAGATTGAAGATTAAAGCATCATTGTATAAAATATCATCAATGAAAAGCAAAGCAAGAACGATGTATAATAATTAGATAATACAAATATTCATCAAGAATTTACTTGAGCATCACATGTTGAATAAAAGCTATAAATGTAAACTTGATACATAGTTTTATGATCATTGTTTCAACAACGTGAAATCATCATATAAATGACAAGTGATTTTCTTTTTCAGAAAGTTTTGTTCACTTGATATAAATAGCATAAAGTTTCTCATGAGTTAAGTTTAAATTGATGTCACAAGAGTGTATGAATTCAAATTAAAATCATGTTACATTAAAATAGTTAATTAAAATATTGATTAAATTGAAAATATTAATCAATTTAATCAATTAAGTAAAATGTTTTTTACAAAATTAAAATATTAACTTAGCATTTAATTTGATTTGATTTGAATTCATACATTTTTATGACATTAATTTAAACTCAACTTATGAGAAACTTTATATTATTTATATTGAGTGAACAAAACTCTTTGAAAGAGAAAATCACTTGTCATTTATATGATAATTTCACATCATTGAAACAATGATCATAAAATTATGTATTAAGTTTGCATTTATAGATTTTATTTAACATATGATGTTTAAGTAAATTCTTGATGAGTATCTGTATTACTTAATTATGACACATTATTCTTACTTTGCTCTTCATTGATGATATTTTATACAATGATGCTTTAATCTTTGATTTTCAATCATGAAGTTAATTTCATTGCATTCATGATGCTCATGATTATAGTGTTGAAAACTGCATTCTCTTGCTCAATAATTATCATTCATTGAGCAGAGAAATACTTGATGAAAGAAAAATGTACATGATGAAGAAATAAAGTGTAATTGTATTAAATAACTTTTTTCTTCTTTTAATTTGACTTATGTCATGTAAACATTGAATGAATTGTTAATATAAATATGTAATTGCAATCATTTAATGATTGACTTTAATTAATAAAAGAGAATACATTTTGATCATTTGTCAGAATCATGTCTAAATGATACAATCAATGAAGATCAGAATTAATAGTGCTTGATCTTTAGAAATAGCTATAATTGAATATTAAGAATACAGAAGAAGATTGATACAAAAGCTTTTATTTATGTAATGTTCAGAGACTGTGCTAGACTCAAAAGAAATGTGTTTGTAACATGAAAAGAAGATGATGTAAATGAATAAGATGTTGATGAAAGAAAAGAATGTTGAAAAAGAAAAAAAGTGTTGAGTCATATCTGAGTCAGATCTAAATCAGATCTTGACTAAATCATTGACTAGTTCTAATTATTACACAAAGTACTCGCTAGCGTGCATTGCAAATTGATTAAAGCTTCAGTCTTGTTCAGTCTTATCGATCTTGATACATTCATAACATTACTCTCTTTTTTGAAAATTCATGTTTGCATGAATGTAGTTTCTTTGCTTGCTTTTGTTGATAATTATTTCGATATTTAGCGCGATTTGCTTAAATATAGCTTATGAAATTCATTCAAAACTTTCTCTGAGTCATTGAATCTTTCTTTATTGACATAGTATCATTCATCATTTCTATCTAGATCTTTTCATTTGACTTTGTACTATATTCAATCTTGATAGCATCTGAAGTTCAATATATCATATATTTTTCAGTATTCATCATCTTCAATAGTGATTGATCTGAGTGATTTTGAATGTTGTTCTGATAGAAGATCTTCTGAATATGATTGTAGTAACTTTAAGCTGAACATCGAGTGTATATGCTTCATGCTTGTAAATAGATAAAAATGATAAAAAGTCTTGACTTTGACAATGATTAAGTAGAAATCTAGCTGTTTATCTTTTAAATTCTTGCATGATCTTGTGATTTTAATGTTTCTGAAAGATAGTCAGATCTGATCATTTATCTTGTAAATGACATCTCATCTATGTTTATTAATCTGAGCTTCAATGATCAGCTTAGTCTTTTTCAATTGTTGATGATTGAAGTTTAGTAGCTCTTTCATTTGAATGACAATATCATTTGCTTTTCTAGCTTTAATTCATTCATGAGTGATTTTGTAGTCAGTTGTATCTGAAATAAAACTAATTCGAAAGTGAAATTCTTTATTGAAGTAGAAAGAAATCATTGAGATGATTGAGAATGTATTGACATTGTCATTGAACTCAATCATAAATATTCATTTAGCTCAATCATTCTGCATGTAATTACAGTAGATTCTGAGTTCATGTTCAACGTCTTGATTAACTCACTCTGTTTGATCATCAATCTCAGAATAATAAGCAGTGAATAAACTAGTGATAATTTGTAGTCGCTTACAAAGACTCTTTCACATGATGAATATGAATTGAGAGTCTCTATTTGAAACAATAGAACTGAGTAGATTATGCAGTCAATAAACGTTTCATAGCATAATTCAGACTGTTTCTTCAACTGAAATGTCATCATCTTCTCAATGACAGAAAACATAGTGATGTTCTTTAATAAAATGACATATGATTGTGCAAATGATGTTATAGTCTTCTGACAGAGATAGCTCAGTGATGAAGTTCATAGTTATATCTTTTCAGCGTTTCTGTAAAATCGAAAGAGAATGATGAAGTTCATTGATGCTATTTCTAAAGACTTTGCTTCGCTGACAAGCATGATAGTTTCAAATGTATCATTGAATAGTAGCTTGATGATCTGATCAATAGTAGAAATGCTGAACTAGATCAATGATTCATTTATTGTTGAGATGAAAGATTGAAGATTGATCATGCACTTCTTGTAGTAATTTCGTATGCATGTTCTCAGAGATTCACAATAAATCTTTTCTAAATAAAATGTCGTTAATAATTTTGCAGTTCTTCATCTTAATGCTATGAAGTTTGAGCTTATTATTGTTTTTAGCTTGTTTATATTTGCTGCAGAACTCATTCATTTGATTGACTAATCATACTCTCTGATAGAGATTGACTTCTGATTTCAAATTTGCGCTCAATTTCAAGTCAATAGATAGAATATCAACTCTATCAAAGATAAAAATAGTTTGAAAGCAATCTTTAAATCATTTAGCTGATTCAAAGACGTTTGCTAAAGACATTTGAGTTAACACATCAACTTTAGTATTCATTTTGTCTGATTTAAAGATGATCTGAAAATTGAACTTTGATAGAATGTTCAGATAGTTGACTTAATGTTGACTCAGCTGTTTGTTTTTCATGAAGATCTTCAGAGCTTGATGATCAATGAATATCTGAATGAGTAATTCAGTACATTTCAGCTCAAATTGTCAATGTTTGAAACAGCGAATAATGATCAGCAATTTCTTGTCATAGATATGATAGTTGATTTCAGCGAGAATCATGCTTTTGCTGTAAAAGATCATCGAGTGAAGTATACTTTCATCATCATACTAAGACAGTATTTCATCTTTTACATAGTTTGATGCATTGATTTTCAAAATAGTCTGACGTTTGAGATCAAAATGACGAAGAACTGAAGCGAAACTGATCTGTTTCTTCAGATTTCTGAAAGCTTGAACGCAAACTTTGTTTCAAACAAAAGACGTGTCTTTTCTAGTCAATTGAGTGAACAATTTAACTAGTTTGAAGAAGTTTCTAATGAAACGACGGTAAAAGTTCACAAATTTCATGAAGCTCTGTGTTAAAGATCTGTCTAAAGCGAGTTGAATAGAAATGTCATTTAACTAGAAGATAAATGCTAAGAAAGAAAGATAGCTACAGAAAAGAAGCTGACTACATATGTGTGTTTCTCAGTTGACGCTAGACTCAATAAAGACTAGTCAAGATGACGAAGCGAGAATAAATCTGACAAGACTAGAAGACTGAGTCTGACAAGGCTAGAATCATGACATTACTCTCTCTTCTTCGACGATTCATGTTCGCATGAATGTATTTTCTGCTTGATTCAATTGATTGCTCAATCATGATTTCACAGACTCAGACTCATTAAATTCTGATTGACTGAATAGTTGAAAGCGCTTCTAGCGCGATTTGTTTGAATATCAAATATGAAAATCATCAACTATCTTTTGAGCATTCATAAATTCATCATCATCAGCGTTGTATCAATTGAGATCATTGTCATAGTCATTTCATTTGACTTTATACTGAAGTCGTCTTCGATATCAACGAGAATTCAATATATCGTCGATTTTTCATTCGTCTTCGTCGTTTATCACTATTGACTTGAAAGACTCATTCTTTTGATCAGGCAAGAAATCGTTGATGATGAGATGAAGCAGATCAGAGTGAAATACATCATGAACATGCATAGTCTCTGATAATTTCAACTTATATGACGAGTCAACAAGATCTAGATTGATGAAGAAATCGAGCATTTTATCGTCTAGCTTCTTGAAAGATCTCGCTGTAATGATGTTTCATTCGTTCAGAAACATCTTTGATTCAATTTCATAATCAACTTCTTTTCTATGCTTATTAGCTTGTTGAATCATTTGTTTTCTTGTTTTGACTAGAAATTCGCGAGCAAACGTCAAGATTTTGTTTATATGTTCAGATATATTCTCGACTTTAATCGCTTGCAAGCGTTCATGAAAGCTTTCATATTTGATTGTATTGAGTTTGAAGCTCATACAAGAATGAAAGTCTTTGTTTAGAAAGAAAGAGATCGAGAAGATAACTGAGAACAGAGCATTATTGTCAACAAACTCGATCATGAGTAGTAGCTTAGCTCAGTCATTCTGCATGTACAAACAGAAGAATCAAAGATATCTTTCAACGTTCTGATTGACTCATTCACTTTGATCATCGATTTGAGAGTGATAAACAGTGAATAGTTGAAGATTAATGCTCAGTCTTTTGCAAAGAAACTTTCATAGAATAAAGATAAATTGAGAGTTTCAATTCAAAACAATAAAATTGAGTAAATCATGTATTTGATATATTCACTGAAGCATTAGCTCAGCTGTTTTTTCTGCTGTGATTTCTTCATCATCAGTAGAACAAGAGATATAGTGTCGTTTCTTTGACAATTTACATATCACTGTTAGTATGACGTTTTTGCCTTCAGAAAAAAGTAGATTGATGATGAAATTCATGACTATGTTCTTTCATTACTGTTCAAGTATGAATAGAGAATGTAGTAACTCATTGAATTTATTTCAAAGAGCTTTTGATTGCTGACAAATGTAGCAGATTTGAATATATTTATCTATTGTCTTTCACATTGAGAATCAATAGTAGTATCTTCTTATTGCTTTCATCGTTCTAAGAATTTCTGAATGATCAATAGAAGATTAATCATGAACTTCTTGAATCAGCTTCATTTGAAGATGCTCATTGAAGAAAATTCATAGAAGATCATCTCGATATAGTATTTCGTTCTGAACTCGACAATCTCTTAATTTAATATCTTCATATTGAGCTTCATCTTTTGATATGACTTCACGAAGTAGAACACAATTCTCGTTGATTCTATTAACTTCTAGAATCAATCAATAAATTGATTCATTATTCTTTTTCTTTTTCAGATCAGCGATTTTTATTCGATTCAACGTCAGAATCGTAGTTCGCTGATAGTGATATCATTCATTCTCAAGATCTCTAGAAACTGAATTGACTCAACGAGTCAATGCATCGACTTTGATGTTTTGTTTGCCTGAACGATACATGATTTTAAAGTTGAAGTCAACAAGCTTTTGAACTCAGCGCATCTGACGTCTACTCAGCTCTTTATTCTTCATTAATGACGTTAAAGCTTGATGATCGATGAACATCTTGATTGATAGCTCAGTCAATTTTAGCTCAGATCGTTAATGCTTGAATGCTTGAATGATCGCTAATAGCTTCTTGTCATAAATCTTGTAATTGCACTCAGCAAAGCTCAGATTCTTGCTGTAGTAGATCATCGAATGCAATATTTCTTCGTCATCATACTGAGAAAGTATGTCATCATTGACATAGTTGAATGAGTCTGTTTCAAGAATAGTCTTTCTATTCTGATCAAAATGACGAAGAATAGAGACTTCAGTCATTCATTTCTTCATATGATCAAAGATCATTTGACAAGCTTGATCTCATTCAAATATCATCTTTTTTTGAGTTAGTTGAATCAGAGAATGAACAATCTTCAAAAAGTTCTTTATAAAACGTCGATAGAAATTGCAGAAGTTGACGAAGAACTGCATCTGAGTGAGATTTGTAGAAATAAATTATTCAACTACTGCTTGTACTTTTCTGAGATTCATCTTTAGTTTTTCAATGAATAGCAATAGTTTCAGAAAGAAAATCTTCTGAACATGAAACTTACATTTGTTTATATTCATCTGAAGATCAGTCTCTTGTAATCTATGTAGAACTAATCATACATGTTGCTTATGTTTCTTCAGTGTTTTGCTGTAGATGATAATGTCATCTAGATAAATCTGACAAAACTGATGAAGATAGTCAAATAGCACGTCGTTTATATAGTGTTGATAGAAAGTTGAGCCGTTGATTAATTTGAAAGACATCACGTGATATTTGTAGAAATCAAAAGAGGTGATAAAGATAGTCAAATCTTCGCTATCTGAGTGCATGCGTAACTTGTTGAACGTGACAATGATGTTCAATTGAGTCAGATACTTGCTTTCTTGTATACGAGCGAGAGTCTCGTCTATTAATGACAAAGAATAGTGATCTCGTTTGATCAAAGCATTGAGCTTTCTGTAATCAACGCAGAAACGCAAGCTATCGTCTTTCTTTTCGATGAATAGTATGAGCGAAGCATATGAAGCTGAGCTAGAAGATATGAAGTCTTTATTCAGATGCTTGATCAGGTAATTCTTCATCTTTTGAAGCTTGTGATCAGACATATGATAAAGATGACTTTGAGAAGATGTTTTCTCGTCGATCAACTCAATTTTATGATCATAGAGACGATGAGAAGATAGTTGATCAGTCATCGCTCGATCAAACACATCTAGATAGTCATAATATTTCGAAGAAAGCTTAGCTTTGACTTCTTTCAAGATCTCTTCATATGAAAGCTCTTGTAGATTTACGTCTTCTGATTTATTTCTAGCTGTTTTTAGAAGTCGATCGATTTTCGTGACAATGATCGCGAAAGTAGTCACATTCAATCATTTGACTAGTGATTTATATGTTGCAGTCTCTATCATTGCTATGTTCATTAAATTAAAGAGCGAAGCGAAGTTGACTGAATTAAATGATTTCACGATTTTACTGAATGAAGATGACTTCTCGCTGAGTTGAACAACGACAGAAAAAATAGACTTCTTTAGTATTTGAGTAAAAGTCAAGCTCTTCTGTTTCGTGATTGTTTTATTGCTTGAGAGTAGAACAATCGATTTCTGACTAGAAGTGAAATTCGAAAATCGAAGAAAATCGATTTGCGTATCAATCACTAGATTGATTTTGTTCATTCATGTTTTTTCAAGAATCATTTGATGTTAATCTAATTGAGTGATCAACATAAAAGCTGTGTCAATTGTATGATCTTAAACAGTCAGGTTCAAATAAATTGCATGAGTAATGAGCTTTTTTGCATAATGATCATCGAATTTTCTTATTGATTTGAGCTTGATTAAAGATAAAGATTCAATTTGCAAATGATCACAAACATTCTGCGCGATTAGTTCATCAATGAACGAATAGTCAGCTGCTTCAGTGTCAATCAATGACTTTAATGAGTAACTAATTTCATTGCTAGATAGTACACATTCAGTAGTCAAAGATTTCGAAGCAAAAAGATCATCTGAGCTGCTCATTGTTGAAGAAATTAACACATCTTTCATTACATCTTTGATGAAAGTCACTAGTTGTTACGAGCATATCAAGACTGATTAAAACTAGTCAATGATCTAGTTGAGATCTGATCTAGATCTGACTCAGATTTGACTCAGATATGACTTAACACTCTTTTTCTTTCTTAACACTCTTTTTCTTTCCCAACATTCTTTTCTTTCATCAACATCTTGTTCATTTACATCATTTTCTTTTTGTGTTACAAACACATTTCTTTCAAGTCTAGCGCAGTCTCTGAACATTACATAAATAAAAGCTTTTGTATCAATCTTCTTCTGTATTCTTAATATTCAGTTATAGCTATTCTTAAAGATTAAGCACTATCAATTCTGATCTTCATTGATTGTATCATCTAGACATGATTCTGACATTATATTAAGAATTCGTTAATCACACGATACTGATCTCATTACTCATTCAACATACTCATACAGATAGAACGAGTCTAAAGAAATTTATTTACCTGATGATTGACGCAATCAAAAGACTGAACAACACTAGAAAGTTTGATAGAATCAACGACAAGACTGTTTGAATCGCTAGACAACTTATCACTCACTAAGTATGCAAAGTTCACTCGATCAAGAGAATCAATTCATTCTCATGAAACAGACGAGTGAAAATAAGCTGTTCAACTCGATTAAGAGAATCGATGATAAAGAATCTTCGTGAATTGCTTGAAAATCATTCAAAAACTCACAAATCAAAAATATCTCTTTAATCAACAACATTCTTTTTTGAAGATTAAACACTTGATCATACATCTTCATTAATACTGTCGAGCATCGTCATTCGTTCAACTCTTCTTTTCAAACAAATCTCATCATGTCTAGTCATTCGTCTACTGAAGAGCGTTCTGAGAAATTTCGAACTCATTTCTCTCAAATCTCTGATGCTGATTTAACGAAATCATCAAGTGCTGCGTCATTCATTCATGAAGATGATGAATCATTCGCTGAAACAATAATATCTCTCGTGTTCTACGAAATCTGAAAGGCTCAAAGTCTAGCTCTTGATAAAGAAACAGATCGACTCTACAAGTTAGATAAACAACAAGAAGACGAAATCAAAGAGTTGAAGATAAGACTTCAAACTAAAGAAAACACTTCTTCTGATTTCATTTACTCTGAGCATTCTAGATATCAAAAAATACCTGATTCTTCGCTGTTTACTGATGAAAAGAACTCTACTTAAGAGAACTGATACGGAAAAATTCAGAATAAACTAGAGATCAACGTCGATCTCTTTTCTAATAAATGAGTCAAATTGAGCTATGTACATTCTAGATTATTCAATGACGCAGCAAAGATCATTCAAGCTAGATGCAAACGTGATTGTGCTCATCTTTATAGAATTATCGAAGATCTTTTGAAAGAGCTAGCTCAGTTGTTCAATGATTTGAATAAGAAAGTCAACTTTCGTAGAGAATACTACAACTTAATTCAAGAATTCAAGAAATTCAATGAATTTTATACTCAGTTTCAACGTTTATCTTTTTATCTAGACTATCACGAAAAGCAACTGATCATTGATTTGAAAGATAAAATCAATCTTCGTCTTTGATTCATTTGAGTAAATCAACTAGTTCAATCTGATTCTCTAAAAGAAATTCGTTTCTATCTGATTCATTTGAATAATGATCAGCAAGTCATTCAAGAGATCAAGAACAAGCTCAAATGCATCAATGATCTTTCAAAGACTATCTTTCATAAAGCGACTGTTGTCACTCAGTCAGTCAATCATTCGAAGTCTGATCAGCTAAAGTCGCGCGACGCGATTTTAACTAGCGTCAAAGAAGTAGACGTTCTAGTCGAAACCTGTTTCATATGTCATAAATCAGATCATAGCTCTAAAGAGTGCTTGAATCAATCTACTAGAATCAATGCAGTGAACAAAGAATATGATTGCTTTGATTTCAATTTCAATTTTGATTTCAATTCAAAAAACTAGTTATCTCTTCAAAAGTCATCAAAGAGATAAAGATTATATCTTTGTGCAAACTAGACGAAATTCTATCGAAAGAAAATTACTTTGAAAAGTCGTTTCTAATTGATGTTCATCTCATCTTTCAGAAACGATCTTTCAGTCTTTGTTTTCTAATAGACAGTGATTCAGTCGTTTACATGATCATACATTTCAACCTAGTCAATAAAGTATGCAAGAAACTGAAAATTCAATCTATATCATTGACAAAAGAGAAGCTAATAAGAGATTATGATGAAAAGATATCTAAGAAGACAATCACTCATAAAATTCTACTCAATCTCATCATCAAAAGTTATAAGAAATTGACTGTATCAATGTTGATAGTTGATATTGATCATCATGAAGTCATATTGAGTAAGCTCTGAATGAACAAAAACGAAATATTACTGAATATGCAAAACGACGTCATTGTTTTTTCGAATCAATTGAATACTTTTATTTTGATTTTTTCGATCTCGCTCAATTCAAAGCATTCAAGTTGATCGCGATCAACTTCGCTTTCTTCAATCACTCAGACTAAGATCTCTACGATGCTCAAATGACTCATTTCAATCACTGCTCAGAAAGAGTCATTCTCGATTCAAAGCATAAACGTCGCTTCATTCAAAACATTGTTGAATCGTTTAAAGAAGAACAAGATCGAAGTCTTTGCTCTATTCATGATGAACATCAATAGAAAAATCACGTACAATACTCAGTGCAATTTGAACGCTTTAAACGTCTCTTCAATTGATGAAACGACTCAGAATTTAAAAGACATTAAAGCGAAGCTGCTCTTGAAATATCATGAGTTTCTAGATGTTTTTGATCGAGTTCAATTGAATAAACTACTTTCTCATTGCTTCTACAATCATAAAATTGAGCTCACTAGTGATTCAACGTTTTCTCGCTGTTGAGCATATTAAATGTTCTCTGTCAAACTTCTAAAAGTAAAGAAGTATCTGAATGAGAATCTGTCAAAGAGACTCATCACTTTCAGTCAGACTCTTTATTTCTCTTCAATTCTATTCATTCTTAAAGCAAATGAAGATCTTCGATTCTGCGTGAACTATTGAAAGCTAAATGTCATTTTCAAAAGAAATAAATATTCTCTATTGCTGATAAACGAGATCATTGATAAAATAGTGAGTTGCAAGCATTTGACTAGATTGAACATCATATCAATATTCAACAAACTTCAAATGCACTTCAATAACGAGAATTACATCACTTTTATCACTGCTTTAGAAGCATATAAATATAAGATGCTATCATTCAAACTAACTAATGAATTGATTTTCTTTCAGCAATATATGAATGACGTTTTATGAGACTTTCTGAACAACTTTTGTCAAGTTTATCTAAATGACATTCTCATCTATAGCAAAACGAGAAAGAAACATAGAGATCACGTTAAACTAGTATTGAGATGACTACGCGAAGCTGAATTGCAAATGAATATTCAAAAGTGCGAATTCAATGTAGAAGAGATTGTCTTTCTAGAAGTCATTGTATCTGAACTAGATCTTCGTATGAATTTCAGCAAAATGACAGTCATAGTCAGCTGAATCACTTCAATCAATCTAAAAGAAATTCAGAGCTTCGTGAAATTTGTTAACTTCTATCGTTGTTTCATTAAGAACTTCTTGAAGCTAGTTAAATCATTCACTCAACTGACTAGAAAGAACACGTCTTTTGTTTGAAATGAGATCTGTGTTCAAGCTTTTGACAATCTAAAGAAACAAGTCAGCTCAGTCTCAGTACTTCGTCACTTTGATCTCAAACAACAAGCTATTCTGAAGATCGATGCTTTGAACTATGTAAAAGATGAAATACTATCTCAGTATGATGACAAGAAAGTTCTTCATTCGATGACTTTCTACAGCAAAAGCATGATTCTTGCTGAAATCAATTATCACATCTATGATAAGAAACTGCTAGTCATTATTCGATGCTTCGAACACTGATGACTCAAGCTGAAATGCATTGAACTACTCATTCAGATGTTCATCAATCATCAGACTTTGAAGATCTTCATGAAAAATAAACAGTTAAGTCAATAACAAGTCAACTATCTGAACATTCTATTGAAGTTCAACTTTCAGATCATCTTTAGATCAGGCAAAATAAACACTAAAGTCAATGCTTTAATCAGAATGTCTTTAGCAAATATCTCTGAATCAGTTCAGCGTCTTGAAGATCATTTTCAGACTATTCTGACTCTTGATAGAGTTGATGTTCTATCTGTTGAATTGAAAGCAAATCTCTATCAATGAGTATGTATGATCAATTAAACAGATGAGCTTTGCAGTGAATATAAACAAGCTATGAACGAGAATAAACTCAAATTTCATATCACTAAACTGAAGAACTGTGAAATCATTGATGACATTCTATTTAGAAAAGATCTACTGTGAGTTTCTGAGAACATGCACATGAAATTACTACAAGAAGTGCATGATCAATCTTCAATCTTTCATCTTGACAATAAATGAATCATTGATTTAGTTCAGCGTTTTTACTATTGATCAAATCATCAAACTACTATTTGATAATACATTTGAAACTGTCATGCTTATCAGCGAAGCAAAATTCCTAGAGATAGCATCAATGAACTTCATCATTCTCTTTCAATCTCACAGAAACGCTGAAAAGATATAGTTATGAACTTCATCATTGAACTATCTCTGTCAAAAGACTATAACATCATTTGCACAATCATATGTCATCTCATCAAAGAATGTCACTATGTTTTCTGTCATTGAGAAGATGATGACATTTCAGTCGAAGAAGTGATTTGAATCATGCTATGAAACGTCTATCGACTGCATGATCTACTCAGTTCTATTGTTTTGAACAGAGACTTTCAATTCATATCAACTATGTGAAAGAGTCTTTGCAAATGACTGAGAATCATAGCTAGTCTATTCACAGTTTATCATTCTGAGATCAATGATCAATCGAAATGAGTCAATCAAGACATTGAATGCAAACTTAGAATCTACTGCAACTACATGCAGAATGACTGAGTTAAATGAATATCTATGATGAAATTCAACGACAATTTCAATATTTTCTTGATCACTTCAATGATCTTCTTTTACTTCAATAAAGAATTTCATTCTTGAATGAGTTTTGATTCAGATATGACTGACTACAAAACGACTCATGAACGACTTGAAGCTAGAAAGACAAATGATATTGTCATTTGAATGAAAAAGTTACTGAGCTTCAATCATCAACAATTGAAAAAGATGAAGTTAATCATTGAAGTTCAGATCAATAAACATAAACGAAACGTCACATATAAAGTAGATAACTGAGTTTGACTATCTTTCAGAAACGTCAAGACAACGAAACTCTGCAAAGATTTGAAAGATAAACAGCTAGATCTTTATCAAATCACTGCTAAAATAAATATCTTCTATCATCTTCATTTATCAGTCAGCATGAAGCATCTGCATTCAATATTCAGTTCAAAGCTACTATAATCATATTCAGAAGACTTTCTATCAGAACAATATTCAGAATCACTCAGATCAATCATTATTGAAGATGATGAACACTGAAAGATAAACAATATATTGAACTTCAGACACTATCGAGAACGAATACAGTACAAAGTCAAATGAAAAGATCTAGATAGAAACAACGAATGATACTATGTTGATAAAGAGAAATTTGATGACTCAGAGAAAGTTTTGAATGAATTTCATAAGCTATATTCAAGCAAATCGCGCTAAATATCGAAATAACTATCAACAAAAGTGAGCAAAGAAACTACATTCATGCAAACAGAAATTTTCAAAGAGAAGAGTAATGTTACGAGTGTATCAAGACTGATTAAAACTAGTTAATGATTTAGCTGAAATCTGATCTAAATCTGACTCAGGTTTGACTCAGATATGACTCAACACTCTTTTTCTTTCTCAACACTCTTTTCTTTCATCAACATCTTTTTTATTTACATCATCTTCTTTTTATGTTACAAACACATTTCTTTCAAGTCTAGCACAGTCTCTGAACATTACATAAATAGAAGCTTTTGTATCAATCTTCTTCTGTATTCTTAATATTCAGTTATAGCTATCTCTAAAGATCAAGCACTATCAACTCTGATCTTCATTGATTGTATCATCTAGACATGATTCTGACACTAGTTTTTTGCCTCATTCTTTGATTTCTCTGTAAATAATTTCTTCTCTTCTTTTGACATGATGATCTCATTGAGACAAGAAATGAATGCATGAAATGTCAAAGTACTAGTCTTCAGCTGAAAGCAGTTCTTTGAAAGATGACTCGATACTTTGCAGTTGAAGCAGATGATTGACATTCTTGATCATTCAGATTCAAAGATGGAAAAAGTAGTGAGTTGAACATAGCTAGTAGTTGAGACTGATGTCAACGAAGAAACAAAACGTTTTTTCGAAGCTGCTATTAATTTGACTGTTCATTGCTCATCACGTAGCTGATAATTGACTTGTTGTTTATTATTCACATCTTGAAGAAAGATCTTGAGCTTATCAAGCGAGCTAAACTCTATGAGACAAACTGACAACGCATTTTGAAGATAATTGTTGATTTTATTCTGAATGTTGTTCATCAAAGTGATATCATCGTAGTTCAGAAAGCTGAATATTCTAGTGAATTTTGAATAGAAAGAGCTGAAAAACTTGTTGAGCTGCTTCAGAGCGACGTATTTGCAACGACACTTTCAAATCAAATTCTGATCTTCGTAAATGTTGAGATCATGCCTAGAATCTAATCACACTGCAGCGAGATAGTGCATAGCTGAGTAGAATGTTTGATCAATAGAGATAGCTTTAACTAGAAAACTAAGAATACAGAAGAAAGAAGACAGTTTCGAGTTGTATCTATAATAGAGCGAACAAAGAAACGAAGTAGTTGATTTGCTAAAGCTCGAATAGATAAAATGTTTCAGCATATTTCAATTCGAAACATCGTTGTTTCTTGTTCACATATTGAAATCTCTAGAGTCTATTGACTAGATTCTATTCAATGTCAACATGCTTCGTAATATTACTTTCTTCTCTTTAAAAGTCATGTTTCTATGACTTGTAGTGTAGTTCATAGCACTGACGTAGAGCTTGACGCTCGCCTTTCTATCAATCTTTCTATTGATCTTTCAGATCATCGAAATGTCTATTGTAGCAGACTCACTATGAGAGAAAAAGAACGATCATTGTAGCAGACTCACTATTGAACGTAGAAACACGAGGTAGATTGATTCACTGATAGATAAAGCGATGTGAATAAATAGATCATCGCATTGACAGCATCTTTGTAGCAGACTCACTAGAAGAGAATCAACTAGCTCATTGAAGAGATTGATTCTGATCGTGTCATTGAAGCAGACTCACTAGTTGACACAGAAACATGAGATAGATCAGATTCACTGATGAAATAGAATGATGAGAATGAGTGAATCATTGCATTGACAAAGAGTGTCATTGAAGCAGATTCACTAGTCGACTTGCTCATCAAAGAGATTGACTATTGACTTGTCTTTGTAGCAGACTCACTAAATTGATCTTGATTCAAATCGAGTCGAATCGAATTTGATGACACAGATTATTTTGACTCGACTGATTCACAAGCTTTTTGAGAGAAAATTGAACAGCTTATTTTCACTCGTCTGCTTCACAAGAATGAGTTGATTCTCAAGCAATTCACGAAGATTCTTTATCGTCAATTCTATTAATCAAGTGAATCGATGCTACTGAATGAGCGATAGATTCTCTAGCAATTCAATGATCATATGTTCTTGTTGATTCTATTGATCTTCTGATGTTGTTCTGTCTTTCGATGTCGTCAATCATCAGGTAAACAAATTTCTTTATACTTGTTTCGTTGTTCATTGAGTAGCTTGAATGAATAATGAAATTGATATCATGTGATAAACAAATTCTTAGTTTAATGTTGAGATCATGTCTAGAATCTAATCACACTGCAGCGAGATAGTGCATAGCAGAGTAGAATGTTTGATTAATAGAGATAGTTTTAACTAGTAAACTAAGAATACAGAAGAAAGAAGACAGTTTCGAGCTGTATCTATAGTAGAGCGAACAAAGAGACGAAGTAGTTGATTTGCTAGAGCTCGAATAGATGAAATGTTTCAGCATATTTTGATTTGAAACATCGTTGTTCCTTGTTCACATATTGAAATCTCTAGAGTCTATTGACTAGACTCTATTCAATGTCAACACACTTCGTAACAGTAAATTTCTTTCAGATGTTTCAGTAGCTCTGATAGTGACTGATAGAATGAGAAAGCATCAACATGATACTTTGCATAAATCTGCTGATCAGCATCGTCTTCTAGCGAAAGATCTTGAGAGCGCAACTTATCAATGCACATTGCAAGCAGCGTCACTTTTACTAAGCATGAGATCTACTTTCATTTAGATGTAGCTTGCTATCAAATACATGTAGATTTTTCATCATAAACTGATTATCTATCACATCGCTCATTCAGTATGACTTTCGAGCTTCGCTCATCTTTCGAGCTTCATCAATCTTCTTCTCAAAAAACTACGCTTTATCTACCTATTTATCTATCTATCTATCTACCTATCTATCTATCTATTTATCTATCTATCTACCTATCTATCTATCTATTTATCTATCTACCTATCTACTCATCTACCTACCTATCTATCTATCTACCTACCTATCTATCTATTTACCTATCTATCTACCTATCTACATTCACGTCGTCATCGTCATGTTTATCGTATGACAATCTCATCTCAATCTAAACTCTAGTCTCATACTCATCATTCAGCGAGCAATCGATAGAATACTTTCGATTCATCTAGAATCTTCTGCTGATGACGAGCTTTTTGACATATCTAGTAAGACATATGAAAGACTACAAAACTACGCTTTCAGTCAGAGATTTCAGATAGTCATCGAATTCTGCGAAGTAGACAGAAGAAACTATTCATGCATACATCACAAGATCGATATCAAAAATTATTGAAAGCTCGATGATTATGCTAGCAAAGACGAAAGTATGAATCGCAAGCAGAAACTCACTAAGATCAAAGTCAAACATTGCAAATGACGTTGCTTTATCAGCTATCAATCTGTTGATCACGATGACGAGAATAAAACCTGAATAATGAGAGTATGAGATCAGATTCATAGTCATGATGTTGTTGTCAATTCTCTTTTCTACGATAGTCATAAGAAGCGTCAGTCAAAGCAGACAAAGACAATTGAATTGATCAAAACAAATCGCTTAAGCAAGCTTACTTATCGAGCTTCTGAGCGTGTGCTAGAAAACATTTTCAAGAACTACAATCAGAAATTTCATCTATTCAAAAAGCAGTACTACAATTTGATATCTTCTATTACTCGATTCAAAGAGAAAATCATCACAGAACTACTTTAATGTCTCGATAATTCAATGTTCATCATTTGAATTCAATATTTCTACACGCTAAATGACGCTGACGTTTTGATTCAGAAGAATATTGAGCAGATATTTCTATTGAATAACTATCAACGAAAATTATCTAAGAGGTTTATAAGCGACTTTATGATGAAAACAGATGCTATCTTCAATATCAACGCACTGAAGATGCTTCTTTTCGTGACTGTGAATGTCATTAACACGACAATGATCTTTTCAGTCTGCTTCTCGTTTGTCATATCAGAATTCGAAGATACGTTCAATTTCTTCATTCAGTGTATGTATGAAGAACTATTTAATGACTGCTTGTCTTCACGAATCATTATAGTCGATCAGAGCAAGAGATTGATGACTTCGCTATTTATATCTATGCTCAACGTTCAGCTTCAGCTATGCAATTGACATGTCTGCGAAAACATTTGAGCACGAGTAGCTAAATTTAAAGTCGACTACTTCTTTGAGCGTCGTGAAGAGATCAAGAATGCTACATGACAGTGAGTGAAATTCAGTACTACTACTGAGCTGCAAGTCAATCGAGCAGCATTGCTGATGCTACTACATTCGTCTGATTGAGACTACTTCTGAATCGACTGATACTTCAAGAAAAGACAGATGATTCTATGTTATACATGATAATATCATAATCTTGAAGCAGTGATCTCACAGCGAAACGAGAGTCTTCATTCTATTCTCAAGATCATCATGAACTCTCAGATGTCTCTAGAGAACGTCATTAAGTTCATGAAGTTTGAGCTGAAGCTGTGATATCGCTTCATTCGTGAGATTGATGAGAGATCTCGTATAGATAGATCTCGAGCCGTTGATTTTGAAGCATTTCAATTACTTGTGAATCATGTGACTATCTGAGTTCTAGAAAAGATAAATTCTGAATGAATAGCAGTCAAGAAGCTCGCTATTCAGTCAATCACTGCAGATTCATGTGACTGTAATATTTACATTAGATATGAACTTCTCTGCAGACATTATTTCTTACGCGCTTGCAGACAAGAATTTTCGATCTCAATATTGCTTCTTCACTCTCGCTGATGACTGAACGAATCTTTTATAGCATCGAGCAACTGACAGACTAGATACTACAATGACTTCATCGATTCGAATGATGCAAATTCAACGAGATATCACGATGTTAGTAAAAATAAATTTCTTCATGCAGCAGTCAGCTTGCAGAAGCTGCATGAGAAGTTATCACGTCAGCAGATCAATCTTCTAGCCAATCAGCTGTCTATCTTTCATATCAACGTGACTGTCACACATGAGAGGCTGCAGAAAGTGAGTCAGAAGCTTTTTGTGATGCTTTCAAAATCATCTTCTACAAGAAAAGAAGCTTGAGCTGAGCTTCGTCAAAAGAAGAAACATGATAGAGTCAATGCTCAAGCTTTGACTGCAGCGAAAGCAGCTGAGCGAAATGCTAAGCAAAGAAATAAACAAAAGAAGAAGAACAGTGAGACTGCTAAGTAAAGAAATGAACAAAAGAAGAAAAACAGTGAGACTACAGTCTCACTGTCATCAAACTTCTCTTCATTCTTCGCTTCATTCTTCGCTTCATTCTTTGTCATTATGACGTTCAAGTTTCAAGATAGATTGAAAGGTAGTAAAAACCTCACATCAATCACTACTACTACTACTTTCAATGAATCTTCATTCTCTTTCGTCTCATCTGTGATGACTAGAACAATCAAATCTGATTGTGCAGTGAAGAAAACAACTGTATGAGAGCAGAAGTCTCAGTCTAGACGTCATTTTCAAGAATCTACGTTGAAGATAGTGACTTTGAAGTCAATGAGAAAGAGATCTAAGTCTAATTTGATGATGACAGCAACATTGAATGAAAGAAAGTTTCAACAAAAAAGACTTATTGAATCAACATTCGTAATAGAATAAATCAGTTTATGATGAAAAATCTACATGTATTTGATAGCAAGCTACATCTAAATGAAAGTAGATTTCATGCTTAGTAAAAGTGATGCTACTCGCAATGTGCATCGATAAGTTGCGTTCTCAAGATCTCTCGATCTTCTAGTCTGAAAATCACATAAACAATATAAATCTTTTCAGTAAAGTAATAATTCGCGTTGACATTGAGCTTGTCAGCTATTTTGATGTTTCATGTCTCTCAAATAGAGTCATCTGTTTCGATGAAGATGAGTGAATTTGAAAGCTTGATGAACTTGTGATGATCATTCTCATTATCAGATAGAGTAGAAAATTCTCGTTAAGAGCAAGCTTTGAAAGTTGAGCTTCATTCAACTTCAGAGTGATGAATCAAAACTAAGATCATAGAAGCTTCTTTCTGATTGACTTGTTGTTCAGCTGACTGAGTATCTTGACGAGACATAGATTGATCGACTTGACATTGTTTCGCTCTGAAGTTCAATCACTCGTCTTGTAACTGACTGATCTTTTTCTCTAGCTCATCATTCTTATCAAAAGCGACTTTTAGTTGTTTCGCTCTCTTTTTGTGATCTTTTTATACAAGAAGTCAGTGTTCATTGAGTTGTAGAGTCAAGTCTTGCTGACTTTGAAGCTCGTTCAGCATATTGATGACTTCGTCAAATTGATTGCTGATTCAATGAAGCAGTTGTTCTTCAATGTTTATGTTTCATGCAATAACAGCTTTCTCAACTTCAACTGAAGCATTGATGAGTAGAAGTGAAACTCTTCTACTGACAATGCTTTTAAGCAGATGAGTTGTTTGAAGCTCAACTGACTCGATGTTGCGTGTCATGATGAAAGAAGATAGAAGTTGTTGAAATAAGAGTAAATGAGAGATTGATGTTTTGAATTGATGTTTTTTGATGAGTGAAAATTCAAAGAATTTCTTGTGAATTTCAGATAATAATTGAGTGCTTTATTTAAAGAATTTCTTATGAATAGAATGATGAAAATAAGTGTAGAATCGAAGAATCTCTTGCAATCTAAAATGATGATGCAAATTTGAAGAATTTCTTTCAAATTTTTCTTACTGAATAAATTGTTTTATATCATCTATTTGTTGATAGCAGAGTAAATGATGAGCATTTATCTAATGTTAGAAATCTGTCTAGAGCGAGTTGAATAGAAGTATCATTTAACTAGAAGATAAATGCTAAGAAAGAAAGATAGCTACAGAAAAGAAGCTGACTACATATGTGTATTTCTCAGTCGACGCTAGACTCAATAAAGACTAGTCAAGATGACGAAGCGAGAATAAATCTGACAAGACTAGAAGATTGAGTCTGACAAGACTAGAATCATGACACTCTGAATTTCTTTCAAATTGATTGAAGTAGTTCAGTTTATCATGATGATCATCTTGCTTGAATTCATGCAAAGATCTTGTTCTGATACAATGACTTCTAGAAAGACTGTCTTTTTTATATCAAATTTGCACTTTTGAATATTCATTTGCAGTTCAGCTTCGCGTAGTCAATTTAATACTAGTTTGACGTGATCTTTATGTTTCTTTCTCATTTTGCTATAGATGAGAATGTCATTTAGATACACTTGACAAAAGTCGTTCAGAAAGTTTCATAAAATGTCATTCATATATTGTTGAAAGAAGATCAATTCATTAGTCAGTTCAAATGATAACATTTTGTATTTATATGCTTCTAAAGCAGTGATAAAAGTGATGTAATTCTCACTATCAAAATGCATTCGCAGTTTGTTGAATGCTGCATCAACAGTTTGTAAAGTGAACTAAATTTTAGAGTTTAGCTTAAGCGACATTCATCGCTTAAAGTTGAATAAAATCTGAATTTAAGCTGATTTCGCTGAGCTAAGATCTGCTTTTGTTGATAAAATCTGCATTCATTCATATGTTGCTGAACTGAATTTCGCTTTTGTCAATAAAATCTGCGTTTGTTCATATGCATTGAACTGAATCTCGCTTTCGTCGCTTATGTCACATATGTCGATTCTTCTTTTTGTGTATATTATATATATTTACAGAGACTTATTTAAAGGCAGAATTATAGTATGAAGCGTCGCTACAATGAATGTCATCGTTGTACTCAAAAGCATCATTAATAGTACATGAACACTCTTCACTCTTGATCATTCATCTCTTCAAAATATACATTGACTTAAGTTAAAATAACTCAGAAAACAACTTGATTAATTCTAATTTTAAAGACAATTCGCAAATTATTTCTCAAGTCTTGCGCAAGAAATATGAAGACAACATTGTCAAAAGTTTTGAGCAAGTGCAATCATTAAGACATTGAGTAACATGATTTAAGTAATCTCATCGAGCATTCATTGCAAAATGACTCAGAAAACAAATTGATTAATTTTAATTTTGTGAAGATCAACAATCTTATTTGCATATGAAGTATATGCTCATGATTAAAGATGATGAATTAATGATCAAGAAAATGAAATGAATGATTTCTGTTGATGTAGCATTTCTCGATCTTCTTATCTGAACATCAACTATGCATGTATATCTGAACACAGCAGTTCTGCTCAGTGCTTGTGCTAAATGAAACTAAATTGTTGTACTTACTTTGAAAGTTTATCATGCATTGCTGATTTATAACATCTGATGTAGCAATGATCTTACGTTCATTCTTCAATTTCTGTGTTAAATGTCAAAGCTGTAATGCTTCTGTTCAAATTCTCAAGTCTCTTCAATCTTCAATCTGTAAAGACAGTTTTTCAATGATAATTCTTTCTCTCATGTCTCGACTTTATATCAGCAACAGCTCAAACTTTTCTTTTATTGACTTTCTCATTCTCATCACTAATCTTGACTTCTTGCAGCCTTCACAAAGCTTAAACTATTCGCTATGAATGCATTGCAATGACTTGTCAAACTTCATGCATTAACATTCTTTGCAATATTTTAAATTAATTTGATATTATTTGATCTGACATTAGTTGCTGCATTGTTGATGATCTTACTCTCAATCATAGTGTGTAAAATCTCAAGTAATCACATATTTATTATTTGCAGCAGATTCAATAACTCATTTAGCTTTTTCGTGATTTTATCATTATTTTTAAAATCATGAATCTGAGATCAGTCAACTATATCAATGTACATGAAATCGATTATTTGCAAAAGCATTGTAAATGTCATCTCTTTAACTTGTATCTTCGCTTGATGTGCAAGTAGATGATCTCACTTATCAGAGAACTGAGCTTTGCAGTAGTCTGACACAGCTGCTAGAAAGATTCTGTAAGCTGACTTTTCATAATTTTTTATCTCAAGTTAGATCAATTGCATATGCTTGACTGATCTCAAAGCAGATACGCTGATACTTTTTTAACATCTTGACAGAACATCAAAGTTTGACTCGATTGATTAAACTGTCATCGTACTCAAATCGCAAGAACACATTGAATGTAATCTTCAAAATTGAAAATCTTTGTTGACTTGCAAGATCAAAGATCAAGAAACACTCAGTATGTATGAAGAAATTGTGAGCATCACGTTTTGCAGTGAAGAAAACGAGTCGTGTGCTCTATATGAAAAGTAGATAGAAAGATTTCATTCTTGTGATTGTATAATGACATTGTTTTGCAAAATCTTTCTTTTCATTCAATGCAATTGCTGTTAAAGATTTAATGTTGTGATTTGCAAATTCTTGAACAAACGCAGAGTATTCAGCGACAGAAAGTTTTTCTCATGTTTGTGAGTTAATGATGTTGAGCGTGATGTCAAAGTTTGTTGATTGACATGACATGAACATTTAAGATTTTCAATTGTATTAAGTATTTATCTACTATCTTTGAAGAGACAAGATTACTCAAACTTTCTACAATTTACAACAAAAGTAGCTTCAAGATCTTGCAGAAGATGACTTTTTTTGCAGATAAATACTTTACAGCTTTGTTAAAATATGATGATTGAATAAATTTAGCTCACATATTTCATCTCATGCAAGAAACATGAAGAAAACGTTCTTGCAAAATTTAAACATGCACGATCATGAAGATATTGAGAAGTGCGATCAAAATTATCTCATTGAGTCGATTCATCACATTAGTGCACATGATGAGTGATTGATGACGAAGCGCAAGATCAAGCAGTAAAACTCTTTGTTGATGATGAGCAAAGCAAGACAGTTATTCAGATACAAGTGATAATGTCTTGTATATCTTGATGAGCTGTATATAGTCATGATTCTAGCTATATATATATAATATATAAAGAAAGCTTTTCATCTTCTGATGTGCAACTTTGATGATTGAATTTTCATAACTTTTGATGAAATGATGTTTCAAAATCAGTCTGTCGTTTTCGTGAGTTTGACTGATGTATGATTCATTGAACTGCAAGACAGATTCATTGAATTCATGATGTTTGCTTTGATGTCATTAATCATTATGTAATCTTCAAAATGTATGAAAGTCATCAAGTTTAATATTCTTGATTGCACATAATATCTTAATGACAATCGCTTAAAGATCATAAAACTCGACTATTGTGATTGCAATGAAACAAAGTGCATCTGTATCTTCTTCAGTCAAGCAACTACATCATCAATCTTGTTGATAATCAATCGTGATGATTGTAATCAGTACATTCTTCAAGTCAGAATCTTTGCAAATGACTTTCGTGAATTTAAATTTTGCAGATTGTAACTTCTGTATTTGTGATGATGAGCTTTGAGTGAGTCATCATCACAAAACGTGAGTTACTCATGTTGATGCAAATTCGCAAATGAGCGAGCTGACATTCAATTTTTGAACATTAAAAGTCAAGTCAACTTTTGAATCAAAGTATGATATAAATGAAGTATCACACGTTCTTTGCATGCGTCGACAGCACTTCTTCTCTTTCTCAAGAAAATATTTCTATACTCTTGTACTTCAGATCTTCATCAATTGCGTTCATGTTTACATCATCTGCAGTGTGTGAATGTCTGACAAGTATGAAAAGACTTTTCGAGTACACATTTTTATGTAGATGACTCGAACTTCGAAACTCATGATTTTTGAAAAGAGCGCACTTTTCTTACTTGTAATCTTTCGTTTATCTCTTTTCATGATTGATACTAGTGATGTAATAAAAGCATGATTTCAAGTTATGAAATTGCTGATGTTTGACAGACATTTTCATTACTTTGATGAGTGAAGTTTTTTAAACTCTACTGCATTTCATAAATGCAAAACAATCGTAGCTGAAATCAGTACAGATGAACATTGTTGTCGATTTATGAAATGATATTGCGTCTGCTTCTTCAAATCATTGTCAATCTGCACACATTCAGACACAATGTTGATTGAGTAGTCATGATTTTCTTAATAAGTTATTCAAATGAATTTATTCAAAAGAATGAAAATGAGAATCTATGATTATGCTTGAGCAGTATTGTTTGTATCATTGAAGATTTGTTGAATTGTTGAAGTAATATCTGCAACATCGTCAAGAATTACAGAACTTAATGTTGATTATATAAATTTTTTCATGATCTCAATAAGTTTTGATGAATATATCAATGAATGTCAAAGAAGAAAAAGTGAGTACAACTATTTATAATACAGACTGATAAACTAGTAACACATCATGCTTTCTTGATGTACATGTATGAAGCGATGTGATTTATGTGCAATCATCATTTTTCACTCTGTCACTGAGTTCAATGTGATCATCTTCATCATTATCATCATTCTCAATATCTTTGATTAATTCTTTAACTTGAAATGTTTTGAACTTCAATGTCATGTTCATTAAATGCACTTAACAATTCTGTCTGTCGTATATCAGCATCTCAATCTGCAAATTTATGCAACGCAAGTCATAAGTGATAGTCTTCTCATGTTATTCAAGACGATTGACTTTCTTCTTTATCTGTGCTTGATTTCTCTTCATTCATTTCAAGTCAATCTGAACTAGTCTCTTAACTCTGTATAAATTGTAATCAACATTGATTAATTTAATAATTTTAATGATAAAGCATGATGACTTTTCATTTGAATACTTCTGCAATTTTTTGAAATCTTCTTGAAATAATCAAACTATGTTCATCACTTTAAATTTGAGCAATTTTAAAGTTATCAAAGTCATTGAAACTTTAAAAACAAGTTGAAAGTACTATATAATTAAATGTTAGTAATCATGTTAAACATGTTTTCTCTCGCTATGTGCATGATAACTTTCAAGAACAACATTAACAGAAAGTAAAGACTTTGTCACTTACTCAATAAAGAATAAGTGCATTCATAAAACTCATGATACAGAATACAGTTTTCTTATTCTTGTTTCAGACATGATTGATGAGTTTGTTGATTGCTTTGATCTTGATACAGTTCATCTTGAAGATAATCTTGAGAATGTGCTTCTCATAGAAAGACTCAACTCTCTTCAAGTTGTAAAGATAATTTATTTTAAAATGAATATATCTCTTCTTTTAATCTTCTTCTTCAGAGAACGCAAGTAACTGTGTCTCTGAAAGTTGTTCAAGATGCGAAAATGTGCTAAGTATTCTGAGTCAATGAACTTTCATCATTCAGTTGTTGATGTTGATTTGAGATTGATCTTCAATGCACTTTTGTGCTCTTCACTCTTACGTTTTTCTATTTCTGTTCTTTTGAAGTTGTTCAATGATTATCATCACTGAAGAATTAATAAGTTCATTGAACATTGATGAAAGCTTGCAATCAACATCTTGATGTTTATTCAATTTCACATCTGTAAGAAAAAAGTTGAAAAACTTCAATAAATTAACATCACGTCATAATCATAATGTGTCGCACATGATCTTTAATTCTTTGATGTACTTCTTAATGATTCAACGACTTTTCTCTTGAAGATTGATGATTTTCGTATGTATTTTATTCATCTTTTTCAAATTTTGATATGTACAGTATATCAAATTGATTCAATGAGCTTCTTTTTCTTTTCATATTGATTCATGTTGATTCATCATTGAGTCTGTCATCAGCATGTTCACTCATGTCATCATTTGTATAAGTGATCGTTTAAAGAGTGTATCTGTAACAAATCACTTACAAGATTTTTCATTCATGTTCTTAAATAAATGAACAATTTTGAATGTCTGAATCATCTTTCTATGCATCTCATCTGCAATCAATCAATCTCATTTTATATTTCAGAGCTGTCATATCAACTGTGATTGTTTTGATCTAGAAGTTGCTTTTTCAGATTAATATTAATTTCTCATCAATGCTGCAATATGAGTCTTGTACATGTTTATTGTAATCACACATATAAAACTAGAACTAGCTTGCTTTTGTTCTACTAAAAGATCTTTATCTGTTTATGTTAATCTGATGATTAGCGCGTTCATCTTTGCATCACAATACACGTGATGAATCTGTCAACGTAATAAATCATTGTTTTTATTGAGATGAATTTGAATCTTCTTTAGTCAGTTTGCAATCAAGACTGATGAAACAATAACTAGATTGACAAATTTTGATGATATGAGATGTGCAGATGAGTTTGCATTCACATATGAATACTCAATTTTCAACTTGTTATTGAAAGAGCACTTTGCATCTTTAGATTGAGATGTATTGAGAGTATTTTCTTTCAGATGTTCATTGAACTTCTTCTTGTAATGAGCATCGTTAATCTCGTCATGTACTATGTGCAATAAACGATTTAAACAAATTAATTCAAGCATTTTTATTGTCTTATTAATAAATTAGCATGCTTCATTCTTAATCTTGTTGACATTCATGTTTATCTTTTCAAGATTCATATCATCGACATTGAATTCTTTCTTCATAAACATTTTCATCTTAAACATCACAAAAATCTCAAAAGTCTAATATAAAAAGAATGACGTGTTCATTCTTTGCAAATGTATGCGTGACTGAGATTCAACATAATTAAGATCATGCAGAAACAATTGAGCGCAATTTCGTCATTTATCTTCTTCATGAAGATGCTTTGTAACAGTCAATGATATCTTCATCATGAGTCTGTTCAATCTTGTTAGTCAAGAAACAAAATCAACTTCAATATCTCAATCATCTTGCATAATGCTTCTTCAAATTCTGCTCACTATCTTTATCATTTTTAAGATTTATGTTTGATTGCACATGATTTGACTCTCTTGCAAGATCTTCTGTAATTGAACGATTGAAGATCATCATGTTCTGTTAAGATTTCATCTGCTGAGATGAAGATGATATAGTTGTTTCATGTTGTTCAATTCAACTCATTGAATCTCGATGTGAGCTGATGATTTTGTTTTTCTTCAATGAAGAATTATCATACTTCAATTCTGAACTTATGTTTATTGACTGATTAACATTTAAAGCTGAAATGTTAAATTTATTCAAAGTTAACATCAACATGTCATTTTCTTGAGTTTGCATCTTGTCATTCAACTTTCATCACTTTGAATGCAATGATTCAGAACTTTCATTATTCTCTGTAAAGATCACTTGTCATTAGTTTGTCATTCATACATATACTTCAGTGACTTACTATAGTGCAATGTTTGATCAGTTAATGTGATGCTTGTTGTGTCTTTCTTTGAATGATTGAATCTTGATCGCTTTCAATGAAAATATAAAAGCGTGTGAGTCTTGTTCATGAGATCTTCACTCTTGTCAGTTCGCTGTAAATGTACACTCTTCACAAATTTCTCAGATTTCGCTGCATTGTCTGCTGAGTCAACATTATTCTTTGTTGTATTCAGAACAGCTGTGTCATTTGCATCACTCTCTTTCATGTTAATGACTGCTGACTGCTTCTGAACATGAATAGATGCTGCATTATTAGTTGAGTCAACGTTATTCTTCATTGTAAACAGAACAACTGTGTCATTTGCATCACTTTCTTTCATGTTAATGATTGCTGACTGCTTCTGAACATGAGTAGACGCTGCATTGTCAATTGAGTCAACGTTATTCTTCGTTGTAAACAGAACAGCTGTATTATTCACATTGCTCTCTTTCATGTTAACGACTGCTGACTGCTTCTGAATATGAGTAAAGTCTATTTGATTCTGCTTTATGAAATCTAAACTTCTTGTCAATCTTTATTGATATACATGATTTATCAAATTGTCAATTGTCGTTTCATGATCTATTGATAATGTGTTGATCTCATTTCTTTGAATTGTCACTTTGTTAATCTCTTCGCTTTCATTAACATTAATGAATCTTATGTGCTCTTGATGAGAAGCTGAGATTGATGAAGCATTGTCTGTGAGTTCTGCACTGATCATTAGTTCACTGTTTACATACATATGTTTCTGATCTATCAGAATATGATGTAGCGCGAATCACATTAAAGCAAGCAGCATGATTAGATTGATTCAAGACATCACGTAAGAGAGTTCAAAAAGTTCTGTCTGAATTTATTTTCAAGATCTCGTCATCTGTGATGTAGATGATAGTGTTCATCTCAATGTAGCTGATGTCATCTTTGAGAAGTTTAATTCACATCTGAAACAAAACATTATAAAATCAATCTTTGTCATCATGTAAATCATGATCAAGTACATCTTTGATCAAAGTTAAACTCATTTTCAAAGTCTCTTTCAAAATGATCAGATTCAAGTGTGAACTCATCATTACATGAAGTTCAATGTCTTTAAGTATTCTGATGAATGACATGACTTTTTGTGACTGCGAAAACTCAGATGCAGATGATGCTCGTTGAATCTTTACAATCTTATGTATGATGATGAATGATTGATCATCTGAATATGATGTAAAACTAGTTTGTATGTGAGTGAAAGATGTGTCGATCTGTTTAACATGTCTCTGTTCAGAGCATCTTCTGTTGTAGAACATTCATTGAATTACAACAATTAAAATGTTGAAAATTTGATTTATTTTGAAATCATCAAACATAAGTGTGTTAATTTTGTACAGAAACAATGTTAATTGCTCATCAACGATAGCTGACTTTTCATTAAATCTGATGTACTTGAGTGTAGACATGTGCTTTTCAGTTCATTGCTCAGCTTGATTTGTTAAATTCTTCAGCTGATATTTATCAATGTTTAAAATTTTAAGAATCTTTGTCATGTTTCTGAAAGTTGAACACTCATCATCAAGTTGAGAATTCTGATATCTAATAGTAATATTCTTTTTGAAACGTAAGCTAATCATTATAATGAGTCAATAAAATCAGTTTGATAAGATAAATGATGATGATGAAATACTGATGCTGCTATTTGACTATGTGAGATGAGTTGATATGATAAACTAGATGTGTACTTAACTGATGTTAGATATGCAAATTCAATCAACTGAGATTAAGTTTAATAAACATATTTCGATCTTGATGATGATGCTCATTGAAAGAGACATATGATGCTAGATCATGATCTTATGTGATTATGAAAGCAAATTGAAAGACTCACATCAAGTATGATGAGCAGATGAATGAAAGATTAAGTTGTATTACATGCAATGAATGTGATACTGTAGAAGTTGAAACATAATGAATTTACTTTAGCTTACGTTGAAGATCTGCGCTCACATGATGCGCATAACAGCTTAAAGACTAAGCTAGTTTATTGTTGATTGAAGTGTATTGTATTTGCAAGTTGTTATATCTATATTTCAGTGTGTATTACACAGTGATCAATGTCTTAATCTCTTTGACAGACTTGAACTAGCAGCAGACAAAGAATTTAAACATTGAAAAAGAATGTTATCTTCTGTGAAACATGTTTATCAGTCAATGAATACTGTCTTTTGATCAGATCTATTCTTTTGCAATGCTTGCTTTTCTGCAAGATTTGTTGCAGAAGCTTTGCTTGCATTTCAATGATGCTTTTGCTTTTTTGCAGAATTTGTTGCTTAATCTTTACTTGCATCTCAATGATGCTTTTGCTCTTCTGCAGAGTTTATTGCTTAATCTTTGCTTGCATTCTGATGATGCTTTTGCTCTTCTGCAGAATTTATTACTTGATCTTTGCTTGCATTCTGATGATGCTCTTGCTCTTCTGAGAGATTTATTGCTTAATCTTTGCTTGCATATCAAGCTTCATTCTCGTTTCATTGTGATTCTTGTTCTTGAAATTGACGCTCTGTTTTCATGAAATCGATGAATTCTTGTTGACTAAAGTATTTTTTGTAAACTTTGTTGATCAAGAACAGATTTTGAACATGTTGTATCATATGTAGATTGCAAGTGTAATCATGCTGAAGTTCATCATAGTTACATAACACAACAAATGAGTTGCAAGCATGATTACAGACAGTCAGAAGACGATTAAATTGAGACATGAAGTCAAGTTTCTTGATTTTCATCATACATAAAATGATGACAGAAGCTTCTTCGTCTTGAAAAGAATCAATCATGTATACTTCAACATTTTGAACTTTCAAGTCTGAAATTAAGCTTCTCTTCAGTAGCTGAACTTGTGCAGTATATTCTATGAAAATGATGATGTTCTTGACAGATATCTTGACTTCAGTGTAAATCTTGACTAGCTCGATTGCTACAATGATTTTAATCTCATTCTGCTTGAACTGAGATGCATCAACTTTTATGTTGATTTCATTAATGTTGAGAAATGTCAATGATCATTTTATTTCGCAAAAGCTTTTCAATACAATGATTACAACAGTTATATTAAGTTGAAGTGAAGAGTCAACTGAGAATTGCATCTGAGCTTTGTATCAGACAGTGAATATGATGTCATTTATAATGAGAATTGCGCGATACTGTTCAGTGAGAAACATATGAGAGTATTCAAGCATAATCAGATGTTTGAATAGACTTCTGTTTATGTAATGCGTGAAGCAATTGTTCTTAATGTCTTCTTTTGTCAATTGAAGTTGCTCATCATCATTAAACATATGCATCAAATCGTTGCTGTGAGTCATAGCAATAAAGATCTTTGCATTCTCAACTTTTGCAACTTTCTGAATGACAGTATGATCTTCTTTGAATTTTTTTTAGCATAGTAGTGTCGAAGTTGATCAGCGTGCAGACAACAATGCTCACGTCATGCTCAAGAATATTCACACTTAGCTCAATCTCGATGCGCTGAAAAAATTCTTGATCTTTCATATCAAGAGTTTTTCTCATCTCAATTCTTTAAAAATACAAGCAGAACGTCTTAATAACAGCATTATGCTCAGTCTCATTGTTCATTTTATTGAACTTGACATTGATAATTTTCTGAAGCATATGACGTTTGAATTCGTGATCTTGCTTCAAGAATTGATGAGTGACATGAAGATTAAGATCTTCGTAATTTACATTGAGTGAATTATCATCACTCTTGAAATTTTCATGAGTTACATTGACTTTTTCATTGTTGATATGTACAATTGAAGAATCTTGTATCTTGTGCTGCTTGTCACTCTGTTCATTCTGTTGACTCTAAGATTGCATCTTATTCATTGAATGATCACTCAAACTTGTAACTTTTAAAAGCAGAGTGTCAAGACTAATTTGATGCAATTTGTATCAATGATTTCTAATATCATGTAGAGTCTTCTTGCTTTAATTAATAATTCAATGTGTCAGCTGATCATAAAAGACATCAGATAACTTGTGAGAGACATTTCATCATCATCAAGTGAAATCGTTGTTTACTGAGTGAAATGTGCAACTGTCTTGAGTGACTATTTGATGTTCAATGAACTGTGAGTGAAAACAAATGATCTTCTTATTCATCAGAATGATGTCTTTGTTTTTCAGTCACTGAAGCTGTTCATTCAGTTTGAGAATGAATGTATCAACTATGTTGTTGAACAAACTCAGCACTTTGACTTTCTTGCTCAGCTTTAAAAGTAGCATTATGATAATGACATTCATCAATGTCTTTTCAATTTCAAAGAGTCTCTTGATAAGATCAAAATTGTTAAAAAGATTCTGAAGATATTGCATGATCAACATTTGAGACTTATTCAGCTCAATATTTCACTCAGCAAGAGTAATTAATGTTACAAGTGTATCAAGACTGATAAGATTGAACAAGATTGAAGCTTTAATCAATTCGCAATGCATGCTAGCGAGTACTTTGCATAATGATTAGAGCTAATCAATGATCTAGTCGAGATCTGATCTAGATCTGACTCAGGTTTGACTCAGATATGACTCAACACTCTTTTTCTTTTTCAACATTCTTTTTCTTCATCAACATCTTGTTCATTTACATCATTTTCTTTTCATGTTACAAACACATTTCTTTCAAGTCTAGCGCAGTCTCTGAACATTACATAAATAGAAGCTTTTGTATCAATCTTCTTCTGTATTCTTAATATTCAGTTATAGCTATTTCTAAAGATCAAGCACTATCAACTCTGATCTTCATTGATTGTATTATTTAAACATGATTCTGACATTATATTAAGAATTCGTTAATCACACGATACTGATTTCATTACTCATTCAATCAACTCATACAGATGAATCAAGTCTAAAGAAATTTGTTTATCTGATAATTCAATCTTGAAAGACAAGAACAACATCAGAAAATTCATAGAATTAATGAAAACATATGATTGTTGAATTGCTAGAAGATTTATCGCTCATTCAGTATGCATTCATTCAAAATCGATTAATAGAATCTATGATAAAGAATCTTCGTGAATTGCTAGAGAATCAAATCAATCAAGAGAATTATGATAAAGAATCTTCGTGAATTGCTTCAAGATCAATCATTCTCAGAAACATCTTCTTTGTTGAACAAACATACATCTTTCTTTTTCAATCATCAAGCATCATCATTCATTCAACTCTCTTTCAAACAACTCTCATCTTCTTCACTATGACATCTAAGAACACATCTGATAAAGATAAAGCTTTCGTTGATCTCTTGCAATAAACACGTTCACAAGCTTTCTCTTTTATCATCGACTCACAACACGCTTTTTCATTCATTGCTTTCAACGAATTAAACGCTGAAATCATCATACTCAATGATATGAAAGTATGAAAGAAACATATCTATGTTCTTAATAGAGAAACAGATTGTCTTATCAAGATGAAACAATGAGACAAGAGCGAAATTCAACAGTTGAAAGCAAAACTACAAGCTTTCACTGCTATCACAGTCAATGTAATCATCATTGCTTTCTCAATTATCATTTACTTTGAACGATCTAAATATCACAAAATATTCAATTCTTCAATGTTCACTGATGAAAAGAACTTTACTTGAGAGAACTAATCTCTTGACATACGAAAGAAGCTAGCAATTAACATCAACATCTTCTCAAATGAACTTTACAAGCTGAGCTACATAAACTCTCGACTAGCAGATGACATCATCAAAATCACTCAAGTCAGATGCAATCTCAACTGTGATAATCTCTATCTGACTGTCAATGAACTTCTAGAGAAACTAGCTCAATCATTTCATGATTCTGATAAAATGTCAGAATTATGTCTAGATGATACAATTGATGAAGATCAGAGTTGATAATGCTTGATCTTTAAAAATAACTATAACTGAATATTAAGAATACAAAAGAAGATTGATATAAAAGCTTCTATTTATGTAATGTTCAAAGATTATGCTAGACTCGAAAGAAATGTGTTTGTAACATGAAAAGAAGATGATGTAAATGAATAAGATGTTGATGAAAGAAAAGAGTGTTGAGAAAGAAAAAGAGTGTTGAGAAAGAAAAAGAATGTTGAGTCATATTTGAGTCAAATCTGAGTCAGATCTAGATCAGATCTCAACTAAATCATTGACTAGCTTTAATCATTACACAGAGTACTCGCTAGCGTGCATTGCAAATTGATTAAAGCTTCAATCTTGTTCAGTCTTATCAGTCTTGATACACTTATAACATTACTTTCTTCTTTGAAAATTCATGTTTGCATGAATGTAGCTTCTTTGCTTGCTTTTATTGATAGTTATTTTGATATTTAGCGCGATTTGCTTGAATATAACTTATGAAATTCGTTCAAAACTTTCTCTGAGTCATTGAATTTCTCTTTATCAACATAATATCATTCGTTGTTTCTATCTAAATCTTTTCATTTGACTTTGTACTGTATTCAACCTTGATAGCATCTGAAGTTCAATATATTATTTATCTCTCATTGTTCATCATTTTTGATAGTGATTGATCTGAGTGATTCTGAATGTTGTTCTGATAGAGAGTCTTCTGAATATGATCATAGTAGCTTTGAGCTGAACATTAAATGCAGATGCTTCATGCTGATTGATAGACGAAGATGATAGAAGATACTCACTTTAGCAGTAATTTGATAAAGATTTAGCTGTTTATCTTTCAAATCTTTGCAGAGTTTCGTTGTCTTGACGTTTCTGAAAGATAGTCAAACTCAGTCATTTACTTCATATGTGATGTTTCATCTATGTTTATTGATTTGAACTTTGATAGTCAGCTTTGTCTTTTTCTGTTACGATTCTAGCTACGCATCTATGTTGATAGCTATGTTGATGACTATGTTGATGACTATGTTGATGACTATGTTTCTGACTATCATCAATTGCTCATCACTAGACTATCGAGTTGTTTTGAAGTCAACTCTATTCAGAGTTAGCTTATGTTCTTCTGAGTCATATAGATAGTCGATTCTTCTCTTCTAGATACTTTTCTTTCTTAGCATTTATATACTC
>JAABUS010001164.1_pt1 | contig 59681 bp, 59 predicted proteins | sample 5560161 | NCBI WGS metagenome assembly JAABUS01 (sample SAMN10711885, study PRJNA513376) | rock metagenome | isolation source: Antarctica rocks | place: Antarctica: Victoria Land, Trio Nunatak nord | collected 2016-01-04
ACACCACACCCACCCCCGGCAGCACCGCAGCCATCATCGACGCGCTCGACCAGCTGCGCTTCGAAGACCCCGGCGACGGCGCCGCCGCGGTCTGGGCCCGCAACCGCGCCGCCCAGGCCGGGTGGGACCCGGCCACGCCGTCCCCGGACCGGGCTGACATCGACGACGTTGCCGTCGCCCGGGTCCTCGACGGCAGGGTCGTCCCGCTCCGCCCCGCTGAACAGCAGGCCGCCCTCCAGCGGCTGGCCGGGCACTACTCCGACGACGAGATCGCCCGCCGGCTAGGGCTCACCAGCCGAACCGTCCTGCGCCACCGGAAGAGAGACAGCCTGCCGGCCCACGCCACCCAGAGCCCCCCAAAAGGGCCCACACGGTGACCACCGCCATGCCGACCTGTTGTAGGTGCTCGTCCAACCTGTCGGACCCTGTTTTATTGTCGGGCGCGTGTCGCGTTCCGGATAACTTCTCGAGCGAGGAGGCAACGCTGAGGGCATGCAGCCGCAGGCGCTCCGAGCGACGGAAATGCGGTACTTCCCCGGGGTCGGCGACGAGGTGCGCGAACCTGGCTCAGGCCAATCCCTCGTTGATCGCCGTCGGGTCACCTGTCCGGGAGTTCACGTAGCGTCGACGCCAACGCAACTACCCGGGCTGGTTCTGGATCTACCTCAAACACCCCAAAGCGGCCGATCCAGGCGAGCGTAGGCGCCCTCCACGCGATGGTCGGGCGTCGCCCGGTCGGCGGCGTGTCAGTGCGATCGGCGCTCGTCTTCCTCGGCGGCTCGACGGGCGGCTCGGGTTTGCGCTAGTCCGTTGCGACGAAACGCCGAGTGTGTTCCTAGCGGTCGCCACCACCGGCGCCGCACGCCTGTGGTCAACTGGTTCAGCAACGCTTGTCTTTCGGTCACCTTCCCTGCGACCTGCAGTCGCGCTAGTTCGACGTGTTCCGGGCCGATGTATGGGTGCTCGAGAAGGTCCGCCTCCCGGTCCGCCATCGCGAGCAGTTCGTTGCAGAGGTGACCAGCGTCGAGCAGTCGACGGACGCGTCGCGAAGGGCCTCTGCTCACGGTCCCCATGATCGTCGATGACGAGGGCCAGCGGCATGAGCGACCGCGTCAGCAAACGCCCGGCTGGGGGCATGAGCGCAGCCAATCCGCGGCAAGAGCGTCACAAGTCGGGCCATCAGGCTGCCGTTGCCGTGGCGCGCAGAGCAGGTCACGCGCAGCGGTCTGCGATGCGATGCCCCGCGATGCCTGGCGGGGTTTAGCCTCTGCGCCGACAATGGCCAGATGAGTGGACCGTCAGGACGATGAGCGGAGATCAGGGTGCCGGGAGCTGGCCGCAGTCTGAAAGGTGTTGCCCAGCGGGCGCGCAGAGAGTGGAGGGTCAGGGCCCAGGCGGCCCTGGACGACCCTGGTATGACGGTCGCCGAGGTGCTGGCGTGGGTCGGTGACCTGCTCAGCGACTACGCCGAGCGTTTCGCGAATGAGGCGTATCTGGGCAGCGCACGTGATGGCTGGTTGGCGGGCCGTCGAGCCCGGGCCGAACTCGGGATCGGATCGAGATCGACAGAATGCCCTGGCGGCAGGTGCCCAATCTCGGCAGCTCCGGCTCCGATGACCGCCACTACGTAGTCAGACAAGGCAGTGATGGTGTGACGCTCGTCGAGTTCGGGGACGGTGTGCACGGTCAGCGACCGTCGTCCGACAGCGCGATCGGCGTGCGCTACCGCGCAGGGGCGCGGTACTCGTCCGTTCTGCTACAGCAGGGCCGCGTGATTATTGATACCGACGTGGGAGAGGCTCCGCCGGTCATGGCGTGTGGGATCTGCTGGGCGACCGTCGTCGAGAACGCCGACCCGCTGGTGCAGCGACGCCTGCGTGTGCAGGTTACCAGTGTCAGCGGTGACGAGGCCATGTGGGCCTTGGCGTGCGTGCCGTCGAGCGGCTTCGACCAGATCCCCGGCATCGGGGACGGGGTTTGGGTCGGATTCGAGTCGGGCGATCCCTCTCGGCCCGTCTGGTTAGGTCGAGTTGCCGGGAACTGACGCGCGGCCGGCATAGGATGCTGTCGCCCCGACAGCAGTGTCAAGGCACGTTCGGACACCCACATCCGGCATGACCGAGCGTTAGCTGGAGGCCTCCGCAGGCCCGTGGTAAGCGGTCGACCTCGCGGCGCGGCTTCACGTCTTCACCGGCGTCAGCGGCCCGGGAATGAGGAGCTGATGGGAAGACAGGTCGTCGTCGTGCTGTACGTGCTCGCGCTGGTAGCCGTGGTGGTCGGCGTGGATGTCCTCTTCTTCAGACAGTTTCGCTCTAGACGCAAAGACGCTCCCATGCCCGTGGTGGGCAGTGGAGCGTCTTATTCTCGGCGCTAGCGAGACGCGTTGTACAGGTCCATCAACTCACCCTTGATGCGGCCACGGTCGCTGACAGTGTGGCCGTTCGACCGAAGCCACTCGCGCGCCGCCTGAAGCTGCTCGCGGTCAGTGCTGCGGGCACTGCGAACATTGCTGATGCCGGGACGCGCTCGGCCACCCTTCCGCTGAGCGTGTTCAAGATACATGGCGATGGCTTTGTCGAAGCCCTTGGCCTCTTTGTCGGTCAGGTCGATGCTGTAGTCGACGCCACGGTAGCTGAAGTTGATGGACTCGCCACCGTCCTGCATCTCGTCACCGCTGAGGTCGCTGATGAGAATTACCTGGGTTCTGGTGGCCATGCGTTTGCGCTCCTCAATTTACTAATGAAGGGGATGCGCGCGACTATACGCCAATCCAGGTCCACGCCATGTGGTATCTGAGACGTACCAATGGAGTCCGCCGACGTAAGGGAGGGCAATCATGGCTAAGAAGGGCACCGCACCAAGGCTCAGCGGGCCACCGCCCAGTACACCGTTGCCCGTAGCTCGAAATCCGGACTGTCGGTACTCAACGCGGTAATAAGATGGCAGGCGCCAAGGAGCCGGCGACTCCCGCTCCGTCGCAGCCACCTCCCACTAACCATCGCATTGCCCGCAGCGCCCCTGGCTGTACCCAGCGCCTCAGTTGCGCGGCCGTGCCCTCGCTATGCAGGTCGCGCACATGAGGCACTCGGCAAGGACCATGGCTGTTCGCCGGCTGATCCACCTGCCCGCGTCTCCATGCTTGTCGTCGCCGTCGGGCTCATGTACCCAACTGCCGACCGCTCGGGGGTGTCTCAGCCCTTGGCCGGGTTCGGCTCGTTGCCGTAGGAGTTCTTCTCTCCGATGGTGCCGTCCAACTTCTTGATGGCGTGCTCCACCTTGCGCTCCTTCGCCATCTTCTTTCCGACGGCGGTTTGTTCCGCCTTGGTGCCGCCCGTGTGTGCAGCGCGCGCGCTGCCTTCGACCTTCGACTTCCAGACGCCATCCTCGTTGTATGTGCTTACGTCACCCTTGGCCATTTCAGACTCCCAACTTGACTACGGCCCTTGCGCCGCTGCTCGACTATGGCATCTGAGAGCGACCAGCGAGGCGAGACACGACTATCAGCCACCGCGGCACTTCAATAAGACGCGCTGGTCGAGCGCGCGCACGAGCGGACGTGCGACCGCCGGCTGATCCGGTACCGCCGGTGCGCCGACATGCGGCGGAAGGACGCACCCCACTGTGGGCCGCCACGGCGCCTAACGTGTAACCATCCCGTATGCGCAACATGCTGCGGCAACTTCTCCGCCGCTCGCAGAAGGCCGTGGACGCTGAGGGCGATGCAACCGCGCTGATCTACGTCGGCTACGCCGCCCTGATGCGTGACCTCCGGCTGATGGAGTTACACCTCTGGGCGATACAGGCTCTGAGCATAAAGGCGAACTCGACGGACGCGCAGGCCTTCGCGAAGGTCGAGAAGTGGGATGGGACGACCTTGGCGCCTTGGTCCGCGGCATGAAGAACCAGGGCCACTGGCCCGCGGGGATGACAGATGATCTGGAGCAAGCCGTCGCGCTAAGAAACCACCTGGCCCACAACTTTTTGCGCGAGTTCTTCCTGGCAGAACCATCGGGGGCGAATTTCGAACGCGGCACTCAGCAATTGTTGGATTGGTCGCTCAAGGTCGATGATCTAGACGAGCGACTACGGGTCCACGCGCACTCCATCGGCGTACCGGACCCTGACGATCAGGACAACGACATGTTGACGGAGTTAAACGACCTTCGACCCAAGACCTGGCCGCTCGAGGGAGAAGACTTGGCGCGCGAATGAAGCCCGACTCTTACTCGCCTCGTTGTACCAGCGCGCGCATAGAGGGACAGTTGGTGGCCGCCAACACCGAAGTTTTTAAAGCGACGGGCACGCTCTGTCGCGGATTACCAAGTGATTCCGTCATGACAGGTATTACGGCCAGGCTCGGTCCAGGCGCTCGGCGGGCCGTTCGCCGCGCGGCTGCCCACCGGCTTGTGGTGTGGCACGCTTTCGGCTTTCATGCCGCCAAGCGCCGTGTCGAGGCGTGGCTCTAAAGGGGTCTTGATGCCCACTCGGTTGGCCGACCTGGTCGGCCAGCTCGGCCAGTCCAGCACCGCGCGCCAGCGACCGCTCGGATCCGGCAGAGCCGGTTCACCCTGGTTGTTCCCCGGCGCATATCCCGGCGCACACCAACGAGCCGGATATCTCGGCACATTCGCTTAATGAACAGCTCGGACTGGAGGTTCGTCCTGGCCGCGGCGCCGCGTTGTGCGATCTTGCCGACGAACTGCCTGCCGCGGTCCTGGCCGCACTACTCGGCATCTGAGTCGACACCGCCAGCCGGTGGGGCGCGCTTGTGAAGCGAGATGGGCCGGCTACATCGCCGAACGGGACGGACAACCCTTGGGACCCGAGCAGACATAACAGTCAGGCTTGGGCGTAAACACTGAAGGTGCGGGTACCGGTCCCGGTTGCCGTCCAGTCCGCGCGCAGTAGTTCGGCCCGTCTCACGGCCAGCCACCTTCCGCCTCGCCCTTGGTGGCGAAAGGTGTTTTAGGCGGAGACGCGGGGTCCGCCCTGGCCACACCTAAGCGGACCCGGTACCGTCCGGAGGGTAGGCGGGAGACCTCGCCGAAGGTCCGCTCATGGCGGGTCATGGCCGGCTTACCAATCGAAATACCCTTACGGGCTGTCGACCGCTCGGCGTCGTGAAGGCTGGGATCGATCGCACGCGGACCCACGCGCCGGACTCGGGGCCACCAGAACCTGATGATGATGCTTGCGCATCTCGTCTTCCGGTCGCGGGTGCGCCGGACGAGCTCGTGACGTTCAGCTTCGAGCGTCTCCCGTCGGGCGCATAGGAGCCGCCGTAACGACGGGGACCCGCCTTCGGTGGCCTGGGTAGTGGGCTTCTCCGACGCCGGGGCAGCCGGACTCGCTTGAGGCCGTCAGCGCAGTCGAAGCCGGAACGCGAGTTGACATGGTTAGAAATAGAACACATGGTAAACTACTTCGTGCAGCGGTGAGCTGGAGGCGTACGCGCAGTCCCTCGCCTCGCCAGGGCGTCGAGGTCCCATTCTGTTCCAGTCCTGCCAAGTGGCGAAGAGGGAGTGCTCATGAGGGTCGAAGTCGACTACGACAAGTGCCAATCGGTCGGCGTGTGTGAGTCACTCGCCCCGCAGGTGTTCGAGGTGCGACCCGACGGGATGATGTACGTGCTGGCGTGTGACGTCGCCCCCGCGGACGAGGCGGACGTCAGGGACGCAGTCGCTGCGTGCCCCAGTTTCGCCCTCAGGCTCGTCCTCGATGGAGAAGCAGGGGCCGACGCCTCTTCGGGGCAGGGGTGAATGACCAAGCGGCTCCCGCCCACCTGCCGGGGCGCCCCTGCGCCTCCTAGCCGGACGCCCGGTGGCCCTGCCCGCCACCGACGGCCGGCATGAGGCCGATGGACAGCCCACCATCCACCGTGAGCTCGACCCCGGTGACCTGCCGGGCCGAGGGGCCCGCCAGGAACAGGATGGCGTGGGCGACGTCGACCGCCTCACCCACCCTGCGCAGCGGGATGTGGGACTCCCGCTCCGCTCGGTTCCGTCGCTGCACCTCGTCCTGCTGGTCAGCGAAGATGCCTGCTGTCATCCCGGTGGCCGTGGGACCGGGGGAGACCACGTTGCAGCGGATCCCGGACGCTCCCCACTCCAGCGCCATCTGTTGCACGAGCATCACCAGCGCGGCCTTGCTGGCCGAGTACGCCCCCAGCGGAGGGGTCGGGTGCCGGGCGGACATAGATGCCGTTGCCACGACCGCTCCGCGGGAGGCGGCGAGCATCGGGAAGGCCGCCTTGCCGAGCAGCCAGACCGGGCGGGTGTTAACGGCGATCGACCGGTCGAACTCCTCAGCCTCCAGCTCCAGGAGTGGCGCGCTGCGGGCATAGCCGGCATTGCTGATGACGGCGTCCAGGCCACCAAGTTTATTCTCGGCCACGTCCACCACTCGACTACACGCGGATGGAGCGGAGAGGTCGACGGCAGCGCACCAGACCGCCGCGCCCAGCGTGCGCGCGTCGTCGGCGACGGTCTCCAGTGCGGCCGCCTGGGTGTCGACCAGCACCAGGCCGCACCGTGACGGAAGGCTCTCGGCCGCCAGTAGGGCCACGGCTCGGCCGATCCCGCTCGCCGCGCCCGTTATCAGCATTCTCACGGCGACTCTCCTCAGAACGTTCGGGGGCGGCGCATCTTCATGAGTGCTGGACGAGACGGCAAGATGCTTCACCTGGTATACTTTCATGAATGGCGCAGCGGTGGAGTGGTGATCTGTCCCCAGCCCTCAACGCTGTCGGCTCGGTGCCCGTCGCAGGTAGCGGCATGGCCGTGCAGGCGGTCGCCATGGAGCTCCCTGGGCTGCAGGGGCGGATGTCATGGGCGTACCTGCTCGAGGACGCCGACTCCGGCGTGCACCTGATCGACTGCGGGGCGGACTCCAAGTGGAACCGCGCCGAGCTGCGCACCGCCCTCGCCGCCGGCCGTCGGACCATTGTCGACATCGCCTCGGTCACGGCGAGGCACATCCACTACGACCACGTAGGGATGGCCGTGTGGCTGCGGCGCGAGTCCGGGGCGCGGGTCCAGATGCACCGGCGCGGCGCGAGCGCCATGCGCGAGGGAACCACCTACGGCGGGCCTGAGGCCGAGTCGATGGTGGAGCGCTGGGGCGTGCCCGCCGGCCGACTGGACGAGGTGATGGCCGCGGCGCACCGTTTGGTCGCCTCGGGGGAACCGGTGCACGTGGACGTGGCCCTGGAGGACGGGGATCTCCTCGACGTCCCGGGCTGGGACCTGGCGGTCCTCGCGACCCCCGGTCACACGCCGGGACACCTCTGCGTCGTCCACGCCGCGTCGGCCAACGCGTTCGTCGGTGACCACGTACTACCCCGCCAGAACCCGGGAGCGGGCCTCGGGGGTCCGACTGCCGAGAACCCCGTGGACGCGTATATCGAGTCGATCGACCGCCTCGCCGAACTGCGGCTGCGTCGCCTCCTCCCGGGCCATAGAGCCGTCATCGTCGAGCCGGATGACCGCTTGGCTGCGATCCGGGACCACCACCTACGGCGGCGCCGACAGGTCCTCCAAGCCGCTGCGACAGCCGACACGGTCTGGGAGGCGGCCACCCGGGTCGGGTGGTCGCGCGGGTGGGATGGCCTCAGTGGCGTCCTGCTCTTCTCCGGCCTGCACCAGGTGGAGAGCTACCTCACCGCGACGGTGGAGGACACGACCGAACCCGGTGAGGAGTGCGCCTGATGAGCGACGACTGGGTCACGGCATTGCAGGAGGTGCCACTGGTGCTGGGTGGGAACACGTTCGGGTGGACGTCGAGCCCCGAGGAGTCGTTCCGGATCCTGGATGTTTACGCCGAGCTCGGGGGCCGGTTCGTGGACACGGCGGACGTCTACTCGGCGTGGGCCGAGGGCCACCACGGTGGCGAGTCCGAGGGGGTCATCGGACGCTGGCTCGCCGCTCACGGACGGACGAACGGCCTCCTGGTCGGCACCAAGGTGAGCCGCCACCCGCAATACCCCGGCCTGACGCGAGCTAACGTGATGGCCGCTGCCGACGCGTCGCTCGCGCGGCTCGGGGTGGACTGCATCGACGTCTACTACGCCCACTACGACGACCCGCACACGCCGATCGAGGAAACCGTTCAGGCCTTCCACGACCTGCAGACGGCGGGCAAGATCCGGTGGACCGGGCTCTCCAATTACGAGGGCCCGCGCATCGCCGAGTGGGTCGCCTCCGCCGACGAACACGGCTTCGAGAGACCCGTCTTCTTGCAGCCCCACTACAACCTCGTCCGACGTGAGCACTACGAGCGGGATCTGCAGCCGGTCGCGCAGGCGCATGACCTCGCAGTCGTCCCCTACTTTGCGCTCGCCAGCGGCTTCCTCACTGGCAAGTACCGGACACCCGAGGACCTAGCCGCGTCGCCGCGCCGGCGCTACGCCGCGCCCTACTTCTCACCCGATGGACTGGCCGTCGTCGAGGATCTGGACCGCATCGCATCCGCCCACGGCGTGGCGACCAGCACCGTCGCCCTCGCCTGGCTGCTGCGTCGGCCTCAGGTCGTGGCGCCCATCGCCAGCGCCAGGACCATCGAGCAACTAACTCACCTGGTTGCGGCCGGACGGCTCCAGCTCAGTGCCGAGGAGATGGCGCTGCTGGACAGCCGGTCGGCACGCATCCCCGCGCAGACCCCCAGATGACGACCTTCGTCCCGGTTCGGCGCCTTCCGCGGCGCATGGTCGTGGGACCGTATCGCAGTCCTGCTGCGCACCCGGGGGCACGTGGTCATGGTCCAGACCTTGACCGGCTAAGGGGAGAAGGGTCACTAGCTCTCGCCGCGGTAGAACGTGGATCGTACGCCGAGGAAGTCATCCGCGAGCTCCGGTGCCGTCACCTCGCCAACATCACGCTGGTCTCGCACTCCATCGGTGGCTACCCCGCGACGGTGGCGGCTGACAGGGAGTGGGAGCGGATCGGTCGCCTGGTCCACCTGGATGCGGCGGTACCGGTCGACGGCCAGGCGATCGTTGGTGCCTCGCCCGGCGCTAGCGATCCATGGGTGCAGGCCGCCGGTGGTGACGGCTGGATTGTCGCGCCCTTCCAGGTCAAGGTGCTCCAGGTGAATGCAGCGGGCCGGCAACGGTCCGGGATCGCCTGGCCTACGCCGATTACCGCCTTCCCGCAGCGAGTCTCCCTCACCGGCGCCGTCGACGGGATCGCCCGGCGCGACTTCGTGTTCGCAACCGGGTGGGCCCGTCGACGCCGCCCTACCGAGCCCACGCTGAGCGGCTGGCCGAGCAGCCCGGCTGGACCGTCACGACCGTCGACACCGGGCACGAGGTGATGCTCGACGCCCGGAGGGTAGCGGATCTCCTCATCGGGGAAGCACTCGACGCCCGATGAGCGTCTCCAGCGCCTGGCGGAACATCACCTCAGTGTCGCGCACCTCGGTGAAGCCCGCCTGCCTCACCTTGACGTCACTGACGAGCGCAGGTGGAGGCGGCTCGATGAGATCGGCGCCGAACGTGTAATCGGCGTACTCGTGCGATTTGCCCAGGAGGGTGTCCAGCGAGAGTGGCCGTAGGCCGTGCCGCGCAACGACCCGGTCCCAGGTGTCCGCGTGCCGGGGGAGGAACTCCGAAAGCCGGAGACGGGACGGTGGCGCGGCCTCGAGTCCGAAGACGTCGGCGAAGCTGGGCCACAGCTGCGCCCACGAGAACACCTCACCGTTGGTAAGGTTGAAGTGCTCACCCCACGCGCGCTCGGACTCGGCAGCCCAGCGGATTGCCTGGCCGACCAGGGTGACGTCCGCCGCCTGCACGGGGGCCGTCCGCCCACCCGGAAACGCGAACGGGACCCGCAGCTCCCGTGAAACCACCGCGTAGGAGCCGATCACCGGGGGAGTGTTGTAGGCGACTCCGTAGGCCGGTCCGACGATCTGCACGGGCCGCAGGATCGTCCAGGCGGTGTCGTGTCGAGCGCAGTACTCCTTGAGGTAGTCCTCCTGGAGCCAATAGAAGTTGGCGTGGGGGTCCCGCGGGTAGCGCTCCCGTGCGGGGAGCGGGATCGGGTGCAGGTGAACGCCGTAAGCCTTGGTGCCCTGCATCAGCGTCACGTGATCGGGGGGTCCGTGGGAGAGCCCTTCGAGCACGTTGGACAGCATTCGCAGGTTGGTCTGCATCTGTTCGGGATCGGACCACCCGGCGACTAGGCCCGGCCGTTCGAAGGAGGCGGCGTAGACGACGTGGCTGAACGGGCTGCTCTCCGCGAGGGCCGCGGCGAGCGCGTCAGCATCGAGCAGGTCGACCGGCAAATGCCGGTAGGGGGTCGACGTATGGGTCTCGGGCCGGCGCCTGGACAGTGCGGTCACACGCCAGCCGGCACTGGCCAGCTCGTCTACGGCAGCAGATCCGACGAGGCCACTGGCGCCCACAACGAGCACGGAGTGCTTCGACCCGGTCATTCAAACCCCTTCGTCACCGTGTCCGCACGCAGGTTCGGACGCCGGTCTGGGCGAGATAGTTAGCGTGGTATAGTATCCTGTCCACGCAAGTCATCGACGACCAACGTGGAGGGTGAACGAAATGCCTGGACCGATGATGAAGCTCTACCACACGGGAATCATCGTCGACGACCTCGACCGGGCGATGGCCTCTTGGAGCGAGGCCCTTGGGCTGCTCTGGGCCCCGTCCAAGACGTCGACGGTTCCGCTTCGCTGCCCAGACGGCGTCGTCGGACGCGAGGTGCGGTTTACGTACTCGTTGCATGGACCGCACTACATTGAGCTGCTCGAGCAGGTCGACCCCTCTCCCTACCTCAACGTCACGGGTGGACGACACGTGCATCACCTCGGCTACTTCACCAACGACCTCACACGAGCCGCACGGGACCTGGAGGCCAAGGGGTTCCGCATGGAGCTGTCTGGGGTCGCCGACGACGGAGGCGTGGCACGCGCCACCTTCCACTACAGCGAGCGGTCACCGGGCATGTGGATCGAGCTCGTTTCCCACGAGATCGCCGCGGAGATCGGCGACTGGATCCGAACCGCCGCCGAGGCCAAGGGAATCCCGTACATCTCACCCTTCAAGCTGGACGACGAGGGCTCGCTTACGGGGGTGAGCGTGCCGTGACCGCCACCGCTGAGGGGCCCCTGGAGGAGCGCGTCCGGTGGCTGCTGGCCGGTGAGCCGGCCATGCTCGCTGACCCGTTCCCGACGTGGAATGAGCTGCGCGAGACCCATCCGGTCTGGCGTCTGGACGACGCGGTGGTCCTCAGCCGTCACGCCGACGTGCGCGAGCTGCTGGGGGACTACAACGACCTCTACAGTCGGGCCGCCACCCGCCACTCACAGAGGTACGAGGCCGCGCGCAGGCGCTTCTCGGACGTGGGACGGGAGGCGTTCGACGCCGTGCTGGACCAAGAGTTCCAGCAGCTGGTTCGACTCGACCCGCCCGACCACCCCAGGCTCAAGCAGCAAGTCCAGACCCCATTCTCCATCCGCTCGCTGAAGGTCGAGATGGAAGGCAAGATCCAGGCGCGGGTCACCTCGGGCCTCGACGAGCTCGCCGCCCAGTCCGGACCGGTCGACTACAAGCGCTTCGCCTACACGCTGCCGCTCACCGTCCTCGGCGACCTGCTCGGCATCCCGCTGGTCGACCTCGACCTGATCCACTCGTGGGCAAAGCGGATCGCGGAGAATAAGTTCAACGCGGACTCTGAGGAGGCCTCGATCGAGGCGAAGACCGCCTACGACTGCCTGCTGGACTACATCGAGAACCTTCTCGCGTCGCAGCACTCCACCGGCGAGAGCACCGGGCTCATCGCCACACTCATCGAGGCGGAGCGCACCAGCTCCATGACGCACGACGAGTGCAAGGCGATGGTGGCGCTCATGATCTTCGCGGGCCACGAGACGACGAGCAACCTGCTGGCAATCGGGATGCACAGCCTGCTTCGGCAGGGTGACCAGTGGGAGCTGCTGGTGACCGATCCTGACCTCGCCTCGAGCGCTGTCGAAGAGTTGACCCGCTACGTCACACCGGCCCACTTCCTGCCCTACGTGGCCGCCAAGGAACGCGAGCTCGGTGGCGTCCACATCGAGCCGGGGGACACCATCATCGGCGTGCTCGCCGCCGCGAACAGAGACCCCTCGATCTTCCACGACCCGGACGTCCTCGACATCCGAAGGCGCGAAAGCCGGATGCACGTCGGGTTCGGCATGGGCCGCCACTCGTGCTTGGGCGTCGGCCTGGCCCGGATGGAGGCCGTGACGCTCTTCCGGCAGATGGCGCAGCGGTTTCCGAATGCCCAGCTAGTCGAGGACGCACAGGTCACCTGGGGTGGTCGGTCGCTCCGTACCCCTTTGGAGCTTCCGCTCCTGCTGAACCACTGACCTCGGCACATGCCGATTCCCTCGGTCGACCGCGCGGGTCCGGACCCGCGCGCCCTACGACGGGAAGCCGGTGAGCCGCTCGAGGGCGGGAAGTGCCCGCAACAAGCTCGCCAGCTCCTTGGTCGTGAGCCGAGCGAGGTGCTCGGTGAGCCAGATCTCCCGCTCGTGGAGCATCTCGGTCCGTGTCCGCTGACCGAGCTCGGAAAGCTGGATCGCCTGGACCCTGCGATCGGTCAGCACCGGTTCGCGGACGATGAGGCCAAGCTCCTGCAGGCGGTGCAGTGAACGTGTCACGGCCGGTGGCGTCACGCCCTCACTGGCGGCGAGCGCCTTGGCGGTGACGGGCTGGGTGCGGTGGATGGCCATCAGCAGCGAGACGAGCGCATAGGGCAGGTCCTCGTTGCTCTGCTGACGCAGCATGCGGCCGAGCCGGCCCAGGGCCATCCGCAGCCGGACACGCTGATCCTGGCTGATACCGACCAACTCAGCCTCGGTGCCGTCGTGAGCCCCTGGCGTGGATGTCATCGTCGCCCCGTCCTGTTCGCGCAACTGCCGGGAGCTTGGACAATGCGATTAGCCCCTAGAACACTCTAGATGTCCAGCCGCAGCATCCGGCCACCGACCGACCGTGAGACACACAGGAACATGGTGCGGTTCGCGGCACGCTCGGAATCGCTGAGGATGGAGTCGCGGTGGTCGGGGGTGCCCGAGAGGACTGCTGTCTCGCAGGTGCCACAGGTGCCTTCGGAGCAGGAGGAGATGACGGGGATGTGGAGCTCCTCCGCCACTTCGAGGATCGAGCGGCCGACGGGGACGGTGGCCGTCACACCGCTTTCCGCGAACTCCACCTCGAACTCCACGTCGCCGGAGTCGTCGAACTCCATCGGGACGAAGCGCTCCAGGTGCACACTGCCCGTCGGCCATTTCCTCGCGGCGTCCTGGATGGCCTGGAGCAGGCCCTCGGGCCCGCAGGCATAGATCAACGTGCCGGGCTGCGGCTGAGCGAAGTACGTCGTGAACTCGAGGCGTGGTTCGGTCGCGGTGGCCACGACTCGGGCATTGTCGCCATGGTGAGCGAGCTCTTCGACGAAGGCCATGCGGTCACGGGATCGGCCCGAGTACACGAGAGTCCACTCCGCCCCCGACTGCTTGGCGGCCTCGATCATTGGGACGATCGGGGTGATGCCGATCCCACCGGCGACGAAAACGTAGCGGTGCGAAGGCTCGAGGACGAAGTTGTTGCGCGGCAGGCTGACTTCGACCGATGTCCCGACGTGAAGCGCGTCGTGGATGGCCGTCGACGCGACACCACCCTCCTCCTTAAGAATCGTCACCCTCCACCGCTCGCGGTCCGAGGTGCTGGAGGAGAGTGAGTACTGTCGGACCAGCCCGTCCCTGAGGCGGACGTCGACGTGTGAACCTGGCGACCAAGCGGGCAGGGGCGCCCCAGTGGGGTCGGTGAGGCTCAGGGAGATCACGTCCTTGGCCTCCTCGACGCGTTCCGCGACGATGAGTGAGAGGCGCACGTTGGGGTCCGCATTGGTCCGGTGAGTGCTGGGCGCCTCGGGAAGCTGCCACGACACCGGGTCCATCTCCTCTGCTGGCAGGTACTGGCCGTTGAAGGCGGTCGTCCCCTCGACGGACAACCTGGCCGGCACGCCCTCCCTGGCGAGGACGGCGGTCGCCTCAGATTCCGCTCTGACGTCAAGCTCGAGCAGCGGGACGCGGTAACCGGGCCCCCGCTCGAGGTCGCGGACGGTGAGCTGCGTTCCGGTCGCCGAGAACTCGAGCCAGGGACTGTCGACGGCGAACGACATCATGCCGAAGTGGCCGTTGAGATCGGCACGGCCACCGAAGCGCACGACCCCGAGTCTGGTCACCGGGTCGAAGTCATCCATGGACTCGAGCGGGAACCAGAAGACGTGGTCGCCCCCGGTGCTCGCACCTGCCGACACAGCGAACTGGCCGTCGGGGAGTCCGCCGACGTAGTCGACGAAGCGCCGCTTAATTCCCCAGGTCAGACCGTGGCTGGCCTCTTTGGGACTCGTGGGTGTCATCCTTCTACCTCGCTGGCTGGTGGATGAGTTCGTCGTCCAGCAGGACGACCCGCCGGCCGCGTCGGGCTTCGAAGGCGTCGAACGCCGAGGCGGCGTCGCGGAGCGCAAAGCGGTCGGCGGGGCCTAGGTTCAGGTCACCAGAGGTGAGGAGTGAGCAGAGTGCGTCCAGGCGCTTGCCCGACTCGGAGACGCGGACAGTGACCTGCGACGCACCCTCCGGGAGCGAGGCTGGCCCGGTCCCCGGCACGACAACAACCAGACGCCCACCCGGCCGGAGTGCGTCGGCTGTGCCGATCCCCGCCGCATCGATCACGCCGTCCACGGACTGGGGTTCGACGCGGTCCACGGTGTCGACGCCGAGTCCCCGGAGGGCTTGGCCGGCAGTCCCGCGATCGCGCACCAGCGCGACGGGGCGGATGCCGCGGCTGAGCAGGAGCTGTACAACGAAGGTCCCCACCGCGCCCGCTGCCCCGATGACGAGAACGTCGTCGTCCGCGTTCGTGGGCCCGAGGTCCTGCACCGCCTGCAGCGCGGTGAGGCCGGCGAGAGGTAACTGGGCAAGCAGTGCCGGGTCCGCTCCGTCCGGAGCAGTGGTCATGGACGAGGCGGCCAGGACGACGCGCTCAGACCAGGTGCCGCGGCCAGTGGACGCCATCGCCGACATGCCAAGGACCCGGGTGCCGACCGCGAAGCCCTCACCCGCCTCCACCGTACCGACGAGGTCCCATCCGAGGGTGTAGGGGTAGTCGCCACTCCTAGGCCTGGTCATCCCGTCACGGATCTTGCGGTCAGCAGGATGGATCGACGATGCCTCGAACCGGACGAGGACCTCGCCCGGTCCCGGGTCTGGGTCGGCGACCTCCGCGATCTCGAGAGAGTCGCGTCCGCCCGGCGAGGTGGTCTGTACTGCTAGCATTATCGTCCTCCAGAGGGAGCTGTGGTGGTCTTCGACCAGTCCGCTAAGACCTCGTCGACGGTCGAGTGCATCGGGGGCGGGGGCGGGATCGACTCCCAGGCTGCGCTCCGAGCGACGGACCGGGGGACGGGGTAGCCCTCCGGCCCTGGATCGAAGATGGCGCTGCGCGCGACCAGTCCGTCCGGGGCTGTGGCCATGTCACGGACCGTCCGGTACTCCCCCCAGGGAACACGGGCGGCGTCGAGTGTGGCGGTCACCTGGGCGAACGACCGAGAGGCGAACCACGGTCCGAGGAGCTCCGTGATGTCTTCCCGCAGGGCGTAGCGCGAGCCTTCGTCACGCAATGTGGTCCCGGTACGTCGCTCAAGGGCGGCGACGGCATCTGCGATCCGGCACACCTCGACCAGCCCGAGCCACTGACGGCTGGTGAGCGCGACCAACATGATCCTGCGGCCGTCCCCCAGGACGTAGTCCCTGCCATAAGTCCCGTAGAGCGAGTTGCCGTCAGGCTGGCGATCCGTGCCGTTGACGACGGCGTCCGCGACGTACCCAAGGTGCGAGAGGGTCGCGGCCGCGACGTCGGCGAGGCTGATGCGGATAAGTGCGCCCTCCCCGGTCTCGCTGCGTCGACGCCACGCCGCCAGCAGTGCCACCGCGGCATGGAGCCCGGTGAGGAGGTCCCAAGAGGGGAGCGCGCTGTTGACTGGCTCGCCGAGGTGCGCCGGTCCGGTGATGCGGGGGAGTCCTGTCTCGCTGTTGATCGTGTAGTCGACGGCCGATGTGCCATCGGATCGACCTTCCAAGTGGACGAGGATGAGGTCGGGACGGCAGTGCAGCAGTTCCTCGTACTCCAGCCACGACTGCCCGACGGCGTTGGTGACCACGATCCCGTGTCCCGCGCCCGGCGTTGCGAGCAGGTCCCCGACGACAGACCGGCCCTCCTCGGTGCGCATGTCCGCCTGGACGATCCGCTTGCCCCTGTTTAGCCCGGCCCAATACAGGCTCGTGCCATCGTCTGCGAGCGGGTACCTGCCGGCGTCCGGGCCGCCTCCGAGCGCGTCGACCCGGACGACATCAGCGCCCAGCGACGCCAGGGTCATCGTGCAGCTCGGGCCCGCCACGAAGGTGGAGACGTCGACGACGTGGAGCCCACTCAGGGGAGCTGTTGTTGGGTCCACCGACTCTCCTCGCCGCCCGGTAAGGTCGTACACTACGTTAACTGTACTCATCCCTGCGCTGGGGTCAACACCGAGAAGCGTGGGGCAAAGGTCTGGCGCTGCGCGGGCCGTTGCGATACTTTGAGCGATGCTTTACTAGGCTAACTTATTCGTCTCAGGCTCAGAACTGACAAGGAAGTGAGTGCTGATGATCGTCTTCGGCGTGGCGGCCCTGTCGCTCGCGGCGGTGCTCGTGCCGTTGGTCGCCTCGGTGAGCCTGGTCTTCCGGGTGAGCGGCGTCGTGAACTTCGGCGCCGGCTACGTGGCCGTCTTCGCCTCCGCAGCATGCGCTACCTGGACCGCAAGGACCAACGCCGCGGTCGGGGTCCTCGCGACACTCCTGGCGGCTGTGCTCATCGGGGCAGTGACGTACTTCGCGGCGATCCTGCCGGCCCAGAAGCGAGGAGTTTCGGCGATCGGCCTGACGCTGGCCTCGCTCGGCGTGGGACTCATCATCAACTACGGGACACGCACCATCTTCGGCGGTGGCCCCACGGTCATCCAGCCATGGGTGCCCGGCACCGTGACGATTGGTGACTACCAGACCGCGACGCAGCGCTTTGTGGTGATCGGTCTGTCACTGCTGCTGCTGGCTGGCCTCTGGCTGCTCTTCGACCGCACGATCATGGGCCGGATGTTCGCGGCAGTGGCGTACGACCGGGACCTATCCGGCATGTACGGGCTGCGCGCCTCCCGCTTCGAGCTCATCGCCTGGATCGCCTCGTCGGTGTGCGTGGCGATCGGAGGGCTATTCCAGGCCTCGCTCGCGAACGTCTCCGTCGAAGTGGCGCCGACCCTCCTCGTCTTATCGCTCGTCGGGGCGATCATCGGGGGTCTCGATAACCTTTTCACCGCAATCGGAGGGGCCCTGGTCACAGGGCTGGCGGTGGCGGCCGCCGAACAGCTCGTAGGGCCTGGGTACGAGCTCGTGACGCTGTTCGCCGTACTCAGCATCGTCCTGCTGTTCCGCCCACACGGGCTGTTCGCGTTCCGTGGATCTGCTGAGAGGGTCTGATCGAGATGTCCGCCTCCAACGCAACGGCCCTGCGCGACCGGCTCGGCAACTTCACGGCGGTGCGCGTCGTGGCGCCCATCGCCCTCGTCGCGGTCGGTCTGCTCATCGCGGGCAACCCCTACTACGTGCACCTCGCGACAGCAGGCCTGATCGCGTACATCCTCGCGGTGTCGTTCAACCTGATCTACGGGTACGCAGGCAGCTTCAACATGGCACACGTCGCCACCTACGGCCTCGGTGCGTTCACCTCTGTCTACCTGGAGACCCACACCCCGCTAGGCTTCTGGGTCAGCCTGGTCCTTGCCGTCGTGGTCACGGCGGCCCTGTCGGCGCTCGTCGCTGTCCCCAGTCGCCGCCTCGGTGAGATCTTCCTAGCCATCCAGACCCTGGCGTTCGCACTCGCCCTGGCTGAACTGCTCATCAACTGGGAGGAGTTCAGCGGAGGGAGCAACGGACTCTATGCGATCCCCTCGCCAGAGATCGGGGGCATGCTGCTCCTCGGGGGTGAGCCCGGGTACTACTGGCTCGCCGCCGCCTCGGCGTGGCTCGTGTTCGAGCTGATGTCGCGGATCCACCGCTCCGCCATGCGGCGCAAGTTCACCGCCCTGCGGGAGACGCCTCGCATCCTCTCGTCGGTCGGCCTGTCTCCAACCAAGACGCGCTTGCTGGCCTACGCGGTCTCCGGGGCGCTCGCGGGGTTCGCGGGTGCGCTGTTCGCTCACTTCCAGCTCGTCATCGACCTCGACACCTTCAGCTTCGGCAGGCTTATCGCGCTGCTGCTCGCGGTGATCCTTGGAGGCGCCGGCTACTTCTGGGGACCGGTGTTCGGCGTCGCGGCGTTGCTGTTGATGGACGAGCTGTCGTTGGCCACGAGTGCCGCCCAGGACCTGATCTACGGGATCGGCATCCTGGTCCTGGTTATCCTGACGCGGGGCGGCATAGCCGGGGCGCTCGCCTCGCTTCGCTCCCGAGTGCTCCCGCGACGCAGGGCGGTGGCCCCCGGCGGCAGCGGTCCACGGACCCCCCCGAGCGCAGCGGGGGCGCCGGGTCGGGAGCTCGCCGACGCGGGGCAGGCCGCCGAGGCCGCGGCCGTCGTGCACCGGCCGGACCGCACCCGCATACTCGAGTTCTCCGAGGTCACAGTGCGGTTCGGGGGCAACACGGCTGTGGACGCCGCCTCGGTGACCGTCTCCACGGGCGAGGTGGTGGGCCTGATCGGCCCCAACGGCGCTGGCAAGACCACTTTGATGAATGCCGCTACCGGGGACGCGGTCGTGGCATCCGGTTCGGTGACGCTCGACTCCGAGGACCTCTTGAGCAAGCGGCAGCATGAGGTCGTCAACCTCGGCATCGGCCGGACGTTCCAGAGCCCCAAGGTGATCCCCGACCTGACTTTGGTCGAGAATGTCATGCTCGGTGCCGACGGCCGTTCCCGGTCCGGCGCGTTCGGTCAGACCCTGTACCTCAGGAAGGCGCAGGGCGACGACCGTCGGGCGCGCAGGCGTGCGCTCGAGATCCTTGACGACTTCTCGATCGGAGGACTGGCCAACGAGCTCGGCGGCTCGCAGCCCTACGGGGTCCTGCGCATGGTGGAGATCGCCCGCAACCTGATGCTGGACCCGGCCTTCCTCCTCTTCGACGAGCCCGGCGCCGGGCTCACCGAGTTCGAGCGGGACGAGGTGGCCAAGATCGTCCGGTCGCTGTCGGACCGTGGTCTGGGCATTCTGCTCGTCGACCACAACCTGCCCCTGATCAGCTCGGCGTGCGACCGCGTCTATGTGCTGCAGACCGGGCGGGTGATCGCCTCCGGAGCACCTGGTGACGTGTTCAGGCAAGAGAACGTGATCGCCGCCTACCTGGGGTCGTCACGATGAGCGCACTCCTGGACGTTCGGGGTATCACTGTCGGCTACGGGCAGCACAGCCCGGTGCTGCACGACGTGGACCTCTCCGTCGGGACAGGCGAGGTGGTCGGGCTCGTCGGCATGAACGGCGCGGGCAAGTCGACCCTCCTCCGGGCGATCAGCGGCGGGGTCCACCCCCGTTCGGGCTCGGTCGAGTTCGACGGCGCCGACATCTCCCGACTCTCGACGCCGGCGCTCGTGCGCCGGGGCGTCGTCGTCCTGGCCGAGGGGCACCGGGTCATCCGCCCGCTCACCGTGGAGGAGAACCTGGAGCTCTCAGCGATGTCGCTGAACAGGAGCAAGGTCCGGGCCCGCCTCGCCGAGTCCATGGGCCTGGTCCAGGAGCTCTTCCCCGTGCTGCTCGAGCGCCGCAGGCAGCTGGCCGGCCTGCTATCCGGCGGAGAGCAGCAGATGCTGTCCGTGTCGCGGGCCATCATCCAGAACCCGAGGCTCCTCCTGCTCGACGAGCCCTCCCTGGGTCTGGCTCCGCTGGTCATCGACCGGATTTACGAGTCGCTCGACGCCTTCCGGGAGCGAGGTGTGTCGATGCTCATCGTGGAGCAGAACAGCGAGCGGGTCGCGAAGGCTTGCATGCGTCTCGCCGTGCTGCGCGAGGGTCGGGTGACCGCGATGGGCGCTCCCGACGAGCTCACTGGAAGCGTCCTGAACACGGCCTACTTCGGTTGACGCGTGGATCACAACCGGCCGTCAGATACCGGCGCAGCGAATGCGAAACTACGTAAACTATCTCTAGCAGAAAAGAGCGACGTGATGGTCGTCAAAGAACTCAGCGCGCGTCGGGCGCTCGTCACTCGGGAACGAATCGAAGCATTCTTCTCGGCCCGCCGCATCGCGATCGTCGGGGCCTCGGACACCTCGAGCTGGGCGATTAACCTCTTGCGCAGCCTCGAGCTAGGTGGAGGAGTGTCGCGGCTAGAGTTCGTGCACCCGCGCTACCCCGAGCTGTTCGGCCGTACGACCGTTTCCAGCCTGCGCGATCTAGCCGGACCGGTTGACCTGGCCTTCGTCATGGTCGGACCGAACCGGGTGGCGGAGATCTTGGACGATGCCGCCGCGTCCGGTGTCAAGAACGTCGTGGTCCTGGCTGCGGGATACGGCGAGGCCGGCGAGGAGGGCCGCCGGAAGCAGCAGGAACTCCTGCACCAGGCCGAAGCCCTCGACCTCACGCTCATGGGGCCTAACACCATCGGGTTCATCAACGGGACGCTGGGGATCGCGCCGTGGGCGGTTGCGTCACTCCACGCCCCCATCGCAGGGCCAGTGAGCGCGGTCTTCGAGAGCGGCTCCATGTCGAGGGCCACGTACGAGTTCGCACAGGCGCATGCCGTCGGCATCAGCAACTGGGTCTCACTCGGCAACTCCGCCGTGATGAACACGCTGGACGTTCTCGAATACCTCATCGAGGACGACTCGACCAAGGCCATCGCCCTATTCCTGGAGACGGTCCGGGAGCCGGAACGATTCCTTCCCCTCGCGCACCAGGCGCTCGAGGCGGACAAGCCCATCGTCGTCTACAAGGCCGGCCGTAGCAAAGAGGGCATGCGTGCTGCGATGGCCCACACCGGCGCGATGGCGACCAACGACGCGGTGGTCGACCAGGCCTTCCGGCAGGCCGGCATCGTCAGGGTCGAGAGCCTGGAGGAGCTCGTCTCCACGGTCGGCCTGCTCGGCTACACCCGGCGCCGTCCGGGTGGGCGGCGCATGGGCGTCGTGACCTCCTCAGGAGGCGGCTGCAACGTGATCGCGGACCTCGCGGAGCGGCACGGCCTCGCCCTGCCGTCGTGGAGCGAGGTCACGTCCGCAAAGTTGCGCGAGCACCTCCCACCCTTCGCACAGACCTTGAACCCCCTGGACACGACGGGGTACGGGCACGCCCGTGCACGTCCGCGCCCCACCAAAGCGGAGGACGACCTTATGGAGCTCGCCGCGGAGGACGAGGGCATCGACTTCATGTTCACGATGATGACCCCCCTCCCGCCAGTGCAGCCCGAGGACCCGTCCTTCATCGAGAGCCGGATGAAGATCATCGGCGAAATCCAACGAGATGCGCGCGTGCCAATCTTCTTCTCCTCGAACACCAACCTCGACGTAACCGACTACGCGCGCACGCTTCTCCGCGACAACGGGCTGACCCTGCTGCCGGGCGTGGACCTGGCCATGTCGTCCATCGGCTACATGATGAATTGGATAGACCAACGGGACCGTGTGCTCAAGCGTGAGCCCATCGAGTCCCGGCCGGCGGTCCGGGAAGACCTGCCGTCCGGCGCCTGGGACGAGTTGGAAGGTCGTCGGCTCCTCGCCGCGCACGGTGTCCCGATGGTCCCGGCTCGCCTCGCGAGGTCGGCGCAGGAAGCCGTCGAGGCCGCCGAGCACTTCGGCGCCCCCTTGGCACTCAAGGTCTGCTCCCGCGACATCCTCCACAAGTCGGACGTTGGCGGTGTCGCCCTTGGTGTCACGGGTGCCGACGACGTGCGCGCGGCGTTCAACGATGTCCTGCGCTCGTCGCGAGCGGCCGTCCCGGCCGCGGACGTGCGGGGCGTTCTCGTCTCGCCGCTGCGCGAGCCCGGGCTCGAGCTGTTGGTGGGAGTCACGAACGACCCCACCTTCGGTCCCGTCCTCACGGTCGGCCTGGGCGGCATCTGGGTTGAGGCGCTCAAGGACAGCAGCCTTCGGGTTCTCCCGGTCGCCCGCTCGGAGGTTACCGAGATGCTCGAGGAGCTCAAGGGTGTAGCCCTGCTCAAGGGGGGTCGCGGCACGAAGCCCGTCGACCTAGACGCGCTGAGCCACGTCATCCTGTCGATCTCGCAGGCGGCGCTCACGCTCGGGCCGTCGCTCGACGCGCTTGAGGTCAATCCGCTGCGGATCACCCAGCACGGGATCGAAGCCCTTGACGCCCTGGTCGCGACCGGCGGTGAACGGGGATGAGCGAGGAGGCGCCGCGCGCCCTCGAAGGAATCCGGGTGTTGGACTTCACCCGGTTCATGCAGGGTCCCTACGCCACGCGGATCTTCGCCGACCTGGGAGCCGAGGTCATCAAGGTCGAGCGGCCTGGCGGTGAGTGGGACCGTCGGCTGCGAACCTCCCCGAGCGGCTTCGCGGGGTTCTTCCACGCCCTCAACCGGGGTAAGAAGTCGGTTGCGGTGGACATCACGACGGACGAGGGGCGAGAGATCGTCCTGCGGATGGCGGCCGACTGCGACGTCGTCATCGAGAATTTTCGGCCCGGGGTGATGGATCGGCTGGGACTGGGGTACGAGGCGATCAAGGCCGCCAATCCCGGGGTCATCTATGCGGCCGCGTCGGGGTACGGGCCGTACGGCCCACGCGCCACGGAGCCAATGTTCGACATGGTGGCCCAGGCCGTCTCAGGGGTGTCCGACTTCAACCGGTCTCCAGAGGGACAGCCGAGGCTGGCGACGCGCGGTCTCGCAGACACCGCGGGAGGCATGTACCTCGCCATGGCGGTGCTCACGGCCCTGTTCGTGCGCGAGCGCACGGGTCACGGGCAGCGCGTTGGCGCCTCGCTGGTAGGGGCGTCAATCGGCCTACACACCGCCGAGGTGACGATCGCGCTCGAGCAGGACCAGGTCTTCCGCCTCGGCGGCCGCCGCGTCACGTCGACGTCCGGTGCCTTCAAGGCCGGTGACGGGGAGTGGCTGGTGATCGCTGCCACGGACCAGAGGTTGTGGTCAGGACTCTCCGCGGCCCTGGGCCTGACGCACCTCTCGGACGACGAGCGGTTCAGCAGGAGCCGGATCAGGGAGAAGAACAGGGACGTCCTGGAGCCGATCATCGAGGAGGCCTTTCTCGCCAAGGGTCGTGACGAGTGGGTCCGCCTGCTGCAGGCGCACAGCGTCCCCGTCGCGCCGGTGAACAGCTTCCTTGACCTTCCCTCCGACCCGGACGTGGTCGCCAACGGCTACATCGTCGAACAGGAGGACCGCACGTGGGGGAAGGTTCGGTTGGTCGGCACCCCCTTCCACCTCGAGTACACCCCTGGGAGGGTCGGCGCCACCACGCCGGAGCTCGGTGAGGACAGTGTGGGCGAGCTGGCCAGGGCGGGCTACACCACCGACGAGGTCGCAGCGTTCGCCGCGGCGGGGGTGGTCGAGGGCCCGACCGCGACACCGCCCGCTGATACCGAAAAGGAGGTAGTCCACCAGTGACCAGATACGGGACCGAGCACAGCATCGCCGCGGCGCCCCAGCAGGTGCTGTACGAGGTCGACCAGGCCTCCGGTGTGGCGACGTTGACGCTGAACCGTCCGGAGAAGCACAACGCGATGAGCGTTCCCATGCGCGACCGGATCACGGAGCTCATGGCGGCGGCTGACGCGGACGACAGGATCAAGGTCATCGTCTTCCGCGGGAACGGCAAGTCGTTCTGTGCCGGCAACGAGATCAACGAGGAATGGGGACAACGTCGACCGCACGAGCGGCGCCGCACCCTGAACGTCGGCTACCGCTACGGCGCCGACATGGCGTGGGGCCGACTCGGCTTCAGCCAGGCGGTGTCCCGCTCCTCGAAGGTGACGATAGCGCAGGTCCACGGCTATTGCGCCGCCGCAGCGTACTTCATGATCGCCTGCAAGGTCGACGTTGTGGTCGCCGCGGAGGACGCCAGGATCGGCGCCCTCGAAGCCCGGTTCCTCGGACCGGCGGGCGCCGTCGCGAGCGTCCACATCAACAGGATCCTCGGGATGAAGGCGGCGCGCAGGACCGGTTTCACCGCCCTGCCGATGAGCGGGACCGAAGCGGCGACGCTGGGGCTCGTGCACCGGGCAGTCCACGTCGACGCGCTGTCTGGGGAGGTGCGCTCGATCGCCGAGGAGCTCGCCAGTCGGCCGGCTCAGGAGCTGCTCTACCTCAAGGCCCGGATCAAGGCGGCGGAAGGACTGATGGACACAAGCGTCCCGTCCATCACCGGACTGCTTGTCTCGCATTTCCTCCAGAGTGCTCCCGACGAGATGGACTTCTGGAAGACCGCCAAGGAGGTCGGTGTCGGTGGTGCGCTCGACAAGGACAAGCAGCGCAAGGGCGCCGCCGATCCGCGAGCCGTGGCCCGCAAGGGGCAGTCATGAGGACCAGCGTCGAGGATTTGGTCGGCACCATCGAGGTCAAGGACTACTCGCCCCTCTCGCGCGGTGACTCGTCGTTCGCGGTCGAACTCCGGGACGCCGTGGTCGAGCTCTCGGACGACGACTTGGTCAAGGCGATCGTGTTGCGCACGCGCGGCGACTTCGCCCCGGCTGCTCCGCCGCCGCGCATCGACCCACGGAAGCTCTTCACGGCCTGGCCGCATGAGGTTTCCGGCGCCGCAGCGCTCTACCAGGCGGTCACCTTCTCCAAGAAGGTCGTGATCACCGAGGTGTCGGGGGAGTGTCTGGGCGCCGGCAGCAGTCTGGTGCTCGCATCCGACCTGACGGTCGCCTCGGATGACGCTCGGTTCGGTTCACCCTTCCGGGGCCACCCGGAGGCCAACTTCGTCCTCGCTGCACTGACCATCCGCCTCAACCGTGCGAAGGCCTGGGTCCTGCGCGACACCGTCCTCGACGCGACGACCGCCTACGACTACGGGCTGGTCAACGAGGTCGTGCCGACGGCGGAGCTGCGCTTGGCCGCCGAGGCGATGGGGGCTCGGGTCGCGCGCATGCCCCTCGATGGAGTCGTCATGTCGAAGATGCTCCAGCAACCCGTGCTCGACGTGTCCGGGGTCGGGCGCGAGTACGACATGACCAGCTTCTACGCGGCGGGCCTCGAGCTGGCCGGTGGCCCGACGGAAGGGGACGCACGATGACCGATCAACGAGTGGGCTTCGACGTGAACCCCGAGAGCCACACCGCGGTCATCACTTTGAGTCGGGCGGATCGGGCCAACGCGGTCGACACGGCCATGGCCGCGGCGATCACCGAGGCAATCGACGTCGTGGAGCACGATGACGACATCAAGGTGGTTGTGATCCGGGGGGAGGGCGACGACCTGTCGGCCGGGTGGGACACCGACGAGGTGTGGTCCATGTACGTCGATGCTCCCGGCGGATCAGTGCGCAAGCACCCCAGCCAGCGCGCGAGGCTGACCGCTCTGGCCGACCTCTGGTGGGGGCCGAAGGGGCTCTACTCCCGGTTGCTCAAGTGCCGGAAGGTGACAATCCTCGAAGCGACCGGGAAGTGCTTCGAGACCGGCCTCTATCTCGCCCTCTGCTGCGATCTAGTGGTCGCGTCAGAGGATGCGAGGTTCGCTTGCCCTCGCTGGCAGTACCTCGGCGCCGACGGTGACATGTCGCTGTTGGTCGCCGCGGTGGGCCTCAAGCGTGCGAAGGACCTCCTCTTCCTGGGGAGGGCCTGGAGCGCCGACGAGGCCCTGCGGTTCGGGCTCGTTGACTGGGTCTGCACCCGCGAGGAGCTGGCGGCGAAGTCGGCCGAGCTGCAGGGCATGTGCGCGTCCATCATGCGCGACGGGATCGTCTCGGAGAAGTATGCAGTGTTCGCGTCCCTGGCGAAGATGGGTGTCGACCTCTCGTTCGCCGCGACCACCGTCGTCGCGGCCTCGCTGAGCAACATCCACTTCCAACCCGGCGAGACAAACTTCCTGCGCGAGGTCCGGGTCAACGGCCGCGAGGCCGCCCTGAAGGCCTCGCGAGAGACCTTGTGACCAAGTAGTTGCTTCGTAATGTATTCCAGCACCGATTGGCGCGGAACGGTACCGACGCCGTGAAAGGAAGAGCGTGACTATGAAGTTCGATGCCTCACTCACGTACACCAGCTACGAGCCGCACATGCACAAGGCCAAGACGGAGCGGCAGCGCAAACAGCTGGCCACGGTCGTCGCCCACGCCAAGGGCGAGGTCCGGGGCGACCTCGGTCCAGTTCTGGACTCCCTGTGCGAAGACCCGCAGTATCACGAGTACGGAGTGTTCGCGGACGTCGCCGGCGACACCGGACCTAAGGGCTGGGACGCGGTGAAGAAGAACTACGAGGAGATGGTGGAGACCGGCTCGTACGTCATCGAGTCGATCAAGGACCGCCTCATCATCGACGACGAGGAGATCGTGACGGACGGGCGGTACCGGCAGATCCTGCCGGCGGCAGTCGCCAAGTCGATGGGGTACGTCGCGAAGGACGACGACCGATCCCGCCACTACATGTTGTCCGGAATCACGGTCGTCTTCTGGAAGTTCGACGCAGATGGCAAGGCGTTGGGCGAGGACCGGTACGTGCTCGACAAGTCGATCGAGCCCCTCACGCCCGAAGACCTTCCTGACGACTACCCCGAGACTCTCCGTTGAGGAGGTGGGCATCGTGACGATCGAGTCGCCCGACAGGACGCTGGAGCGGCGCATCGACGAGATTGAGAGCCGATCCGACATTGGGGCGCTGGCGGCGGGCTACTGCCGCGGGGTCGACCAACGGGAGGAAGATCTGTTCGTCCAGCTCTGGCACACGGACGCTTCCTACCTCATCCCGGGCGGTCGCGGTGACTTCCACAACACCGACGGCGTCAAGCAGTCGCTCGTGGTCATCGGTAAGGCATGGAAGAGCACGAAGCACTGGACGACCAACCACGTCATCGAGTTCACCGGGCGCGATGCCGCTAGGGGTCGCAGCGACTGCTTCGCGATGTGCGAGCACTACGACGGCAAAGTGAGCTTCGTCTCGGCCACGTACGACGATGTCTACGAGCGTCGCGCGGACGGGGTCTGGCGCTTCGCCGAACGCCTCGTGACCCGCTGGTGGGTCACCCCCGGTGAAGACATCAAACTCGCTGCTCCCTACTAAACCCTCGGAAGGACTGGCTCGATGAGCTCATACCCAGTTGACGTCCCGCCGCTGCTCAGCCCGGAGGGGTCTGCGGATCCCTACGCGGTATACCGCGTCCTGCGTGCGCAGGCGCCGGTCCACTACGACGAGAGCACCAAGTCGTACCTCATCACCCGACACGCCGACGTCGCCGCGGGCTACCGCAACCGCGCGTTCACGTCGAAGAACTACGAGTGGCAGCTTGAACCGGTCTTCGGCCGCAGCCTGCTGCAGCTCGAGGGCAAGGAGCACGCCCGCAAACGCGCGCTCGTGAGCCCGAACTTCCGGGGGGATGGCCTGGCTTCTTGGATGCCGATCATTCACCGCAACGTCCGACAGATCCTGGACGGCGGGGTGCAAGAGCACGTCGACGGGTTGCTCGAGAAGCTCGAGCCTGGCCAAGAGGTCGACCTCCTCGACGCCTTCGCCCACCACCTACCGGTCTCCGTAATTACCGCGATGCTGGAGCTGCCACGGAAGGACGAGGCGAAGTTCCTGGGCTGGTACAGACGGATGATCGCATTCCTGGCCAACCTCGAGGACGACCCCGAGGTCCACGAGTCCGGGATCGAGGCCAGGAGGGAGCTCCGCGAGTACCTGGAGCCGGTCATCCAGGAGCGTCGGGCCCACCCCAGGACGGACCTGATCTCGACGCTCGCTAGCGCGGAGTTCGAGGGAGAGTCGCTCACCGACGACGAGGTCGCCACCCACACGACCCAGCTCCTGAACGCCGGCGCCGAGACGACGGACAAAACTTTCGGCAGCGTGTTCCGACACCTCCTGATGGACCGATCAATGTACGAGGCGGTGCTTAACGACCGTTCATTGGTCACGCCCGTGATCAGCGAAACTCTCCGCGTCACGCCTCCGTCACAGATGAACGGGCGGGTGCTCGCCGAGAGCGTGGACGTGGCCGGGGTGAAGATCCCCGAGGGCTCCCTGGTCCACCTCGTGATGGCGTCCGCAAACCGGGACGAGCGGCGGTTCGACCACTCCGAGGACTTCGACCCGTGGCGCAAGGACTTCAACCACGAGAAGGCCTTCGTCGGCGGTGGAGAGCACTTCGCGTTCGGGTTCGGGATCCACGCGTGCGTCGGGGCCCAGCTGGCGCAGGCAGAGCTCGATATCGGGCTCAACTCGCTGCTGGACCGTTTCCCTGGGATGCGTCTGGCCGACGGGTTCGTCCCGACGGAGGAGGGCGTGAAGTTCCGCGCCCCCCGCCAGCTCCAAGTCGTCCTCTAAGTGCCGGGTCATCCGTGGTGAAGGCCCCCGGGGCGCCGCCCCCGCAGCATGCCGGCGTGCTCGATCCCGCGTCGGCCCTCCACCTCGCGGGCATCTTGGGCGTGGCCCCGCCCGAGACGCGGCTGCCGCCCATGTGGCACACGACACACCTGCTCGACCGCTGGGCCCGCGCCGACCTTGGTCCGGACGGTCACGCCCTGCGGGGCCTGCCCACCCCTCCAACAGAGCCGCACCGGCGCATGTTCGCGGGCGGCCGTGCAGTCCACCGCCATCCGCTCCGCCTCGGAGAGCCCGCGAGCAGGACCAGCTTCGTCAGGTCCTCGACCGTCAAGAGCGGGCGCTCCGGCCAGCTGACCTTCGTGACCGTGTGCCACCAATACGAACAGGCAGGCCGCGTTGCCGTGGTTGACGAGCAAGACATCGTGTACCAACGAGCCGATGGCGGCGGTGAGGCCACGATAAAGGTGGGTCCGGGCGACGTGGAGGCAGTCGACGACGAGACGCGCTTCGAGGTCGACCCCGTCACGCTGTTCATGTTCTCGTCGGCCACGGCGAACGCCCACCGCATCCACTACGACCTCGAGTACGCGCGCAGTGAGGGCCACCCCGACCTGGTGGTCCACGGTCCGCTCCATGTGCTGCTCATGGCCGGCGCCCTCTCCGCGCAGGGCGAGGACTTCACCGGCCGCGAGTTCGCCTACCGGCTGCTCAGCCCAGCCCGGGGAGCGCAGGTGCTGAGGATCGGCACCCCGAAGGCCAAGGACGCGAGAGTCGTCGTAGTCGACGCCGCCGGCCGCAGGGTCGCCCAGGCGGTGCTCGCACCATGACCGCGCTCACCGCGTACGAGCGGGTCGCCACCGCCAAGAGCCTCCTCTTCGTCCCTGGTGACCGTCCCGACCGGTTCACGAAGGCACGCAGCTCTGGGGCGGACCTCGTCGTTGTCGACCTCGAGGATGCCGTTGCGCAGTCCGACAAGCCGATCGCGAGACGGGCAGCCGTCGCGTGGCTCCACAATGGCGGGGAGGCGGTCGTGCGGATCAACAGCGACCTCCCGACGTCGAGCGCCAACCTCGAAGCACTAGCGCACGCCCTTGGCTGCTCGGGGTGATGGTCCCCAAGGCCGACGAAGTGGCGGCTCTAGAGAGGGTGGCGACGAGCGTGGGCGCCGTGGCGGTCATCGCCCTGGTCGAGAGCGCCCTCGGGCTCTCGAGGGCACGGGAGATCGCGTCGTACCCAGGCACCTGCCGCCTCGCGCTTGGGTCGCTCGACCTCTCGCTCGACATGGGGATCGCAGACGACTCGGCAGCGATGGCCGGCGCCGGTTACGAGCTGGTGCTTGCGTCCCGCCTCGCCGGCATCCCGGCACCCATCTCTACGGTGACGGCCGAGGTGGGGGATGGGTCGGCGGCTGGGACGGCGGCTGGGACGGCGGCAGCCGGGCTCGTCGTGAGGGCTTCGGGGCGAAGTTGTGCATCCACCCGACGCAGGTGACTGCCGTGAACGCAGCCCTCCGGCCGAGCGCAACCGAGATCAGCTGGGCCCGCCGTGTCCTGGCCGTGTCGGGTGACGGCTCGGTGGGAGTCGTGGACGGGGCGATGGTCGACCGACCGGTGGTCGAGCGCGCCCGTCGGATCATCGTGGCGACGTAATGAACGGAACGATAGGAGCGCAGGGTGCAGGTTGAAGGAACCACGGCCATCGTGACGGGTGCCGCATCGGGGCTGGGGGCGGCGACGGCGGCCGCGCTCGCTAGTGCGGGGGACTGGGTCATCGGCCTCGATATCGCCACTCCCGGGAGTGCTGGTGACATCCCGGACGGGATTCGCCTGATCACCGCGGACATCACTGACGAGGATGCCGTGCGGGCGGCCATCGCCACCGTAGAGCCGCACCACCCACCGCTGCGCTTCGCGGTGAACTGTGCCGGTATCGCCCCCGCCCAGCGTGTGCTGTCGGGGAAGGGCGTCCACGAGCTGGCGCTGTTCCGGCGCACCATGGAGGTCAACCTCATCGGCACCTTCAACGTGCTTCGGCTGGCGGCGGAGGCCATCGCCCGGACGAAGCCCGACGAGGACGGTCAACGCGGGGTCATCGTCAACACTGCGTCGATCGCGGCGTTCGACGGCCAGATCGGCCAGGTCGCCTATGCCGCATCGAAGAGCGGTGTCGTTGGCCTGACGCTCTCGGCCGCGAGGGAACTTGCGCGACACGGCATCCGCGTCGTGACGATCGCCCCGGGAATCGTCGACACCCCGCTCCTCGCGGCCCTGGGCCCCGAGGTCAACGCGTCGCTCGCGCAGGGGATCCCCTTCCCGCACAGACTTGCAAGGCCCGACGAGTACGGGTCCTTGGTGCTCACCGTGCTGGAGCACGACTACCTCAACGGGGAGACGATTCGCATGGATGGTGCGCTACGGATGGCACCGCAGTGAAGGCCTCGGCGGCACGCGCCTCCGCCCGCGTCGACCACGACCTGCACCACCAACTCAAGGAGGTTCGACCATGGAGCTCGAGGAATTGACCGCACGAGAGGAGATCCGCGAGGTGGTCTCCCGGTACTTCCGAGCGATGGACCGCGTGGACGACGAGCTCGGTTACTCGATCTTCCACGAGGACGGTGTCGGGGACTACGGGCCCGGGATCTTCACCGGGCCGGGACGTGAGCTGATCGACTGGTTGAATGCCTACAACCGCACGCTAGTGACGAGCCACCACCAGATGTCCAACTGCACGATCCGCGTCGAGGGTGGACGGGCTGCCAGCGAGACCTACGTGACCGCGACCCTAGTCCGCGCCGACGAGGGCGGCCATGTCGTCCGGCGGGTGCACGGGCGCTACATCGACAGGCTGTCCCTCCGGGACGGCCGCTGGGCGATCGACCACCGCTTCTACCGCCGGGACTTCTTCTGGGAGGAGCGCGTGGACGGAATCTCCATCGGAGACAGTGCCACGCGCACGCCCGAGGACCCTTCGTACACGGCCTTCGAGTCCCTCGCCGTCCAGGCATAGCCGATGAGGGCCTTCGTCGTCGAGGCGCTGGGGAGGTATGCGGTGCGCGATGACGTCGAGCCGCTGCCCCTTAGCCGGGATGGCGTGCGCGTCCAGATGAAGGCAGCGGGCATCTGCCGGACGGACCTCTCGGTCATCACCGGTGCCTGGCCGATAGCCCTGCCCTGCGTGGACGGTCACGAGGGCGCCGGGGTCGTACTCGAGGTGGGTGCGGACGTCGTGGCTCCTGAGGTGGATCAGCACGTCATCATCGCGGCCCCGAATGTGCGGTCGGTGTCACTACTGCGTGCGTGGGGCCCCGTGGTTCTGCGTCACCAAAGACCTAGGAAGTGCCCAGCCACGCTTCCGGCTCGGCGACGGCACGCCGGTTAGCGCCATGGTGGGCAAGGGAACGTGGGCGGAGGAGGTCGTCGTCCCAAAGGACATGGCGGTCGCCGTCCCGGACGCGGTGCCGTTCGACGTGGCCAGTCTCGTCGGCTGTGCCGTGGCGGCGGGCGTCGGACAGGTCCTCAATCGGGTGTCCTGAAGCCGGGTCAAGCGCACTGGTCCTCGGTGGTGGTGGCATCGGCGCCTGCACCGTCATGGGCGCGGCCATCGCGGGCTGCGACCCGATCGTCGTGGTCGACCCCTCGCGGTCAAAGCACGACAGCCTGCTCGGTTTCGGCGCCACCCAAGCGATCCTCCCCGAGGAGCTGCCGGGTGTCCGGGCACGGGTGACGGCGGGGCGGGGGTTCGACATGGCCTTCGAGAACTCTGGGCGGGCGGAGACGATCCGATCCGCCGTGGACGCCACACGGCTCGGCGGCACGGTGGTGTTCACCGGCCTGGGTGGGACTCGGGGCCACGTCTCGTTCGACCTGAACGAGCTCTCTGCCGCAGGGAGGCATCTCGTGGGGAGCTTTGGCGGCGGGCTCGTCCCTCCCCGCGACTTGCCGCGCTACTGCGAGCTGTACCTGCGTGGCCGGCTACCCCTTGATGCCCTCGTGAGCCGCCGGCTGGGGCTGGACGACGTCCCGCTCGCTCTACGAGCCTCGACGAGGACCCAGGCCTGCTACGGCAGGTTGTCCAGTTCGAATGAGGGCCTGATGGGGTCAGCTCGTACGGACCCCGGCGAGCTGGCGCTCGAACGCGTCGAGAAGGAGTTCGAGACCGAAGTGGAAGTCGTTGTCGGACACCATCGCGAGCATGATGTTCTCCTCGGCGATGAGCGCGGCCAACCGCGGCATAGTCTCGGGAACGATCAGCCTGCTCTGCCTGCCGTCCAGGATGGGGGAGTTGTTCAGGCGCTGGGCGCGCTCACCGATCACCACTCCACGAGTGAACGTGTAAGCGGTGCTGAACACGTTCCACGCATGCAGTGGCGAGAAGCCGCAGGAGACGAGGTACTCCAGGATCTCCTCGTACTGCTGGTAGAGGAAGTGCGTGGAATCCAGTGAGTACGAACGGATTCGTACGAGGGTGAGGTCCGCCAGCGTGTCATCCGAGCGAAAGATCCGCCGGAGCTCGGTAAAGTAGTCGCGCAAGAAGCGACTCCAGTCGGGGGAATCGCCGGGCCGGGGCAGCGCTTCCTGGACCGTGTGGACCGCCCGGTCGCTCATCCCCCGGAGGAGGTCGTCCTTTTTCCGGAAGTACCAGTAGACGCTGGTGACACCCACTCCGAGGCGGCTCGCGAGCTCGGGCATGGTGAGTCTGTCGAGGTCACTCTCGGAGGCCAGCTCGAAAGCTCCGTCGATGATCTGCTCGCCGCTGAGGGATCCTCGTTGCCGCCGGCTCCGTCTCGGGGTGTCGGCCATATCACTCTCCAATCCTGCCGGCCTCTTGTGAAATGGTCGGCGGTTCCCCTATCCTTGCAGATGACATACTGTAAGTCTTACAGTATGTATGAACAGTGAGTTAGGAGATGCCCGTGAGCCACCCTCGGAGCGGCCTTGTCCTCGACCTCGAGCCGGGCAAGGTGCGCGAGTTCGCCCGCGCGGTGCACGCAGACCTCGATGACCTCGCGGGTCGTGACGGTGACCTCACGATCCCCGCGACGTTCCTAACCACGACGAACTTCGCCGAGGAGGCCGAGGCGATCGCGGACGAGCTGGGGTTCGACCTCGACCGAATGCTCCACGCAGAGCAGGAGTACGACTTCCACGGGGCTCCTCCGAGCGCCGGGACCCGCCTCTGGGCGGCGTCCCGCATAGAGGGTCGCTTCGAGAAGAAGGGGCGCCGTGGCGGCCTCATGCACTTCGCGGTTCGCGTGACGGAGTTTCGAGACGCCGCGGGGGACCTGGTGGCGACCGCCCGGATGACCGCCGTGGAGACACAGGCGCCCGAGCCGGCAGGAGCAAGGTCGTGACCTGGACGCTGCCGCCGGCCCCGACGTGGACCTTCGGACCCGTGACACGGACCGACATCGTGCGGTACCAAGGGGCGTCGGGTGACTTCAACCCCATCCACCACGACGACGCCTTCGCCCAGCGCGCCGGGTACCCAACCGCGTTCTCGGCCGGCATGTTCCAGGCAGGGCTGCTCGCAAGCTACGCGAGCAGGTGGCTAGGGGCGAGGAACCTGCGCAGCTACCGGATGCGATTCCGGGAGCAGGTCTGGCCGGGAGACACCTTGGACTTCGTCGGCAGTGTCACCGAGGTGAGCGAATCCGTCGACGCATTGCACGCGCTTGTCGCCCTGGAGTGTCGGCGCCCGACCGGCGCGGCCGCCATCACGGCGGTGGCGCGGTTCGAGATGAGTGCCCACTCGGTGGCCGGCGACGCACAGCCGGCGTCGGCATAGGACGGATGAAGCGAATGTGGACCACCTCTGCGCACTCCCCGGAGCGCGAGCGGCAGTACGTTGAGCGCGGCGACTGGACCGATGACCAGCTTGGAAGACTCCTGGACCGGAACATCGAGCAGTGGGGGGACCGGGAGTACCTCTCGTTCGAGGGAGAGCGCCTGACCTTCGCCCAGGTCCGGCACTGGGTCGAGGCAGTGGCTGGCGACATGGTCTCGAGCGGGGTGAGCCGCGGTGACCGCGTGCTCATCCAGGTCCCGAACCGACTCGAGGCGCTGGTGCTGCAGCTCGCGGCCTTTCGGATCGGTGCCGTCGACGTCCCGGTGATCCCCATCTACCGGCAACACGAGCTCACCCACATCCTCCGTGACTCGCGACCCAGTGTGATCGCCGTGGCGGCGACCCTGAGTGACCGGACGCCACCTGCCGAGATAGACGCGATCCTCGAGGACCAGGGGCTGAACCCGAGGGTCAAGTACGTGATCGGGGGCGAGTTTGACGGCTGGTCGGGCCTGCCCGGACCCGAGTCGCGGGCGCGCTCCGTGGACCTGCCTGAGCCCGCCCAGGCATCCGAACCCGCCTTGATTCTCTACACGTCCGGCACCACTGCCAAGTCGAAGGGCGCCGTGCTGACGTCCAGGGAATGCCTTGCCCATGCAAGGAATTGGGTTCGGACGTACGGAGTTCACCGTGACGACGTGTACCTCGTCGGTACCCCCCTGTCGCATCTGGGCGGTTTCAACGCAGCCATCCTCCTTCCCCTGTTCACCGGTGCTCGCGTCGTGGTCCTCCCGGGTTGGAAGTCGCTGTACGCCGCGGAGGTCGGAGAGCGCGAGGGGGCGACGGTCATGCTGGGCGCAGCCCTGTTCCTGAGCGAGATGGTGGACATCTACGAGTCAGGACGGTTCGCCAGCAGACCCATCCGGCTGTACGCCAGCGCTGGCTCGGTGACGCCGCCAGAACTGATCCGGCGAGCCGACGCACTGGGGGTACGCGCCGGAAGCGTGTACGGGATGACCGAGGCCGGAACCCTCAGCGGCTTCGCACCTGACGACCCCCTCGACATGCGCGCCGAGATGGACGGCCGAATCTTCGCGGGCATGACCATCGAAGCGGTCGACGCCGACCGACGGGCCCTGCCTCCTGGACACGTCGGCGAGCTCCGTGTCCGCGGTCCCCAGACGATGGACTGCTACACCGATCCGAACGCCACGGCCGTGCAGATCGACGAAGACGGATGGTTCTACACCGGTGACGTGGGATATGTGACCGATGACGGTTGGGTCAAGATGACCGGCCGCCTAAAGGACATCATCAACCGCGGTGGTGAGAAATTCTCGGCCCAGGACATCGAACTCGCCATCCTGGAGCACCCCGACGTCGCCGAGGTCGCCGTCCTGGGCCTGCCGGACGAGAGGTTCGGCGAGCGTGTCGGCGCGTTCATCCGCTTGGCACCGGGCGCGACCTGGACCGGACCCGAGCCCCTCATCGACCATCTGGACGCAGCCGGTCTCGCCAAGCAGAAGTGGCCCGTCGTCTGGCATGTGCTGCCCGACGGGCTTCCGCGGACCCCCAGCGGCAAGGTCAAGAAGAACGAACTCTCCCACCACGAAGGGCTGGACAGCTGATGGCAGACCGCAGACCGGTGATCGTAGGGATAGGGCTGTCGGACTACCCGAAGGCCCCTCACCTCGACGTCCTCGGACACCATGCGCAGGCGCTGCAACGCGCGCTGGCGGATAGCGGGGTCGACAAGGCGTCAATCGACGGCATTTTCACCGCAGATGCCGCCATCCCGGGCATGGCGACCTACGCGGTCGTGGAGATCGCGGAGTACCTCGGTATCCAGTACCGCTACGCGGACAGCACGTACACCGGCGGATCCTCCTTCGAACACCACATCCAGCACGCAGCGCACGCCGTCCGGACAGGTGCCTGCGACACGGCTCTCGTCATCTACGGATCGGACCTGTACTCGTCCGTGGGGCGCACGCTGGGCACGGGAGGTGGGGACCTCCGACCGTTCGGGATGCGCCAGTTCGAGAGCCCCTACGGCAACTCGGTCGTCGGTTCGTACGCCATGATGGCCACGAGACACCAGCACCTCTACGGCACCACGGAGGAGCACCTTGCCGAGGTCGCGGTGTCGACCCGCGAGTACGCGCGACACAACCCCTCTGCGATGTACCGGGACCCGATCACGGTCGACGACGTCATGGCCTCGCGCTACATTGCCGACCCGTTGAAGCTCCTTGACTCGTGCGTGGTTTCGGACGGTGGCGGCGCCCTCATCATCACCACGGCTGAGCGCGCCAAGGACCTGCCCAAGCCGGCCGTGCACATCCTCGGATCCGGTGTCAGCCAGACCCACTGGAGCATCCACCAGTCGCCAACCTTCAGCACAACGGGCGCACCCACCGCCGGCGCCGCCGCATACGCCGAAGCCGGACTGCGTCCAGACGACGTCGACGCCCTGATGACCTACGACAGCTTCACCATCACGGTGCTGCTGCTGATCGAGGGGTTCGGGTTCTGCACGCCCGGTGAGGGTGGGCCCTTCATTGCCGACGGGAACCTCCGGCTGGACGGCCGGCTCCCCACCAACACGGACGGAGGGGGCCTGTCGTCCTGCCACCCCGGCATGCGTGGGATGCATCTGCTCGTCGAGGCGGTGCGCCAGCTGCGTGGAGAGGCAGGCGCCATGCAGGTGGACGACTGCGACGTCGTGATGGCCGGGGGCTCCGGGGGCTGGGCCTCCGCCATCGGTGCCGTGCTGCTAGGGACTGAGGCGGCTGCCGCATGAAGATCGACGCCAGCGCCGCGCGGCCGCTTCCCCAGTTGCTGGACCGCTACTCACGGGAGTACTTCAAGGGGTGGGCCGACGGGCGGCTCCTGGTGCAGCAGTGCCCTGACTGCTCCCACTGGCAACACTACCCGCGCGCCCTGTGCGAGAACTGCGGTGCTACACCACAGTTCCGCGAGCAGGAGCCGGTGGGAACGGTTTACACATACACGATCATCCGGCAGATGGGGGTGGAGCCCTTCCGCTCGGAGGTGCCGTACCCCATCGTCATGGTCGAGCTCGACTGCGGCGTAAAAATCATGGGCACCCTCACTGACTGCTCGGTCGAGGACGTGCACGTGGGCATGCCCGTCGAGGGCTACAGCATCACCTTCGACGACAGCATCGGCATCCCGTACTGGCGCCCACGGACGAGCCCGCAGGTCTGAGAGAGATTCGAACGGAGAACACTGCTAATGGGAACACTTGATGGGAAGGCGATCGCGGTCACTGGGGCCGGGCGCGGCATCGGCCTCAGCCATGCGTCGCTGCTCGCAGCTGAGGGCGCCTCGGTGGTCGTCAACGACGTCGGTCCTGCCCCCGACGGGGGTGCCCTCACCCTAGCCGAGCAGGCCGCCCGGGAGATCCGGGACGCCGGCGGTGTCGCCGTGGCTAACACCGACGACATCTCGACCTGGGAGGGCGGGGAGTCGCTCGTCGCGAAAACTGTGTCCGAGTTCGGACGGATCGACGGCCTGGTCCTCAATGCGGGCATCATCCGCGACCGGATGCTCGTCAACATGACCGAGGCCGAGTGGGACTCTGTCATCGCGGTCCACCTCAAGGGTCACTTCGCGCCACTCCGGGCGGCCGCCAACCACTGGCGGGACCTGTCCAAGTCCCGGGGTGGACCGGCCGGGGGTCACGTCGTAATGACGAGCTCCGAAGCAGGGTTATACGGCAACGTGGGCCAGGCCAACTACTCGGCGGCCAAGGCCGGGATCGTAGGACTGGCGATGGTGGCCGCCCGGGAGCTCGAGCGGTACGGCGTCAGTGTCAACGTCGTGTGCCCACGCAGCCGCACGTCCATGACGGAGCACCTGGGCCTCTTCGACGCCACCCCGGGGTTCGACTTGTGGCACCCCGACAACATTTCACCCCTCGTGGCATACCTCTGCACCGATGATGCCGCCGCCGTCTCCGGCCAAACGTTCGTGGTGCACGGGGGAACCGTGTCGCTCATGGAGCCCTGGACCGAGGCGTCCCGCATCGTGTCCCCGGAGCGCTGGACGGTCAGCGCGCTGACCTCTGCATCGGAGGAGCTGTTCGTCGGCCGGAGCACGTCGATCATGCCTTTCCCCAACCCCACCTCGTCAGATGCCTGACCTCGCAGGCCAAGTCGCCGACCTCGAAACGGAAGCCGAGTTCCGTGGTGTGGTCCGGGACTTCGTCCAGAAGGCCGCGCCGCTGCACGCCACTCGTCGCTACGTCGACGGTGGGCGGGACTACAACGCCGCGGCCTGGCGCCGGGCGGCCGAGGAGCTGCAGGCGGTCGAGGTCGGCCTTCCGGAGTCCGTCGGTGGGCAAGGTGCGGGACTCACGATCACCGGAGTCCTTTTCGAAGAGTTCGGCCGGGCGCTGGTGCCCAGCCCACTGCTGGGCACGGTCGCACTCGCCGCAACCGTCCTGTCCCGGCTCGGGTCGCAAGAGGCGGACGAGGGATTGAGGGCTCTCGTCCAGAACGGACGCACCGCCACGCTCGGATGGGTCGGTGACTCCGCGTCCTGGGACCCGGCAGACACGCCACTGCGCATCGTCGGCGAGAGGCCCGAGGTCACGGTGTCCGGCACGCTCCACCACGTCATCGACGGTGACGTGGCGGACACCTTGTACCTCGTCGCGCGGCGCGAACAGTCGCCCTCACCCCTGACGCTGGTCGCCGTGGCGTCCGGCGCGCCGGGGCTCACGGCTCGGCACCTGGAGTCGCTCGACCTTACGCGTCGCCTCGCCCGGGTCGAGCTCGTGGACGCGCCGGCACGAGCTGTCGGTGGGCCCGACGACGCCCCCGCCATCGCCCGGGGGATCCTCGTGGCTACTGCGCTGCTAAGCGTGGAGTCAGCGGGCGCCGCGCGCTCCATCATGGAGCAATCGGTCGAGTATGCGAAGCTGAGACACCAGTTCGGGCGGCCCATCGGCAGCTTCCAGGCGATCAAGCACAAGTGCGCCGACATGCTCGCAAAGGTCGAGCTCATGACGGCCATCGCACAGGACGCGCTGCGTCAGCTCGATCTCGGTGGTCCCGACGCGACCGCGCTGGTCCACGCCGCCAAGGCGTACACCTCGGAGGGGTTCTTCGAGGTGGCGAGCGAGGCGGTGCAGATCCACGGTGGCATCGGATTCACGTGGGAGCACGACGCCCACCTCTTCTTCCGACGGGCGAAGTCCTCCGACGTGCTGTTCGGGGATGCGGTCCACCACCGCGCGACGGTCGCGGCCGCCGAGGGGTGGAAATTATGACCGATGATCTCGAGGACTTTCGGTTGCGGGTCCGGTCCTGGCTCGCGGTGAACGGCTCCCGCAGGACTGGAACCCTGCTGCCACCCGCGGCGAGCGTGCGTGATGCCTCAGAGGCGGAGTTCGCGGCTGCGCGCGACCGCCAGCGGCGCCTCGCGGACGCCGGGTTGGCGGGAATCACCTGTCCGGTCGAGTACGGGGGAGCCGGGCTCACAGCGACGCACCAGCGGATCTTCGACCTCGAGGCGGCCGACTACGACCTCGGGCTCGAAGTCTTCGCTGTCGCAATCGACTTGGTGGTACCGACGCTGCTGGCGCACGGCTCGGAGGCGCAGAAGTCGAAGCACCTGCCGAGGATCCTACGGGGCGAGGAGCTGTGGTGCCAGCTGTTCAGCGAACCCGGTGCAGGGAGCGACCTCGCGTCGCTGTCGACGCGAGCGGACCTTGGTGAGGACGGGTGGCACGTTTCCGGACAGAAGGTGTGGACCTCCGGTGGGCAGCACGCCGACCTCTCCATCCTCGTGGCGCGCAGTGACCCCGCCCTGCCGAAGCACCGCGGCCTGACCTACTTCATACTCGACATGCACACCCGCGGGGTCGAGGTGAGACCCCTCCGGCAGATGACCGGTGACGCGCACTTCGCGGAGGTATTCCTCGACGACGTGCCGCTGCCGACCGACGCTGTCGTCGGCGAGGTCGGCGGTGGGTGGACGGTCGTGCGCACGACGTTGAGCAACGAGCGCACGGCGATCGGTGGGGACCCGTCCATCAGCGGCGCCCAGCTCATTGCCCTCGCCCTGGCGCAGGTGGAGCGGTGGGGCAGGTCGCTCGAGGATCCCGGGCTGGTCGACGACGTCGCGGCGCTGCACGTCCGGGTGACGGCTCTGGCGGCGCTGGTTCGACGGAGTGAGGCCAGGGCGGCCGCCGGGGCGACCCCCGGCCCTGACGCCTCGATCTTCAAGCTCGAGTTCGCGTCGCTCCAGCGGGCGGGCAACGACCTCGCCCTGCGGATCCTGGGCGCGGACGGCCTGCTAGCGGGCCCCGACGCACCCGTCGACGGTGCGTGGCAGACGAGCCTGCTCACCTCCCCCTACCTCCGCATCGCGGGCGGTACGGACGAGATCCAGCGGAACATCATCGCCGAGCGGATCCTCGGTTTGCCCGCGGACAAGAATGATGGCCGCGCGCTGCCCTTCAACCAACTCGCCAGGGCGTGACCGGATGGCCCATAGCGTTGGTAACAGTCTCGACTAGGGGTTCCACTCTTGGGTAGAAAGGTGTATCGTTCGGGAAGTTAACTACCTAAATTAACTAGGCATTCTAGTTTGGGGGCGACGTTCGGTAATCCCGATTCGCGCCCTCGAGCCCCGCCCATGAACGACCGCCGCTCCATCGTCACGGAGGCGGGGCCCGTGGGCGCAACCACGATCGGCGACAAGTCCGAAAGAACCAACAAGAAGGATCCGGAGCGAATGCGCATCAAACATGCACCAATGGCGATTGCAGCTACGGCCGCGCTCTTCCTTGCCGGTTGTACCTCCACCGGCGCAGGCGTAAATTCCGCCGGAGGGGCGACGTCCGGCGGAGGGGGGACGTCAGGCAAGCCACTTGTCGTGGCCATGCCCTTGCCCCTCACGAGCGGCAACGCGACGACTGCCGACCAGATCGTCAACTCCGCGAAGCTGGCCATCGACGAGATCAACGCCGGCGGCGGCGCCGGCGGCCGGCAGATCGAGCTGAAGGTGTACGACGACAAGCTGACCGCCGATGAGTCGGCGAAGGTGACCCAGCGTGCGCTCACGGTGGACCGCGCCGAGGTCTTCGTCGGCGCCTACACGACCATCGAGGGCCTTGCGATCCGTCAGCTGACTGATCCCAGAAAGATCCTGTTCCTCTCGCCCTCTACCATCTCCCCGGCACTCACGAAGGACTCCACGTACGTCTACCGGACGACTCACGTCCAAGACGACTACCCGGCACTCATGTCCGAGGCGGCCAAGAACCTCAAGCTCACGAAGGTCGTCGTCCTCCATGACGACTCGCCGACAGGCTCGACCCTGTGGGAGCCGGCGAACGCCGCTCTACAGGCGGCCGGGATCAGCCCCGGCAAGGAGGTCGGCTACAAGCTGAACGCCACCGATGTCTCTTCAGCAATCGCGGCAGTCAAGGCACAGAAGCCCGACGGCGTGATCCTCGTGGGCTCCTCAGCGGCGGACGCTGGTCTGGACATCAAGACAATGGCCGAGCAGGCGCTCACGGTCCCCCTCATCGGGTTCTCCTCGCCGGTGGCTGCGGACGCCATCAAGATCGGCGGCGACGCGTACAAGCGCCTTCCGGTATACAGCATCCAGAACAAGCAACCGGACAAGCCCGCCTTTCTCGAGTTCGCGAAGAAGTACGCGGCAAAGTACGGAGGCACCACGGAGCAGTGGGCTGGGTCACTTCCCGAGCCCACTGGTGCAACGTACGACGCGTTCATGGTGCTCAAGAAGGCTCTCGACAGCACCAAGGGCGCCACCGACGGCGACAAGCTGAAGGCCTACCTCACCTCGATGCCGCCGTACCAGGGCGTCGCCGGCAAGGAGGGTGCGACCCTGTCCTGGGCTGACGGGCCGAACGGCTTCCACAACGAGATGGCCACCCTCAAGTACAACCCGGACTCGGGACTGCTCGAGACTGCGAAGTTCTAGCAGCACGCAACTCTTTGGGCCCGCCCCGACGGGGCGGCCCCAAAGAGTTGCTGTAAGGGAGGAGAGGCCCGCTGGCCGTCAACAGAAACGGCACACCGGGAGGATCCGGGCACGTGAATCTGGCCGTCTTCACGGCCATGGTCCTGGTCTGGGGGGTCGAGCTTCCTCCTCATCAGGGTCTGCCTCGAGGGCATGGCTCCGGCGCAGGTGGCGGTCATCCGCAGCGTGCTGGCGCAGCGACGCTGCTCGGCGTCCTTGTCGTCACGGGTCGCAGGTTGCCAAGGAACGGGCGGGTCCGGGGCCACATGGTCGTCGTATCGCTCCCCCAGTGCAGCATCCCATTCACGCTCACCTCGTGGGTCGGACAGTACCTTTTGAGCAGCGTATCCAGCATCTACATCGCTGTGGCTCCGACCTAACGGTCGCCCTCACGCCGCTCCTGCTGCGAAATGAGCTGCTGTCCCGGGCGCAGCTCGTGGGCGTGCCCAGCTCGTAATAGCAATGCCCGCCTCGGTCCTATGCTTTCCACGGCAAGGGGAAAGAATGTCGGCGGCGCTCGAGAACTGAACAGTTTCGGCGGTGAAAAGTGAACACTCGACGATTGGAGTGTGATCACTTTGGAGGACTGGCGCTGATCAGGAGGCTGGCTGCGGAGGGCGTGCCGAAGGCGCGGATCGCCGAGCGGTTGGGGGTCTCGCGGACAACGGTCGTGAAGGCGGTGAACTCGGACGCGCCGCCTCGGTATGAGCGGATGCCGGGACCGACGTCGTTCACCGTGTTCGAGCCGCGGGTGCGGGCTCTGTTGCGGGACACGCCTGAGATGCCGGCGACGGTGCTGGCTGAGCGAGTCGGCTGGGAGGGCTCGGTCCGCTGGTTCCGGGAGAATGTGAAGCGGCTGCGCCCGGAGCATCGGCCGGTCGATCCGGCGGATCGCCTGGTTTGGGAGCCGGGTGATGCGGCGCAGTGTGATCTGTGGTTCCCACCGAAGAGGATTCCGCTGGAGGACGGGACGAGCAAGTTGCCGGTGCTGGTGATCACCGCCGCGCACTCGAGGTTCGTCACTGCCAGGATGCTGCCGACCCGCAAGACCGAGGACCTGCTGCTGGGGTCGTGGGAGCTGATCCAGCAGCTGGGTCGGGTTCCGCGTCGGTTGCTGTGGGACAACGAGCCTGGCATCGGGCGTGGGTCGCGCCGAGCCGATGGCGTCGCGTCGTTCATGGGCACTCTGGCGACCAGGCTGGTGCTGTTGCCGCCGAAGGACCCGGAGTCCAAGGGGATCGTCGAGCGCCGTAACGCATGGTTCGAGACCTCGTTCATGCCCGGGCGATCCTTCACCTCGCCGGCGGACTTCAACACCCAGCTCGCCGACTGGCTGGTCCGTGCGAACGCGCGGATCGTCCGCACGACAGGCGTGGCGCCGATCGCCCGGTTGGACGCGGACCGAGCAGCGATGCTGGCGTTGCCACCGATCCCGCTGCACCTGGGCTGGCGGAACAGGGTCCGGCTCGGCCGGGACTACTACGTGCGCGTCGACACCAACGACTATTCCGTCGACCCTGCCGTGATCGGCCACCTCATCGACGTGACCGCGGACTTGGAGCGGGTCAGGGTCCGCGCCGAGGGCAGGGTCGCCGCCGACCACGCCCGGGTCTGGGCGCGCGGGACGACGATCACCGACCCGGTCGACGTCGAGACTGCAGCCCGGCTGCGCAAAGCGTTCCAGCAGCCACGGACCGTCGCCTCCGGCGGTGAGGACCTGGCCAGGGACCTGGCCGACTACGACCGCGCCTTCGGGCTGGTCAGCGGCGACGGGCAGGCCGGCGGATGGCGGCCTCGAAGACCACCGAGGCGGTCAAGCAGATCCACTACCTCGCCGGCGCGCTCAAAGCGCCCCGGATCACCGAGGCGGCGACCAGGCTGGCCGACCAGGCCAGGGACGCGGGCTGGTCCTTCGAGGATTACCTCGCCGCCGTCCTCGAACGCGAAGTGAGCGCCCGCAACGCCTCCGGTGCCCAGCTGCGGATCCGCGCGGCAGGGTTCGGCGCCCGCAAGACCCCCGAAGACTTCGACTTCGAGGCCCAAACCACCATCCGACAAGAAGTCGCAGCTCTCGCCTCAGGCGGGTTCCTCACCGAGGCCCGCAACGTCGTGCTACTCGGCCCGCCCGGAACGGGAAAGACACATCTCGCGACTGCTCTGGGAATCGTCGCGGCCCGCCACGGCCACCGGGTGCTGTTCGCCACCGCGACCGACTGGGTCACCCGCCTCACCGACGCCCACCGCGCCGGGAACTCCCACAGGAACTCGCCCGGCTGCGCCGCTACGGGCTGATCATCGTCGACGAAGTCGGCTACCTGCCGTTCGAGCAAGACGCCGCGAACCTCTTCTTCCAACTCGTCTCATCCCGCTACGAACACGCATCCCTGGTTCTCACCAGCAACCTGCCGTTCTCAGGTTGGGGCGGCGTCTTCGGAGACCAAGCCGTTGCCGCCGCGATGATCGACCGGATCGTCCACCACGCCGACGTCCTCACCCTCAAAGGTGCCAGCTACCGGCTCCGCGGCCGAGGCATCGACAGCCTCCCCAGCTCCCGCGTCCAGGTCGGCAATCCTCATCTGGAAGGACGCCGCCAATACCAAAATACCGCCCCGACTCGTGCGTCCAACGGGTCGGTGCCCAGGCCTGCTCGCCCGGCTGCGACGCACCTGGCCCCGTCGCTAGACCACTAAACGTTGTGCTCAGCGCGCGCCAGGTCCAGGACATCGGACCCAGGGACTCGCGCGCCCGTGAGCTCACCGGTGGTCCGCTCAACGGGCGGTCCTGATGGTCGGCAGGCGGCGGTAAGACGCACCCACCGCAGCCCCTTCGTCCTGCTCAGAGCGGACGTGCGGCGTCCCAACTGTCGTGGACGTGCCGGCAGTCTGCCTTGCCACCTGCCAAGCTTGTCGCCCTACTGGGTGCGTTGGGGCTGCTCGCCGCTCTCGCGTAGCCAGTCTCGCAGGGCCTTCGTCGCTCGCGTGTCGTCCTCGTTGTAACGCAGCAGGGTCTCCCACGCCGAACCATCACCCTTACGCGCCAGCTCAATGAGCTCGTAAGTGTCAGCGCCGGTCATGCCGTGGTCGTGCCAGGTAAAGCCCGCGATCGGGGCTACCTGCTTAAGGCTGTACCCCGCGCCACAGAAGAAGTGATCGCGCAGCGTCTGGAGCAAGTCGTTGGCGAGGTCCAGTAGCCCAGCGGCATCCTCGCCGAGCAACTTTGCCAGGAAGAGCGGCTCGACTGAGCCGTAGTGGTAGAGGCGGACCGACTGGCCGACAGCACCTGCCGAAGCAAGCACATTGGTGAGTTCGGTAAGCAGACTGTGGGCGAGCTCGTCTGGGTCGAACTCTGCCTTGCCACTTCCAACGTGGCGGTAGGTGCTGGTGGCGTCGGGACCTGTCACCAGGAAGCCCCACAGGTACACGCGGTGGTCGGCGTCGAACTCGATGTCGAGGTCGATCTCCACATCGGAAGGGTCGAGCGCAAGCGAGCCTGACGTCACGCGGATCATCCCGACCGGCACCTTGTCCGGCATAGAACCTCGTGCTTCATCGTCGAGCGGCGGTTCTCCAAGCAGCTCCCGTACTCGATTATCGAGTTCTCGGCCCTTGTCATTTGAGAGCAGCCACGCTCGGATCTCTTGCCGGATGGTCACGAAGTATGGCGACTTCCACACACGGCCAACCAACGACTCAGTGAGCGCTGCAGCGAGTGACGCGATAGCTAGGTGCAACTCGTCGTCCGGGTCAAACTTCGGGATCGGCAGCTTCCAGACGGCCTTATCGATGTCGCGCTCGTCCTTGCCGTACGACATCATCGGCCGCACCAACTCGGTGAGGCACGGGCTGTTGAGAATGCCAACTAGGTAGTTGCCCTCAGCGCGGCTGCTAACTGCCGTCCAGTACAGCTTGTGGTCGATAATGGCTCGTTGGTCCTCAACGACGGCGGCTGCAACGTGCATGCCTGCCTTGGCGTAGACGACGCGCAGCGTTGACACTGGCACTTGCTGCGTAAGGCCGCGCACGAAGTTGAGCCTCTCCTCCCACGTCATGTTGCCGGCGGCGTGCCTATCCCACAGCTTCTCCGCGGTACGGACCCATGCTGCAAGACCCGGGTAGCCGTCGATGGCTGGATCCGATCCGTTGACGAGTTCACCCTTGCCAGTCAACGGAATCAGGAACGTGTCCGGGGCGCCGACGCGGAACGGCACAACATGTTCTCCCAGCAGCGTTGGGTACAGGAACTGCCGCTCGACGGTGCCCGCAACGGCCGACAAGGTCGCCCACGGCTTCTTCTCAGTCGCCGACCGAGCCGAGCGCACCGACGCCATCCCAGCAGGTGTCCCGAGAGTGCCTCCCGGAACTTCCTCGACGCGGCACAGTAGGCGCGGCACGAGGGTCGCGCCCTGCGCGAACCGCGAGTGGTAGGGCGAGCGCTCGTCAGTGTCGGAGCCTATGTGAAGCGGCTTCAGCTCCTGCGTCAGCCCGCTCACTGTGTCGCTGGCGAGCTGGCGCCTTGGGACCTTGCCGGTCCAGACGACAGCCCTGGCCGGCATCTCGCGATGGGTGTTCGAGCGAATGCCGAAGATGACCGCAGAGCCGCGCGGGAACATGTGCGGCCGCACCCGCCTCATGTCCCATGGCACACCAAATTGGACGTGTGCCCCGTCAAACTCACCCCTCCGGAACCCGCCCCAGTAGTCGCGGTCGATGACCGAGTTCGGCACGACGAACGCAAGCCGTCCACCTGGCCGGAGGTATCGCTCCACGGCCCGCGCAACGAAGACCCCCGCCAAGTCTTGGTGACTTGCCGTGTTGTCGCGGTGCCAAAAGTTTCGGTCTCGCGCCATACGCCTGAACTCTCTCTGCATGGCGGTCGACATGTGGCGGTACGACAGCCAGGGCGGGTTCCCGACGAGGACATCGACGCGGTTCTCTGGCCGACTCAGCCACGATGGTCGCGAGACGTTGCGCACGTAGTACGACCAGATGTGGTTGCGCTTGTTCTCGTGGAGATCCCTAAGTCGAACGAAGTTTTCGTTGAGTACCGGCAGGTCTGCCTTATCCAGTGCGAGGCGACGCACCGTGCCGGCTGACAGCCCGCTCGTCGAAGTGTTGGCCGCCCGCCCCGACTCATCCACAAGCGCCTCAACGAGATCATCGAAGCGGCCGGCGTTTTGAAGCAAGTGGTCGGGGAAGCGCAGCGGCGCGGAGAGAAGCTGATCACCGGCTTCGGTCGGGATGACCAGCATGTCGACCGACAGGATGTCGTCCGCCTGGTACCACCCGAGCGAGTCGCCGAGGTAGATAGGCACTGACAGCGTGCCCCGATCCGGCGATGTCAAACGGGTGCGGCCCAAGGCCAGGAGGTAAGTGACGCGCGCTAAGGCGACCGCGACGGGGTGTAGGTCGATGCCCATGACCTGCGAGCTGACCTTCGCCATCGCCTCACTCAGGGGCACCCCTGCCTCGTCAGCGGCGTCGAGGAAGCGTCGAACCGCGAAGAAGACGAACGTTCCAGAGCCGCACGACGGGTCGAGGACTCGTTGGTGGAGTGGATCGGTGATCACCTCTGCGACGACGCGGTTCGCGAGCCAGTCGGGTGTGTAGTACTCGCCGAGGCTCTTGCGGACCTCCTGCTTTATGACTGACTCGTAGAGCACCTTGAGGACGTCATGCTCAACCGAGGACCACTCGAACCGCGACAGGCGGCGACGAGGCTAGTGATGAACCCGTTGCCGCCCTCGACCTCAAGTACCCAGTCGAAGAAGTCCCGGTCGACTACGCCGTGAAGCCCGGCGGCGGCGAACTGATCGCCGGAGAGGAGAGTAGCCGGCGACAGCTCGGTTGCGTTCAGGCCGAGCACGAGGTGCGCGATGATCTCTGCCGAGTTCACGAGGAGCGTGTGCTCGAGGAAGAGATCGTCGTCGTCGCTGAACTGAGTGCCGAGCGCGGACTGGAGCAGGTTCGCCCACAGGCTGCGTTTCAGCGCGACCGTCGGCTCGTGCTTGTGGTCGCCGTACAGGACCTTCAGCGTGGCGTAGTCCAGCGCGTGCGACGAAGACTCGGCGCCGAGCCGGTCGTCGATCTCCTGCGGTGTTGGCTTGACCGCCGTCTTGGTCGCCAATACGCCTTCAAGCCACCGCAGGAGCGCCGAGGCGCCATTCTCGCCTGCCGCCGCGGTGTGGCGCGTGGCCTCGACGAGTCCGCCGTCGACCTCGTGAAACGCGATCCAGAGCTCCCCATCGGTCAGGATGCCGACGTAGCGCTGGCCCATCTCTGCCTGACGGGTGACAACATAGCCCGCCAGCTGACCTGTCGCCGCTGCGATGGCAGTCTCCGACGCGAGGCTCTTCTTGACCTCAATGACTGTGCAGCCGACCTCGACGTCAATCCGGCGGTGCTCATCACCGACCTGGGTCTCTAGCTGAACGTCTTCGAGGCCGAGATCACTATCCAGCAGCAGTAGTCGGACGTCTGACTGGATGGTGGCCTCCGAGCGCACGCCTCCGGACTTCGTCACCAGGCGGTCCATGAGCGCGACGCGGGGGGCCAGCGAGGTCATGACCTGACCGTATCGGCACTCCTTGCCGTGACGGGGGTTGTCCACAGGTTCGGCTCCATCGCGGCGGATAGACACTGGTCTCACCGGCATGTCCGTTACGACGTCACGCACCCCGCTGCCACTCGCGGGCCGGTGTCTGATCCGAAGACTTGCGGTTCCAACACCGCCGGCTCCAACGCCAGTCAGCCAGCCAGGTGGACCAGCCGAATCGGGTCTTCGAGCAGTTGCGCCTCCACGGGCTGCTCGTTGACGGTAGGACCGCTGCGGTCCCAACCCGTGAACCTGATTATCTTCGTACGGGAGTCCTCGGCACGCGGCGCAAGTTTCCGCTCCAGCAGGCTGGCAAACCGGCGTTCGTGTGTTGACACGATGAGCTGGCGGCGGAGCCGGAGGTGCCGGCACAAATCGGCGAAGCCGAGCACGTTCACGTCGTCCATCGACTGAACCGGGTCATCCAGCAGTAGGAACGGCAGGCCCCTCTCTTCGGCAGAGAGGCTCATCGCGATGAAGTAGGACAGCGCGACGATGTTGGCCTGCGACGTCGAGAAGATCAGTAGCGGATCCGCCGAGACGTTCTCGACCTGATCGATGACCAGTGGGCTCGTGGTCCCCTTCCGGTAGTACGTGTCCAGCTCGAACTCGACGGTCTTGAACGCGGGATGCGGGTCGAGTCGCTGGAAGATGTTCGCAACCAATGGCTGAATCGAGCGCAGCCGGGTTTCAGTGACCTCGACTCGCGCTTCGAGCGTCTGCTCGGACAGCGACTGAAGTTTATTGGACCGCGCCGACTCCGCGGCCAACTGCTTCTGTCCCGATGCGAGCGCGGTCTCTAAACTGCGGATCTCTGCCGTGGCGCGGTCTACGGCGCCTTGGTCAGACTGTCGGTCAAACGTTTCGAGGAGATCATGCAGGGCGCGGCGAGCTCGGCGGCAGTACTTCGCCGCAGGGCCTGCGGCGGCTGCGAACGCTCTCACGTCGTAGGGGTCGAACTTCACAGCCGTGATGTCCTCGGCGAGAGCTTCGACTGCTGCTCTGGCTGCGAGGTCGGTACTGCGTACCTGCCTCCAGCGAGTGGCCTGCTGCTCTGCCGCAGCAATGGCGTCGCGAGCTGTGGCCGCGGCGGCAGTAGCGCGGCCGTGGTCTGCGGTCAGTGCATCGAGAGTGCGCTGCAGTTCGAGGATGGTTCCGGTCGCCTCGGCCCGCTCGCGCAGTTGACGTTCGACGTGGTCGCGATCAATTGGCTGCCCGCAAACCGGGCAGCCGTCCGACAGCATGGGCACAGCCAGAGCGGCAAGCTGTGCCACGTCGGCGGCGGCCCTCCGTGCCATGCTCAGCTGCTCCTGAACTGCCGCACGTGCACTTTCGGCGGCCTCCCTTCCGGCTGCCGCTCGTTCCGCCACATCTTGGAGACCGCTGAGCTGCTCCTCGTCGGGATCCTCGCCCAGGGCTGCGCGCAACTGGGAGGCCTGATCGGCCAAGGCCCGCGCGGAGTCGACGACGTCGGCAGCGTGTCCGAACTCCGTTGCCATGCGACGGACGTCGTTAGGACCTTCGAGAGTTACGTGGCTCCTGCTGAGGGCGATGCCCGGGGGAGTTGCCGCCACGATGCCGAAGGTCTCTTCGCGTACGGCCTCAACTTGGGGCCGAGTCGCCAACCGAGTTTGAGCGGCTTCGAGACGGTCCTGAGCCTGCTTCAACGCATCAGCAAGCCTGGTGCGCTCAGTTCTAGCGCTCCTCTCGCGCTCCGACGCCTGCTTCGCCACTGACCGCGTGGCCTCCTCGAAATCTTCGAGTGAACCAAGACCAAGCACGGTGCTCAGTTGGCGGTACCGGTCCGCAGGCTTTGCCTCAAGAACGCGACGCATGACGTCTTGCTGCATGAGGCCCGACGTGGTCAGGGCCGACTCGAGAGTCAGGTCCGCATTGGGCAGCAGGATGCGTCGCAGCTCCGCCTCGGCTTCGTCGCCGAACATTGAAGTTTGGCCAGGCCAGCGAAGCTCGAGAGTGCTGCCCCCTTGGTCGCCGGTACGTCTCACGGTCACAGACCCTGACGGAAGATTGAGGTCGATCTCGACGGAAGCCTTCCGGCCGAGCCGGTATTGGTTTACGACGTGTTCGACGTTGCGTCGCGCCCGCAGGCTTTCGAGCCGCTCGAGTCTGCCGAGCAGTCCCCACTGCATAGCGTCGAAAAAGCTCGTCTTGCCGGTTCCATTCGGGCCGGTGATGATTACTGCGGCTGCCGAGAGGTCGAACTCACGGGCGTCGCGGAAGCCACGAAACGCTTCGACTCGCAGCCGGTCGATGATGGGCTCAAAGGACGTCATCGAGCGTTGCTCCTTGTTCGAAAGCGGTGATGGCGCGCTGAGCAAGCTCTTCGTCTACACCTCGAGAGACGAGGGCCCGCAACAGCGAGTCGAACGCGTCGGCCTGTGCGGCGGAAGTAGCGGACGTCGCCGGCTGAACGAACGGCGCTAGAGCGTGGCTGACAGCGTCCGGGGTCGGGTCAACTCCGGTGTGGGCGATGCGCCGCAACCGTGACGTGTCGTAGTTGATGGCGTACAGGTCTCGGGTGACACTGTCGTCTTCAGGGGACTTCTCCTGGGTGAGTAGAACCAGATATGTGTCCCACTTCTTCGGTCCGAGGGCCGCAGATTCGATGCGCTGCGCGAGCGCACCGAAGGCGACGGGCTCCGCCAGGATTAGGTCTCGGATGGTGTTCGTTGCCGCCACGGCCACCACGAAGTAGTTGTCCTCGGCCAAGACCAAGTCGATGTCTTCGCTGACGGTCTCGACATGGAAACCCTGCTCCTCCAGAACCGACTTGGCTATACGGAGGAGTTCGTCGTCCGACCGGGAAGACGGTGACGCACTGTTCACGAAGCAATCACCTCATCGGCGTGCCGAATGTCCGGCACGAGAGCTAGGGCTCCATCGATCATGTCGGCCTCATCTGCCTCGGCAAGAATGTCACGGGGGAGAGACTCTGGCCTCGGCATCGGGCCCGTCCCGCCTGCGACAACGAACAGCGGATGCGGCTCACCCCGGTTGGCATGATCTTGCAGTCGGTTTTCGGCCGTCTCGAAGAGGCGTCGCGGTGGCACCGCCTGCGTCGCGATCAGTATCTCGACGGGACCCTGGTCGGTGTCGAAGATGTGGTTGTGGTTGAGCCGCGCAGACCCGCCGGCCAAGTGCCCCAGAGCGACGAGAACTTTGCCCAGTTCAGGAGTTTTCAAGACGGGCTCACCGACGCGTGGGTTGATGTCCACTGACCGGGCCCACTGAAGGACCGTCAAAGAATCGGACTCGAACAGTCCAGCCTTGGCCGCCTCTAGGTCAGCAACTAGGCCCGCGTCGGAGGACAGGTTAACGCTGTGCTCGCCGAGCCGGTCGATGATGTAGGCCGCGGCGAGCTGCTCCATGAACAGGTCGGCTGTCGCTGGAATCTTGTGATCGTCGCGCAGACTTGGCGCGACGGCCTTCCACTGAGAGTTGTCCCAGTTCGTCTCGATGTCTGGTGAGACGACGCGGATGTTCTCGACGGAGCCGACTTCGTGGATGGCTTCCTCGATACGTTGCTTCACGTACCCGGCAATGTCTCTGATGCCAATGAAGACGACGACCGCGCTGCCGAGTCGCGCATGGGTCTGTTCCTTCACCCACATCGGCGGGTTGTTGAGGTGACCACTCGTAACGAGGAGCGAGTCCGGCTCGGAAGCGCATCCGTGCACCTTCAAGACCCACGGCGGCGTCACGTACGCGAGGGCACGGTCGTTCGTAACAGTGGGGAGGAGTTCGTCGCCGGCGCCGCGCTCAATGCAGTTGTCCCAGTTGGTAGTGAGTACGTCCACGGCACCCTCGAGCATCAGGTGCGCCAGAACCTTATGCGCGTACCCGGGCTTCGCCGTCTGGAAGTTTGCCGAATGGGCCGAAGTCTGGCGTAGCGCCTCTTCACCGCCAGGCAAAGCGGCGACAGCGTCCGCAACCGCGACAAGGTCGCGCGGATCGATCGTCGCGAGGACAGCGAACGCACTCTTGAGCCGAATGTGGATGGCAGCAGCCAAACCCGCGCCGGTCGGGAGAGAGGTCGGCTGCGACAAGCTGATACCCGCGCCCGCGTAGATCACGAGCTTGCCTGCCGACACGGCTCGACCGGCCAACGCGACCGCATAAGGCGGAACGCTGGCCGAGATCGGAGACGGGCAATGCTGCATTCGCCGATGCTAGAGGTAGCCGGCGCCAGCGGTGACCGTACGATCGCTTGGTCGGCATGGCGGCTGGCCTCCTGCAAGCAACCTCCTCGCCCATCCGTGCGGCCTTCTGGGCGGGGCAAGCAGCAGCCCCGGACACGCCCTATCTGGGCGGAAGGACGCACGCTCATCGCAGCGTTCGGACTCACTTGACCGTGTCACTGGATGAGCGCACCGGCATGTCAGGACGTCTCGTGCTGGGGATCTGGACAAGTTAGTGAGACGTGAGCCCGGACGTCGCGGTGAGAAGGGGCAGGTCACACCCTTAGCGCGATGAACTGCGCCTTGTGGCCCGCTGATGCTTCAGCGGCTAGGGGTGTGGTCGCGGGGGGACGGCCTGAGGTTCGGCGGTTGGATGGGTGGCTGAGGTCGACGGCCGCGTGATGCCTCGACCCGCGCTCCCGGTCCCGGTAGCGGCGTGTCGTCGGGGTCGAGGTCCGCGTCGAGCCGGTACCGCAGGTCAGCAGCGGGATACTCGGCTGCTAGGGGTCTTGTGGCGACCATGCTCGGCAGCAGGGTCTGCACGTCCACTCCAGCGCGGTCGGCCCGGTCGATGGTGGCGGCCAGTGAGCCCCAGTCGTGCGCGCGGACCAGGGCTGGGTTGATCTGCCGTGCCAGGGGCGCCCACCGCGCAGCCGGGCTGAGGGCGGATTGACCGGTGATCCGGTCGCGGGTCGCTTTGTCGTGGATCCGGGATTCGCTCTGGCCGGCGCGGTCTCGGTCCCAGGCCGCAACCATGGGTATCAGCTGGGTGAGCGCCACTTCGACGGGGACGTGGAGGCGTCGCGCGATGTCCGTGGTGCGGGATGTCCACTGGTCGGCGTCGCCGGCTGCGACGACGGCCAGAGCCTCGGCCAGGGCCTCGGCCACCGGCAGGTGGGCCAGGCGTTCGTCGACGAGCGCGTTGGCGAGGGACCCGGCCTGTTCGAGGTGGCGGCGTAACGCGGCGGGTCCGGTAGTGCGCAGGACGTCGGCGGGGTCGAGGCCGCGGGGGAGGGCGGCGTGCTGGGGGTCTGCGCCTCGGGCGGCGAGGATCCAGTAGTCCCGCTCTGCGGCGAGGTGGCCGGCGACGTCGGGGTCGGTGGCCACCACCAGTTTGGCGGGATGCTCGCGGGTGAGGATGTCGGCCTGCGTGTCGCTCAGGGCGGTCCCGAGCGGGGCGACTCCGACATGGTCGGGGCAGGCGAGGCTGACGGCGATGGCGTCGATCGGGCCCTCGACCAGGACCGGGGCGCCGCCGTGGGCGAGCCGGTCGGCGTGCGGGTCCATGCCGTACAGCTGGTCTGCCTTGGCGAACAGGACGGTCTGTCTGGTGTTGAGGTACTTCGGGCCGGCCTTGTTCCCGGCCTTGTTGCCGGCCTCGTCGCCGGTCTTCTCGTGGTGGTCGGTGTCGGGGTTGCGGCGTCCGACGAACCCGACGAGGTGCTGGTGGTGCTGGATGGGCAGGACGAGCCGGTCCCGGAAGGTGTCGATGAGCCGGCCGGTGCAGGCCTGCTTCGCGAGGCCGGCCGCGAGCAGCTCGTCGTCGCTCGCGCCGTGGCGTCGCAGGTGGGCGGTGAGGGTGGCCCAGCCGGCGGGGGCGTACCCGGGCCGGGTGGCCGGGTCGCCGGCGAGGTCGGTGCCGCCGAGACGCTCAGCGAGGTAGGTCTGGGCCCAGGAGCCGGGGTAGGTGGCCTGATAGAACGTGGCGGCCTGCTCGTTCAGGGCGGCGATGCGTTCGGGGGTGACGGGGGAGAACTCGGCCTCGGCGGCGCGCGCTAATACCCTTTCTTGCTGCGCTGGGGTGGGTTCCCAAGGCGGCAGCCACTGCCGGCTCCGGGCGGCCTGGAACAGTTCGCCGTCGAGCTGCGGCTCGGACAGGGCGATGTGGTCGACGGTGACGGTCTGCACCGGCAGCGGCGCGCGGTTGTCGGCGGCCCGCGGACGCTGACCGTACTCGGGGGCTTCGATGTCGGGCACGGCCAGGTTCAGTGGCGCGTTCGGGTCCAGCTCGATGCTCACCAGGTGCAGGTCCTTCGGTGGAGTGAGGTCCTCGTCATAGGGGTCGACCGGGTACGCCTGGTCTCCCAGCCAGTCGGAGTGCTCGGTGCGGCCGGGGCGGTCGGGGCGGCCCCGTGGCTGGGTCGCCTGGTGGCTGCCGGGCTCGGTGTCCTGGTAGGGGTCGCCGGTTTCGTACGGGTCGCTCGGGTCGAACGGGACGGGATCGGTCAGGGTCAGCGCCCGGTAGATCAGGGCATCGGCAAGGGCGTAGTTCGGGACGGGCTGCCCGTCGTGGCCGACCGGGACCTGGACCAGGTCGGGCAGGGAGATGCCGTGCTCGCTGGCGCGGGTGATGGCCGTGATGACTGCCGGCCAGCGCGGATCGGCGGACAGCGTGTCCGTGGCGGGCTGTCCCAGGCAGCTGCTCAGCGCCGGGAGCCAGACCGGGCGCAGCGGATCCCCGGGGGCGGCGTCCCGGTCCGGGGTGAGCACGGCGGGGGCGACGTGCCGGGCGATCCGCCACCACAACGCCGCGGCTTGGTACTCGTCCGGTAGCGGACCTTCGGCTGCCGCCTTACGGAGCATGGCGGGCGCGTCGGCGCCGGCCCGGGACAAGGCGGCGAGGTTATCGGCCAGAGCGGGCCAGTGCGGGTCGGTGCGGGGGGTGAGCCCGACCTGGACGGCCAGCGGCGTCCACGCGGCGCGGTGTCCGGTGTCCATGGCGGCGGCGACACGCTCGTCGAGGGCTCGCTGCTCGCGGCGGTCGGCGGCGGCTTGGCGGCGGGGGCCGGTGGGCCGGATCTCGTCCGGGTCGACGGCGTGCGCGGCCCGGAAGACCGTCACGTCGGCCAGCAGCGGGCGGTGCTCGGGGGCGAGGAGCTGACGGGCCCAGGGCGGAGCGGAGATCGCGGTCAGGTCACCGGTCTGAGCGCGCAGGGCGCTCACGGCGTCATGGACATGCTGCTGGCGGCCGGCGAGGTAGTCGCCCCAGTACGGGTTGGTGCGGAGGGAGGCGGGGATGCCCGCCAGCCACGGCAGCGGTCCAGGGGTGTGACTGCGGGCGTGGCTGCGGGCGTGGGTGGGGTCAAGGCGCCAGTCCAGGACGGCGGCGACGTCGGCTGCGGTGTCGATTTCGCGGGCGGCTAGGGCGGTGGTGAACGCGGTGACGGGGTCTGCGCCGTCGACGGCGAGCAGGGCCAGGTGTGAACGCAGGGTGGGGTAGGCGGGGGAGTGGGTGAGCCCGGGTGAGGTCTGTTCCAAGGTGGCGTCGAGCCGCTCGGTCCAGCCGTCGCCGAGGACGTGGACGGCGGCGGTGTGCAGGCTGTCGTGGTAGCGGGCGGCCGCCGCGGTGGTGTCCGCGGCGGGCTCGCTCAGACGGGCGGCGGTGGTGGCGGCGGACACCTGCGCCTGGTCGCGGGCCAGGACCTGCTCCAGGACGTTGACCGCGGTCAACGGGTGGGTCGCGGCGGGGGTGATGACGGAATGCTCGTCGCCGTCGCCGGCGGCGGTCAGGTACACGTGGTTGGCGTCCCGGCCGCGGGTCACGGCGACGTACAGCTGCTGGCGGGACTCGGCGCCGGTGGTCACGGTGTGACTGCTGTCGCAGGTGACGCCTTGGCCGCCGTGCACGGTGGTGGCGTAGCCGAGCTGGACGTGCTCACGCACGTACTCGACGGGCAGGCTCAGGTGCCGGCCGGTGCGGGTGTGGACCACGTCGAGGCGCCCGTCCCGGCGGGCCTGGGTGACGGTCCACCGGTCGCCGTTCTTGACGAAGTCGGTCGCGGTCGTCTTCAGGCGGCGGTCGTTGCGCCGGGTGATGACCAGGTCCCCGGTGGACGCCGCGGACCCGTCGACGAGGCCGACCTCGCGGCTCGGTCGAAACGTGCGCGGCGCGCTCTGGTCATCCCCCGTTATCAGGCGGGTCAGCCGGTCGGTGCGGGCGCGGATGTTCAGCTGCGTGGCCAGGTCTCGGGTGGGGGCGAGCATGATCGAGTCCAGGCCGGCGCCCCGGTCGGCGTCCCAGGCGGTGTAGGCGGTCTCGGTGACGGTGGCCAGGTCGCCGACGTGGACCCGGCCGGTGTCGAGGTAGAACCCGATGCCGGCGGTGTCGCCGCAGCGGATGGCCAGGCTGGCGGCGCCTTCGGCCGGGTCCCGGAACCGGATCAGCTCGGAGAGGGTGACCGCGCCCACGCTGGCCTGGATGTCGCGCAGGACCCCCCCGGCGGCGATCGAGGCCAGCTGCCGGTCGTCGCCGACGAGGCGGACGCTGGCGCCACGCTCGAGGGCGAACCGGGTGACCGCGGCCAGGTCGCTCGTGGACGCCATCCCGGCCTCGTCAACGATGAACAGGGTCGCCTCGTCGACCTTCTGCGCCCAGTCGGGCAGCAGCCCGGTCGTCAGTCCATGGGTGAGCTTGGCGAGGGTGTCGGCGATAGTGCCGCTCTCCTGTGCGAGGATCCCGGCCGCGACCGCGGAAGGGGCCAGGCCGATGACGGTGCCGCCGGCGCCGGTCCACGCCGTGGTGAGCGCGGCCATCGCGGTGGTCTTGCCGGACCCGGCGGGCGCGATCGCCAGCTGCACCCGGGCTCCGGAGGTGGCCATCGCCGCGACCAGGTGCGCCTGCGCGGTGTTGAGGGTGACGCCGTTGGCGACGCACTCCAACAGGGCCACCTCGACGTCGACGTCGGTTACGGCCCGGCCGCCGCGTCGCCCGGCCGACTCGAGCAGGAACGCCTCGTCGGCCAGGACGGCGGCGGACGTGTAGAGCCGGCTGCCGGTGACCTCGTACACGCTGGCCCCGTCGCGGCGGCGCAGTAGGGCCGGGACGGGCACCGGGTCGTCGCCCCCGAGCGGGATGGACTTATCCGGGTGTAGGACCGCGCCGATGACGTCCTCGACGAGGGCGTCGACGTCGGCGCCGGCCGGGGCCTGGGCGCGGATCTGGCGTTCGGCTTCGGAGCGGACGTGCCACACCTGCCAGGTGGCCCGGTGCGACTCCACGACACCCTTGGTAGCCTCCGCCACACGCTCGATCAGATCGGGGGTGAGCGGGACGACCCTCGCCTGCGGTGCGTGCACGACCGTCCGCACCAGGGCGTCCACTGCCCGGTCACCACCAAGGACGCGCGCCGCCTCGGAACGCCACTGCCGCCGTTGCTGCGCCTCGGAGCGGGGCGCATGCTTGGCGTCCCGGGTCTCCAGCGTGGCCTGCTGGGCCAGCTTGATCGCCTCGACCGGCGTCGGCGGGCGGCCGTGTTCGGACTGGAAGGCGACCGCCAGCTGGGCGCGGCGGACGTCGATGCGCGCCCGGCGGGAGGACCAGTGGGTGAGCAGCTGCTCAGGCAGGCCGGTGACCTCCCGGATGGTCCGCCGGCCGGACGCGAGCGCCGCGGCGGCGTCGGACCGCGGTGTGAAGCTCAGCCCGAGGCGGCGGTGCAGCTCAGCCTCAACGCGGGTGTTGTACCGCTCCGAGGCCGACACGGCGGCCTTGAACAGGACCCGCCCGTCCAGGCTCAGCCACCGGCCGGGGGTGCCGTCGGCGGTGCGGACGCGGACTTTGGAGGAGACCGCGACGTGGGTGTGCAGGTCGGGGTCACCGGCCCGCGAGTCCCGGTGCTCGAACGCGGCCGCGAGGATCCCGGTGGTGTCCAGCTGCTGCACCCCGTTGCGGCCACCGCGGGTGCGCACCGCGTCCCGTTCCAGCCAGGACAGCGCGTCTCGGACGGCGGCGTCGTGTGCGGCGGCGATCTGGTCCGCGACGTCCTGGGGGGCGATCGCCCACAACGCCGACACCGATTTGACCGGGGTGAAGCTCAGGTCGAACCCGGCGACGGCGGTGCTCGCCGCCCGGGAATGGCGGGCGATGAACGAGGACAGCTCGCGGGGGTCCTTCGGGGGACGGGCGTACTCTCGGGTGAACATGTCCCGGCCGACGTCGGTGCGGACCCGGGCCCGCTCCGCGGCCGGCAACGGCCGGTCGTGCGGCATTCCCAACCCGGCGTTGACCTGCGCGCAGGCCTTGGCCACGGCCACCCGAAACGCCGGGGCGGAGTCGATCACCGCGAACGGGCCACCGAGCCGGATCGCGTCCTGCACGTCCTGCAGGCGCCCGGACCCGCCGGCCCGCCTGTCCATGACCTGTTCGGTGATGGCGTCCGCGTTCGGGTGCTTGCCCTCCCCGAACAGGGCGGCCATCTGCGCGGCGGTCACCTCCTGCCCGTCGCGCAGGTCGACGTCGCCCAGGGCGGAGCCGAGCCACTGTCCTGGGGACTCCCCACGCTGGCTGTAGTAGTCCGACAGGCCGGTGTGGCCGCGCTCGGTGGCGTCGAACGCAGCGACCTGCCGGGTCAGGTACGAGTACCCGTCCCCGGCGGTCAGCTTGTGAATGGACATCACACTCCGGTAAGCACCAAACCCCCCTCCGGCTCGACACGGTCGCGCCAACCTTCTTGCTCGAACGTTTTGTTCGATTCGGGCTCGGGTGGGGGGTCGCGACTGGTGGTGTGGCGGATTCCGTGGTGGCGAATTACCAAGGCCTTGAGCACGGCGGGATGGAGAA
>JAABUS010001165.1_pt1 | contig 59654 bp, 41 predicted proteins | sample 5560161 | NCBI WGS metagenome assembly JAABUS01 (sample SAMN10711885, study PRJNA513376) | rock metagenome | isolation source: Antarctica rocks | place: Antarctica: Victoria Land, Trio Nunatak nord | collected 2016-01-04
TGCTCCACCTCATAGCTACCCGCACTCACCGTCCTCAAGCCCTTCACGATATTCGTCAGATATACAATCACGCCGATCATGTACAGCACCAAACTCGCGCCGTCGAACAGCATGTTGCTCTCGCTCGGCTTGTACAATTTCGTGAGGAAACCGATTAACCCCAAAGCGATGACGATGTGCAGGATTCGTGGTATTAGAGCTGGGGAAGCGTGCAGGTGCTTGAGGTGGGATTCGAGGAAGGCGTAGTAGGCGGGGGGTGTGGGCGTGGCGGTCCAGTGGAGGGGGTAGTCGTAGGGGAAGAGGGAGAAGAGGATGCCGAGGAAGAAAGAGGTGGGGCATAGGATTAGGAAGGTGGCGAAGGGGGAGGAGGTGCGTGCTGCGGGGAGGTCGGAGGTGGAGTGGGCGCGGGGGGTGGGTGCGCTGGGAGGGCGGGGGCGGAGCGCGAAGTGAGAGAGGGCGCCGAGGACGGACATTATTGGTGGTGAAGTGAGAGAGGGGGAGGTGAGGTGGGTGTGGGATGGTGGGAGGAGGTGAGAGTTGGTGGTCGTGTAAGCGGCTTATCGGCTGTTGGTGAGGTGTAGCAGCGGAGGAGAGCGACGGGTGCGCATGAAGGGGGGAAGGCCGTAGCTTGGAGGCTTATAAGGCTCGGTCGCGGAGGTAGAAGGGTATCAATGACCTTCGGAATGGCGCATTGAGAGAAGCAAAAGGTAGAGAATAATTGAGAGGTTGGGACGTCAAGGTACTTTAATCAGCTCAATTGATGGCACTTGGCAGAGCTGGACCCTGAAACAGCAGCCGGGGTCTAGGCTAGATTTGAGCGCCGAAGTGTACCCATAAGGCCTAGAGCTCGGCTGCTGTTGGCCCGTATGTTGCACTGCCTGGTTCAGGCGCCTCTATCTCCTTCCGTTAGTCAGTCGGCAATGGCAATTTATACCGTCGCTTTGGTAGAAGAGTCTAAATCGGCCATAGGCTCCAGACATCATGCCCCCTCTCTTTGACTTGCGACTAGATGTTAAGACTATCTATCGTCGTAGCATAGTGCAGAATACCGAGGAATAAACAAGCAAATATAAGGCATCATTTCCTGAAGGACAGGCGTCCAGCAACAATGGTTGAGGCACTGGGGCTTGCCGCAAGTGTTATCGCCGTCCTTCAACTTACAAGCTCTGTAATATCCATCTGCTACGATTACGGTTCGGCCGCCAAAGGGGCGAATTGGGAGCTCTCCGACATCAGTAAAGAGTTGGAGGGATTGAGGAACGTCCTTCAACAGCTCGAGCCACTGGCAAAGCAGTCGGAGCTCGCGCACTCAGCTGGGGACGCAAAGCTGCAGGCGATAGGCTTGTTGCACGAACCCCTTTGGGGCTGCTTCAAGATTATAAAAGATCTTGAAGATAAGTTGGCAACGCCAAGTTGGTGTGATGGTTTTGGGCCCAGGCGAAGAGCCTTCATCCAAGCTCTTCGCTGGCCTATGAAGGAAGCAGAGACTAAGAAAGCCTTGGAGAGCATATTTCGATTCAAAGACACTCTGGGTTTAGCTCTGGCTGCTGATCAAGCGACCATGATATTGGCAATTGAGCATTTGTCTTTGGTTACAAACGACTTGGTGACAAAATCGAACCAAGATCTGGAATCTTTCAAGCAGCTAACAGATACGCTTCACCGCGATGTCGAGATTACGCGGGACGCAGCAGTCTCTGTGAACCGAGAGTTTCGGAGAGTTGAGATGGACAATGAAGAAAAATCAATTCTACAGTGGCTTTCAGCTCCAGATCCATCGACGAACTACGACCGAGCCCGAAGAAGTCGGAAAGCGGGTACAAGTTCCTGGCTCATCGAGAGCGAAATTTATAGGCGCTGGAAAGGCGAGAGTTCTATGGTGTGGTTGTATGGGAAACCAGGTTGTGGGAAGACTGTCCTCTCTTCGATTATAGTTGGTGATATACATGCAGAATGCCAGTCCACGACTAATTCTGCCCTTGCCTATTTCTATTTTGATTTCAACGACGCCAGGAAGCAATTATCCGAGAACATGGTTCGTTCTTTAATCGCACAGTTCTTGGAGGCCGGTCCTTCTAACGAAATGAAATCACTTTACTCCGATTGTTGTAAAGGCAAGCAGCGCCCAAACGACGAAAGTCTGATGAAAATTCTGAGGAATCAGATAGCCTCCTTCAAAAGCGTGTGGATTGTCATTGATGCTTTAGATGAGTGTCAAGACGTGATGCAACTACTATCTCTCATCGAAGAAATACAAAGCTGGCAAACATCCCAACTTCACATCATACTTACCAGTCGCTGGCTCAAAGACATTGAGGACCAACTCGAATCTCTGACTGATCCGGAACACCGAATGAAACTCTCAAGCGCATCACTGGATAAGGATATCTCAACGTACGTCCACGAACGGTTGCAAAGTGACCCGAAGCTCAAGAAATGGCGGGACTATCCGGACGTGCAGAGAGAGATTCATAGCAGATTGCTGGAAAAGGCTGACGGCATGTATGTCAAGTCTTCGGAATTTTCGCTGAAAAAGATCCACTAACGAATGTAGGTTTCGATGGGTGGTGTGTCAGCTTGATGCTTTACAGAAATGTTTGAATCTTTCCGCTCTACGCAAGACATTAGGCTCTTTACCGAAGACACTGGACGAGACGTATGAGCGAATCCTACTCAACATCCCTGACGAATACAGTGACTACGCAATCCGTATCTTACACTGGCTGTCCCATTCCCTTCGGCCACTAAGCCTCGATGAACTCTCGGAGATCGTCGCGGTCAATTTACAGGGCGAGCCGTGGTTTGACCCTGATGCCGTCTTTCCGGAGCAAGATGATTTGCTAGCAGTATGCTCCAATTTGGTCACGCTAGAATCCCCGGGCAACAGGAAAGTCGTGTCGCCTGTGGTAAGGCTAGCACATTTCTCCGTGCAAGAATACTTGATTTCAGAGCGCATGAAAAATCTTCCGGCAAGGAAGTACTCGGTAACATACCTCGCAGCGAATGAAACCATAGCTGCGACCTGCGTGGCGTATCTCTTACAATTTGACGAACGAGAGACTACGAGCCCCGATCTCCTCGAAGCCCGTCCACTCGTGAGATATGCAGCAACATGTTGGACGCAACACGCACGAATCCTCGATCGAGAATTGAATTCTGTCAGATCGCTCGGCCTAAGATTATTGCGGGCAGATTCCAAAGCATACGCAAATTGGGTGAGAATAATAGGGTACTCTGTTCCAGGGCAGCAAGGAGCGGGTACGTTCCCTTGGAGAGCCATGAAGCCCATATGTAGATACTGCAGGCTCTCCAGTAAAGATAAGGACCGGATCAGCATGCAACCTTTGTTTGCCATAACAGGTTTTGAGGTAATCGAACTCGTGCGAGCGCTCCTAGAATTAGGCGCAGATGTCGATGCCTTCTCTGACTACGGAGTCCCGCTCTTGGAAGCAGCTAGACTCGGAAACGAAGATCTGACACAGCTCCTACTCGACTACGGCGCGGATATCGACCTCAAAAGTGAAGGGAAGGAATATCCTCGGACTACCGCTTTGCAAGTAGCGTCCGAGAATGGCCACGAAGACATAGTGCGATGCCTCCTTCAACGCGGCGCAAATATCAATCTAGGAGGCGACAACACAGGTCATTCGCCCTTAGCGCAGGCCACTATACATGGTCAAACAGCAGTGGTAATGCTGCTACTTGAGCGTGGTGCCGACGTCAATCTGCAGAGAAAGAATGACACCACCTGTACTGCACTGCAGGCTACGATGGTGAAGGGTCTACATGAAGCTGATCTCACAACGACGCGATTGCTCTTACAGCATGGGGCGGACGTCAATATACCAGGCGGGCTGACCGGAAATGCGCTGCAAGCAGCGTGCAGTAGAAAAAACGACTTCGGTCCCCTTAAATTTGGCAGGAAAGCGCTCGTGGTGCAGCTGCTCCTTGACTATGGCGCTGATGTCCATGCTCAAGGAGGTAAGTACGGCAATGCTCTGCAAGCAGCTGCGTACACGGGGAACCCAAGCGTTGTGGATCTTCTGCTTCGCCGTGGAGCGGACGTTAATGCACACGGCGGATTATACGGCAACGCACTGCAAGCAGCAATATTTCACCCCAAGTCTCGTCGATCGGAGCACATGGTTTGGTACCTACTGAAGAGTGGAGCGGACGTCAATGCTGTTGGTGGGTACTTTGGGTATGCACTGCAAGCAGCCTCGGCCTGCGGAATTGGGGAGCCATGGAACGTCATGAGCATCAAGAGGATCGTACGCCTCCTACTCGACCACGGGGCGAACGTCAACTTACGCGGAGGTCTCTATGGGACTGCACTCCGAGCAGCAGAACTGACTAGCAAGCTTGATGTCGTCCGACTCCTGCTTGAGAGGGGAGCTGCTATCGACGATAATGGTGGAACATCCAACAATGCACTACAAGTAGCTATTTGACGTGTCGTTACGTGGCCCACTCTACGGTGACTGGACAAAAGAAGAATACTTCCAGAAACGACGCCAGCTATCAAGCTTCCAGTGTGATCTAATTCTTTGCATGCCTTGGCAATTGAAGCAGCTAACGCTTTGTAGTCAAAGCTTTGGTCGTTCCTCAATCCCCTAATATATCCCGGAAAAACCCAGCCGGCCAACACTACGTCAAATGCTCACGTGTGCCTTGCGTGGCTTTGGCATCTATCAAACCGCAACGAGTTTTCCAGTCTTCAAAATTCTTGACGATGTAGGTGTGCATGGACTCGGACAACACCCTGAAGCACATCAGACTTGCTGTCTGTGAAAAAGCTGTTCAGGTTTACCCACCTTTCTGTTGCCTCCAGTACATCTTTGCCGTCGAAATCGGTAACCACTAGTTGCCTCAGACCTTAGACCCTATGCTTTTTCAGCATGATACTATACTACGTACTAGTGCTAAATATATTATTCTATGGGTCTGAGTACTGAGGCAAAACCACTAGCCGTACACCACCCCCATAGCACTATACCAAACCCACTGATATTGAGTCAAACTTCGGTGCTCCGTTCGTTCGAGCTATTATCACGAGCAAGCGATCTTGTCATTGGTCGGATGGTCAGGCTGGGGTGGGTTCAACGCCGTTGTCTCTCGGAAGAGGCATACTTAGGGGCTAGGTATCAGAGTTCGAGGTCAGGGGGTTAGCATGTATGTATATGGTGAGGGTGGTGTACACGCAGAGTAAAGGAGGGTGGTGTCCGGCTAGGAATCAGCTTTGATCACGTCTTCTATTCGTCCTGTAGCACCAAATTTAGGATACGATCGTTCAGGTCTTGACAGGAGTTGAATGCTGAATGAGAGTGGTCTGGATTCGGTAGGAATATCCGCTTGCAGTAGCGATGTGTATATCCAGCATCTAACCTTTCCCTTCTAAGAAGCACAATCCTAATTTACTCTACCTCAATCTCCAGCGTGATTTCGAGCGTAACCTTTATCGTGGCTATAGATTGGGAGCGTTGATACAGTAAGTAACGCACAAAGTTGATGTGAATTCCGGAAGGTCAGACCACAGTAGCCTGATTCGTATCCCACCACTTAGGCCCTGATACTGATCACCACCTATATGGGTACGCCAAACGCTATGCTTATATGATCCCCACCCAATGCTCCTCGCTGGATGCTGTCTATTGTTATTACATTGCCATACTCATTATGCCTTGCTCTTCCGCGGAGCCTTCTTCCCTTTTGTGCCTCGCTTGGTTTTCTTCGGTGCAGTATATTCGTCGCTGGCATCCTCGCCAGTGTCCAAATCACCATTCTCCGTTGGTGCAGCTCTTTTCTTGGATGAACGAGGCTTATGACCTGTATCTTGAGTCGTTCGCCGTGGAGAATCAGTGCTAGCTTGTGGACCATTGCCGTCTGTTTTTCCATTGGGCACCTGGGCGACGCCTTCATCCTGGGCCTCCCTTTCACCCTGAGCCTCCCCTTCACCCATAGTCGATTCGCGAGCCCTCGCATGCAACCTCCCCAGCGCGTTCGCCATCCTTTGACTCTTTTCCACCCTCCTCCTCGGCGCATAGCTATCGTTCGCACCCGCCGTGCTCGCACCCACACCAACACCGCCTCCGAAGAATTGTGTGATGTTTGCTTGGGTCCCCTCGTTTTCGCGGCGATTCATGTCTTTTACCACCGGCACCAGCACCTCGTCCGTTCGCTCCTGACTCCATCCGATAGTTGCCATCAGAAAGCTCCTTAGCGCATCCAGGTCAGGCACACCCCACGCAAAGGGTGAAGGGTCATGATCGACTTCTGGGTTCGTGTAAGCGAAGTCGACTCGCTTGTCGGGAAATCCGTTCGGGAGGAAGATCTTAGCTGCATTCTTGCGGAACTTTCGGCGGAAGGGAGAGGCTCTGTCTTCTGCATTGATGGGCTGACCTAGCTGAACAGTCTCCCACCAGTCGGAAAAGTTTTCGAGGGTCTCGAATTCGGAAAGAATCTCCAGGGCTGTGACGGGACCGACGTTAGGAAGACCCTCGGTATAGTCACTGCCCAGGAGGTGGGCGATACTAATGAGCTTGGGACGGGTGAGGGAGTATTCTTTCTCGAGGTCGGAGGCGAGATAGCATTCTACGAATTTAGCTTGGTTGAACATATTCTTGTAGACCCTTGTACCACCGAAGAGGAAGACATCAGAGTCGTCTGTCACGATGCCATCTACGATGCCCATTCTGACAAGCTCGGCGCATTGAGCCTCGGCTTCCATGGGTGCGGTGATGTAAGGTAGACCAAACAGCTTCAGTAGCTGCTGACACTCCGTAACCATAATGTGAGAGACTTCGTCAGCATCACGGCGGTCTTTCTTTTGTTGATTGCGGAGCTGGCGAATTTCTTTCTCGTAGTCTTCGGCGGATTGGAGATGAGATTGGGGGTTCAGAGTTGCTGAGAAGCGCGCATGCTCTTCAGCCTCGGTTGCAAGCTGTCGCATGAGGTTCTCCTCGTCCGGGTCAGAGTAGATATCTTCGTCGTCCGCTGGAGGAAGACCTTCAAGCGTTTCCTCAGTGGGCATAGAGGGCACCAGAGTTGGATCGGGTGCGGATGTCAGGGGAAGCTCGACCGAAGGGGAGTCGGGAGGAGCGTCAACGTCTTCGAACTCGACCGAAGAGGCTGGAGAAGATGCTTGCTGAATTAAGCCTCCAGCTGGTACTTGAGCATCCAATGTTGTCTTAGACTTTGGCGCTGATTCTTCAAGATCGCTCTCCTCCCACTCAATGGGCTCATCACTGTCAGACGTATCATGGACACGAGGTTTTGGCGATGACTTCTGCCGTTCGATGTCTGCTATCTGCGGATCTGTACCATTGGTGGGCATCGTCGAAACCGGTGGCTCAGCTCTAGTCAAATCTGCGACATCAGCCATTCGGACCTTGGGGTCGATCGGTACAGCTTCTCCCATCACCAGATCATCTTCAGCTTCGTCGTCTGAAGACTCGACTACGACGACCTCGTCGGCGTCGGCCTTTGGCGCTTCGAGATCGATCACTTCGCCGGTTTGCTGCCGCTCTAAAGGCTCTCGCTCTCTGATCAGCGCACTAGGGCGAGATGTACTATCTTCGATCTTCTGACTGGCCTCAAATTGCTTCTGCGCCGCGTTCTCCTCGCGAATATCACCAGAGAACCAAGGTGGCAAAGGCTTTGCTTCCTTCTCCGATGTCTGCTCCTTCTCGAAGCCACCTGCTTCTTCTTCTGGCGGTTTCTTTTTTTTTGACAGTATGGACTTCCCAAAATTTAGCGATTCGAATGGAAGAGGGCCGTCAAAGCCACTGTCTTGTGATAGAGACTTCGGGTCGGATAAAGCCTTTACAGTTGGTCCTTCATTCCCGTGAATCATCGTGGCAGACGGTGGTGCATTCTCAGGCTTTGTAGGACGGTATACTTGGGGTCCCTGGTGGGTGTCCACAGTTTTGTAGGCTGGTAAAATTGCAGGACTCTGAAGCCCTGCAGGAGAACGAAAGCCTAGCTGGGCTCTTGCGTTGGTCTGATGCGCGAAATCCCGACCGAATTTGGCGTTTTTCTGATTGAACTCAAGGGGCTTGTCGATGGCTGGTCCAATGTACGTCCTTTGAGGAGTTATCTGTTCAATCTTGCGATTGTCTTCTTCTGTAGGAGATTCCAAAGACATAGCGATCGCTCTCTGCAAATCTTCGTTATCTTCGTCTGCTGCAGGTGGTACCACATCCTCGAAGAGAGCGTCCACATCGTCATCTTCAACGCCCAGATTACCTTGCTCCGAGTCTTGAGGAATGAAAAGCGAAGTAGAGTCTTCATCTACGGGCGACGTAGCTACCGACTCCCCGTCAGCCTCCTGCTGACAAGCCTTGTAAACTGCCTTCCTGCGATCGAGGACATCGTTACGCCCAGAAGCAGAATTGGTCACAGCTGGAGCGCGTTTGGGAAGCCGATTCAAACCCTCAATTGGGACATCCTCGAATCCACCATCCTCCAATTCCTCATCTTCCATAACCTGAGATGAAGGCTCTTGACCGAGTCTGTCAACATCAATGGGCTTGCTGCGCTCCCCTTCACCCATGTTACTGACGACGCCAAGTGCCCATCCTCCTTCGACACCGTCGTTCTTGACCAGAACATACTCCTTTCCCTTCTCCCCCGCAACTCTTGCACCTCCATCAACACCAAACATGGCATCCTCCCCGTTCATGCCGTTAATGTTCATTAGCCTTTGCGTCAATTCATTTCTCTCTGCAACTCTAGCGATCTGGAATCTGGAAAAGGCCATCCTATCTGGGAACATTGAATCCAATTGCTCTTTGCTATGTCCCATACGCAATCGGCTTCTTAATCTTGCAGCGTTCAGTATGTTGTAGCGGTCACTAGCAGGAAGAGTCAAGAAGAAAGAACCGTTGAAATCAATTTTGCTGAAATCATAGAGGTTGATATCCTCTCCTGTATGAAACTGCCTCGCGTACTCCTCCAGCTCTTCGTGGCTCATAATTCGTGGATCATTCGGTGCCCCCATCTCCGCTAGGCTTGCATCGAGCTCTGGCAAATGGTAAGCATCCTTCTTCTTGAAAGTCCGATTCTGCTGCCTTTCCTGCGCCGACATCTGCAGCTCGTCCACGTAGACGGGATTGTCAGGGACTTCCTCTTCCGTGGGGTCCGTTGTAGGCCTGTCCCTCTCTTCCTTCCTTTTCCTATCATCCTCTTCTGCCCTCCGTTGCATCTGCACGGCCAAGAGCTTCCCAGCAGTCCGGGCTGCATCCTCGCGTCGGCCCTCCCTTCTCGCCTTCCGACTAGTGATAGTCTGCCTTTTGAGCAAGGGTGCTCCTCCATCGAACACGAATACCGGCTTGATGCCGACGAAGAGTAATTTGCAGATGCGGCGGAAGAACCCTACTATGTGAGAGTTACGAAGAGCGTTCCCCTCCTTGTCGCGGACGGCTTTGAGGAATTGGTAGATCCAGATGGACGCGTCGACGGCGAGTCGCTTCTTGTTGAGCGTCTCGAGCTTAATGGGACGGGCGCAAGGTTGGACTACGGTCCAAAGGCCTGTCACACCCATAGTGACCGCCTACTTGGAATTCAGACCCTGTAGCGCGATGTGAGATGGACTTAAGCATTTTGCGCCGGTCTGACTGCTGTCGACAGATTATTGAGCGTTCCCGAGCAACTTTGAATCGAGAGCGAGTCAAGGGCATATCCTATCTCGGTCCGAAGTCGCGGATCGCTTGGCAGAATCCTGGCACCCTAGCCTAATTCGAGGTTTTGCGGCCTGCTTGTCGAACAGGGAGAACAAATTGACGGTCTGCTGACTATCCTGGGACCATCCGGAGACCATCCTGGGACCATCCGGAGACCATCCTGGGACCATTTCTTGAGCCGAAATCCTCTTATAATCATTTTCCTCTCGCGATCGTCCCCCGTGGAAGACCTTTTCAGATACCCAGTTTCGACAACCTAATTTCAAAACCCACATCTAGCCTAGCCAGCGACCAAGTATTCTTCCAAGATTCATCCAGAGCTGCGCGTTGGTATTGAGGGATTTTTTAGATTACTATCATCGCATAACATCTCGTGGACATGTTACATGAACACTATGCTCACCGACAGCAGCCTTGCTGATGAACATGTAATAGTAAGCGAATGTGCGACGAAAGTGTACTCAAAGCACGTCTCGGAATTGTACATCCTCTTGATATCATTCGGTACGATTGTGTTTTACGCTCTGAGGATAGTGTGATTTTCAATTGATCACATCCTCCGTCATGACATTTGACTAATGCATTACGATTGTGACTTCCCATCCCCTGCCATTAACATTACTCAAATGCATCCAATTATCCTAACTTCGAGATCAGCTCCCATGCCCTTTCTGCAGCGACCATGATTCCAAATTGCGGGTTCACAGTCAAAGGCGCTACAATCGACCCATCCACCACATGCAGATTCTTCATGCCAATAACCGTTGTGTTGGTGTCGACGCACGTTCCGAAGCGGCAGGAGCTCGACCAGTGGTTTACTTGTCCTTCCGCATACGCTGAGTATGTGGTGATATACTTCTGGATATCCGCTATCGACGAGCTTTGAGCGAGATTTAAGGGGCTAAGCCCAGAGCCAGGCAGAGCGGCGAAGATACCGTGGATGAATGTCGCAATGTCTAGCGCGTCCTGCGGGTTGCTATAGTAAACTCCGCTGGGACCAGGAACGAAATTCGAGTCCAAAACAACCTTGCCCAAGGATTTGAGGCCCGAGGTACCGTAGATATTCAGCGTGACGGTGCTGCTGTTCTGAAAGCCACTGTAGCCAGCCGAGCCAATTGTTCCTTGCATACCAGCCAAGCTACCGTCGGTGCGTTTCACTGTGTCCCAGAAGACGCTGATCTCAGATGCGAAAGAATAGGGGCCGTCGCGATGTTGCAGATAGAGCGCCGCGTCAGCAGGTATGGGATTGTCGTACGAGTAGACGTACGATTGCACCGACGGACCGGAGAGCTCGATGAAGGTATTTGGGTTATCGAGGAGAGCCGCTCCGACCGCGGTATTGTTGATCCAGGATGATGATGGGAGCCCACCCAGCTTGTTGGCTTGTTGGAGTCTGGTCAGTACAGCAGGGTCACCAATGCCGGATTTCATAAGAAGCTCAGGAGATCTCAAAGCCCCACCGCTGAGGATGACTCGCCCTGTTGCTGATAATGAATAGGTGGTCGTTACACCATTGACCGTCGCGACCACGCCGGTCGCTGTGCTTCCGCTGCGGAGAACGCGCTGCACCAAGGCTCCGCTTTGAAGGTGGAAGTTGGTCCGCTTCAGCGCTGTTTGCATATAGCTGATGACGGGTCCACCACGCTGGGCATTGTTGTAGTCATACACGGGATGACCAAACACCTTAGTCTTTTTGGCAGAGTTTGCATTGATATCGGTCTCAGTATAGCCAGCTCTAGTGACAAGCCAGTTCTTCGCAGCGTTGTAGCCGGACTGAAGATATCGAATCTGATCCACGGAAGGATTATTGCTCGACGGCTGGGTCTGGTATAGCCGGCTAATGGAGGGCACGAGATCAGAGTGCTTCCAGCCTGTTGGGAAATAGGTGTCAAAATCCGACGCCGGGGGCTCGAAGAAGAGTCCGGCATTGATCGCGCTCGAGCCACCGATGGTGCAGCCCCCAAAAGCATTAACATTGCTCCCACATGTCATCGAACTAGGGTTGGAAAAGATCGAAAGGTATAGTCCTGGAACGTCGACACGACTGAGGTTCGTACCGGCCAGCCAAGCAGGTCTCTCGGTGCCACCAGTGACGTAGTACGACGGCCCACCACCTTCGAGAAGAAGTACATTCTTGGCCGCATTTTGGCTCAGTCGGCTTGCCGTGATGATGCCTGCTGGGCCCGACCCGACGATGATATAATCATACAAAGGTGTGGCGCGAGGCTTTGATTGAGCCGGTGAAGCAGAGCTCAAGCCAATGGCTTGAGCGAGAAAGAAGAATAACAGAAGTGGTTTCATGATCTGTACGGTATCTGATCTAGAAGGAGACCGAGACGAAGCGTGAAGGGACTGCAACTTACTTCAGGCATGACGAAAGCGCTACATTATAACATGACTGAAGACGCTTGAAGAGGCCAGCAGGCCGGCTTACGTTTCACCACACTGTCCGTAGTTCTCCAACTCGTATTCGAACAGTGAAGCTGACATCGGATGCGATGCCACCCACAACAGCCTAGTATATGCATGGCGCCAGGCCAGACCTTGCCTTAAAGTAAGCGAACAGAAACTTCTGGACTCGGGTAGGGTAATCTCTGGTCAGGTGGTGCCGCCTGAGGTACGTAGACTGCGTACTTCATGGTACCACAGGTTAATACATGTGTAACCATTAATGCTACGTCGTTGCTGTGAGTGTGGCTGTGAAATGACAATAGAAATGGGGGCCGGACATAATGTTTCTTCGAAGGCTAGTGCCGAAGTGTAGCTAGCAGGTAGATGTGGTCATACGAAACCTTGTATAATATGCCCACATCATTACAATAAAACTGCCTTCAACCCTTTGTTATTGTTCTCTCTCAGTCAATCTTTTGAATATAGAGTTCGTTCAGGATCAATGACCTCTCAGTCACACACCAGGGATAGGGATATAGAGAATTCCACACTTGCACAGCTCAGTCAAAGTATATATCCGGTCACAGCCTTAGCTTTCGTGCATACAGATACCGCCATCCTACTGCTGGCCGGTGAAGGGCCTTGGCTACGTATTTACGACGCTGAGTCGGCTCGGCATATACATACATCAAAGCTAACATCGTCAGAGCCTACCCACGCTATCAAGGCTCGCACATTTCCAGGAACGAGCCACAAAGGCAGCTTTGTCCGTGTGCTGGCAGTGGCGGGGTATTCCTTCATCCTGCTCGACATTACCAGTCACAAGGGTTGTGGCGGTCAATTAGAGCTATCGGTGACCTCCCTTGTCAAGGCACGTGCACATGATTGGATTCTAGATGTATGCTTTTACTCTCGGGGCAGTGTTGACCATCAGGCCAACTTTGCCGAAGCCGTACTTGTAACATCTCATAATTCCTTACTCTCTTTGCACGTAGGAGGAAAAGGGTTTAATTTTGCAAATAATGCAACATTCCACTGCTTAACCTGTGGTCCGCGATCTCTTTTATTTTCCGCCCATATAGCATGGCTGCCACATGCTCGTGGTCTCGTGGCTGCTGGTACCGTCTTTGGAGAGGTACTAGTCTATTCGTTTCCTGCAACTGTGCTTCATGAAGCGGTATCGCATACGGTTCCTAGCCAATTGCATTATGTCTTCAAAGGTCATGAGGGTTCAGTCTTTGGAGTACAGATCTCTGAGTCTGGTTCTTCGACGGTGGCACGACGCTTCGTGGCTAGCTGTAGTGACGATAGAACGATCCGCGTCTGGGATGTGACCGATCTCGGTACACATGTGGCTCGGCATGAAATCCAAGAGCATTCAACGAGCTTTGATTCGCAACTTGAAGAGCGCGACTTTGAAGGTATGACTAATCTGTGTGTTGCAACAGCCATGGGCCACACTTCACGTATATGGGGCATAGTGTTCCTAGAGACACAGCCGGATTCCTGCCATGTACTCTCCTATAGCGAGGACGCCACAGCGCAGGTCTGGCGGCTTCGTAGACCAGCAGCTTCACTGGAAATTTCGAGCAAGGAAACATCACTCCAACTTCAGCATATTTCGATCTATGGGTTTCATTTTGGGAAGAATATATGGGCCATAGCTGTCCTTCAGTCGACTAGCTTAGGCTTCCGCATATCGACAGGTGGAGCAGACGGCCGCATCGTAACCTACCAGATTGAATGTTCGGACACACCTTCTGAGGAAGGCTCTTGGCAAAGACAATATCAGATCCGGGACGTAAGCGCACAATTAGCCATCAGAAGTCAGCATGCATCTCTTTCCGCAGCGAAGCGCCTTTTCGTATCCCTGAAAGGCAGCTGGAGGCTACTCCGCCATCTACACAGCGCAATACCGACATATCCCTCAGGCATACTCGAAGGAACGGCCATATTCCAGGAGCGAGCATCGACGGATCCAATGTACGATCTAGAATACCTCTACACCGAAAACGGCCAGCTTGTAACGCAACAAGGCTTCACTCTCTCAGCCAGCAGACGGTACGTATATCGCTTTCAGGAACCAACAGAGCAGATTAGTGCTTGGTTCGTAAAGCCAGAAGAAGGGGCGACTGTCGACTACTTGTTTCACGAACTCAGCCTAGAAGACTCGATAAGCAAGCTTTTTGGTCCAGGTGCAAGCGGCACATCCGAACAAGCTACAGCGAGCGGTTATCACTTGTGCATTAACGACGATTATCATGTCCGTTACAGCTTCAATGCCAACAGGGCCAATTTGAGCTCATGGGGTGTCAAGTATACCGTCAAAGGCCCCAACAAGGATTACATCGCAGACTCAAAATTGAGTAGAGACTATCTCGAGAGCTCAGAACGCGCTTCAACGGATTCCGAAGCAACGGGAACCGCTGATCAGATCTCCACTGCATTAAACACCGCATCACCGAGTGCAGGATCGGGATCCGCGACCAGGGACTCTTTCAAGACATACACGTGGATCAACCAAGAAAGTTTCTTGACTACTACTGCCAATGGCTGTCTCCTGTTGGGAACCATTACCCACGGGGAATCTCCATCAGACTCGGTTTTGGTATTGTGGGACAGGATTGGCCAGTACGACGACCTGAAAGGTACATGTTTAACAGCAAGCGTGAGTGATACCAACATGGTACTACTGACTGGAAAAAGCGGCACGCTGTATCTCTATAAGCACGGTTCGAAGAGCTTGGAACTGATCATAAGGCTGCCCAGAAAGGTAGCCTGTCTCCAGGCCTCCCTCTGCCGGAACGAAGTCGCCCGCCAATTTGGAAAGAGCGGGACAGGCGATGTATTGGTGTTTGCCTCCTGCCTGGGGTCTGCCACTGCATACTGTCTTTTCCTGGACACTGAGGCTGCGGAATTCAAATGTAGACAATCTCAAGTGAACCTCCCCAAAGCTTTCCTCACGACAAGTGCGCATTTCGCTGTACGGAATGGTGTTTTACTCCTGGGTTCCCGCAGCGGAGATATCGTTATATATAGTATCGAACAAGGAGACAGAGAATCAGCGCAATTTGTCCAACGCCTCCACAAACGCCATGTGCACGGAGAAGACACAATCACCACCATCCAAAGTCTACCATCCCAGACACCGGGTATTAGCAAAAACAGCTTCTACATCCTCACCACCGGCCGAGATGGCAAATACGGCCTACACACGATCTCGCTTCCCAACCCCCAGCACGCAGACTCCAATCGCACCCTCCAAACAGTCCACATCAGCGTCCCCCCCTTCGGTCCCAACATCGAAGGCGCCTACTTCTCGCCTACCACCACCGACCTCCTCCTCTGGGGTTTCCGCAGCAAAGACTTCGTCGTCTGGAACGAGACGCAGCAACAAGAAACCATGACCGTCGAATGCGGCGGCGCGCACCGCAACTGGGCGTACACGCCGCTCCAAGATGGGAACGGAGGCGGCAGGTTCATCTGGACGAAAGCATCGACGCTGAATGTTCGCTCGCAAGTTGGGGGTTCGCATCGGGTAGTGCGGCCAGGAGGCCATGGGAGGGAGATCAAGGCCGTGACGGTGTCGCCGGCGATTGAACTTGGGAGTGAGGAGAAGGGGAGGTTTGTAGCTACAGGCGCAGAGGATACTGATATCCGGATCTTTCGCCGTGAGCATGGTGGTGAAGGGGCGGATGACGGGTTGAAGTGTTTGCATACGCTGTCGAAGCATATCACGGGTGTCCAACAGCTGCGCTGGTCCACGGACGGACATTTCCTGTTCAGTGCTGCGGGCCGAGAGGAGTTCTTCGTGTGGCGGGTACAGCCTGTGCCGTGCTTTGGGATCGGGGTTGTCTGTGTTGCACATTGCCCGCCGGTGACGGAGGCGGGAGATTTGCGGGTTATGGATTTCGATGTTCTGGAGGTCTGTGGCGCAGTGACGGAGAGATATATACTTCCCCTGGTGTATTCGGATTCGACTGTGAGAGTAGGTATTCTTAGGGGATTCTGTCGTGCGCGACTGACGATCATCTAGATATTTTGCTTCGATTCGGAAGGCTCGAGTTGGAAGCTACTCTCGACAGGCCAATACACCAGCTACTGCATCACGCAAGTCACAATTCTCTGTCTCGGCGCGACGCTTTACCTGTGCACTGCTAGTACGGATGGTCATGTTGCGGTGTGGCCACTTGACCGTGACGGCAAAGGAAGCACTGAGAACCTCTTCAGCTGCGAAACGATGCGAGGAAACTTCTGCATTTCGTCTACCCTGACTTGGACGGCGCGTTTTAAGATACACCAGAACTGCATTAAGTGTCTGTCTACCGTCCCGCTTTCCGACGATGAGGTTCTTCTCGCCACCACCGGCGATGATGGTGCTGTAGCTTTCTCGAGGATGACGTTGGCGAAGATCGCTGGAAAGCAAGTATCATCACAGTCCCTCCTTGTTTCCTCACTCGACCAGCAGAGAACCCTGCGTGAGTCCTCGGTTGTCACATCCACGCTGCTAATACCCAAAGCCCACGCGTCAGCTGTCACCGCTCTCCAGCTGCTAGACTCCAGATCCGAGGGAATGAGTAGCTCTAAGAAGTACCGTTTTGTGACTTCAGGCAACGACCAGCGACTCAAGACGTGGCTGCTCACGATCGATATCGACAAGCCGGGCGTTGAAGGCTTTGCTGTGTCAAAAGTACATAATCAGGCGACCGCTGTTGCGGATGTATCTTCGATGGACCTGGTGATAAATGAAGAAGCGGGGATGCGAGGGGTTGTTATTGCTGGTATTGGCTTGGAGGTTTGGCCGATGGAGTGAGTATTTGGGCGAGGAAAGCGATGTGTATTTGGAGGCTTGCTAAAGCGAGAAAATATTCTGCCTACTCAGCTCAGGCTTTGCCATGCGCTGGCAGGGTGCTAGCCTCAGGGGCTGACGGAACGAGAATCAGTTGCTTTGCGCATCGGAAAAAGGTGTCGACAAAGTGCAGTGGACGGACAGACCAGTATTCGCCTGTTGCCAAAGCCGTAGAACATCAGTGAAAATGAAGGAGATATCTGAAGAACTACAAGAAAACCATGAGGAAAGAACCTTCCGTCAGATCTTCAAAGCACATTGCACCCACTTGGTGCCAGAAAATGGGCTAGGAATTTCTGACTACGCCAGACCGTGAAGGGCTTGCCATCGCTACACACATCGCCGTCGTGAGCGGCCTTGAGGTCCATTGCTTTGACCGCCATCATGCGAGAGGGCCTTTGCCGCTACTGTTGTTATTAGAGCGTGACAGCCGTCATCTGAGATCGTTCTTGTGTTTAGTGATTCGGTCGGCATGAAGACCAGCATTAAGGCTCGCATACTAGTGGTAGCTTTCTACATCAGTTTGACAGATCGTCGCCGCGGTGTCGACTGCTCTCCAAGGAGCGTAGGGTTGTTGGAATCGATGTCTTGAACATGGACTATGTATATCGAAGACGCTGAGGCCAGGTCTATACTGATGATCACTCAACATCCGACTCTCTTCCATCCCAACGAATGCTGCGACGCAGTGTTTCTGAACCACAATTACCAACTCCCAGCACGCGCTCGAATGTGCGGTCAGTCCGGTAATTCTGTTCCCACAGCTCGATTGTCAGCCGGTCTAGCCGTTGTACTTTCGCCAATACTCCACGCGCCCACCATAACTCCAGATACGATGGCCAAGCTCCGAGCGCCGGCAATAGTTCGAGATACGAAGAAAAAGCTGTCATATCACTAAGCAGCATCATCTTAGCCTCGCTGAGTTGGCCGTATTAGCGATGGATTAAGTTACTGATAGTCGCTGTGACTTCGCTCTATCGCGTGTGGGTTAACGTCTCCAGCGTCTTTGAGAGTCGGTCGCATTGGTCGTTAAGCAATACGGTCGTTGTCCATTTATAATGGCTGTTTCGGCTGCCGATTAGCAAGTTCAGTGTTCTTATGACGCCGCTGAACTGGCTGGCGACTAGCAGACTCATTGTCAGGATGAGTTGGTTGTGTGGGCTGTTGGGTGACGTCACAAGGGTGTAGTCCTTCGAAGGGTCGTATGTGTATTACTCCCCCTCGCATACTTCGGAGAAGGCAATCCCTAAGTTCAGAACGGAAATAAATCGGCATTACTTAAGGCCGAGATCATCGTCCGTCTAGTTTTCTGTTCTTCTGCGGTAAGCAACGACGACGTTGAATCATTATGATTCAATCTTCTGTAGCGCGTGTCGACAAGATCTAGTTCAAATTCGAACATGAAGGATTTACAGGAGACCCGACTCTCTTGTGCGGCATTCATAACTTCGAGGCTTTGTGTCGTTTCCTGGGAATTCGTGAGGGACATCCAAGAGGAGGTTTGGCAAGTTGAGATCTGCTGCGACTGTAGTGTACAAAGCCTTCCAAGCATATTCTCATGATTGTTCCTCACGGTCATCTCAAGTCGGTGGACAGAATTCATCACCCCTTGCATAGTCATCCTACACAAGGTTAGGACGGCGCTTAGTTATGGGAGGGGAGCTACTGACCCGTTGAGGACGTTCAAGATCAATGACAAAGACAATTGGTATACTTAAAGCCTTAAAATAATAGCCACCGCGGAAGATTACTTGAACGCCCACTTCGAACGATCTCGAAGGCCAAACTTTTCAGGAGGGCGTTTGGTGTTCAGCTGGCTGATAAGGTCCTCCAGCTCCGAGAAGGTTGATACACAGCTAGTAAGGATCGCAGTGACCGAGCACGCCCGAATGACGCAGTTTTGCGGTCGCTGTGATGTTTCCAGGCTAAGTACAAATGGCTAAAGCTACGTCAGGATGATATATATGTCACCCACCTCCCTGAGCACAATGGTCGCCTGTCGAGGAGCATCTTTTGTTCGGTTGACAAAATCCGCAAGGACTTTGACAACTTGAATAGCGGCAGTTGTGATGCCAATGATACCAGCTGTGATAGATAGAGGATCGGCCATGCTGATCTACGAAGATAGTATAACCAAAAGAATGAAGTACGAGAAGGGCAGTCTCTTTTAATCTTGTAGCTGTGCAAGTGGCGATGTAGTCTTAGACATCTGGGTGGAGCCAGTAAAGAATGAGGCTGGTCGAAGTCTCTCAAGTAGCCAACCATCTTCTCTAACGTGGCAAACGACGGCATTGATGCTGTACCACAAAACCCGACGGCAAGCTGCAGAAGTCCAAGCGCTCTGAATTCAAGCGACCATGAGTTGCTCCTCGCTCGTCTGCAGCAACGTAGTAAGTAAGACTCATACTTTGTGTAAGAAAAGAGACGATAGAGCCGATCATGGTTAAAACAGAAGACGTCAGATGCACGAGATAAATCTGATCATGACTTTGTGATAGTCCTCGAAGGGAGACCCAAAATTGCTGGACTGGGTGTTCTCGTATGGCTTGCAGATTCTCTGAGCTCTCTAAGGCAAGGCACACCATGATGCTGCTTGGGATGGCTCGTCAATCCCACTTGAAGTACGCATCTTCAATTCCGCAAGGCTAGCGGACTTCCTCGTTCGTTGCCGATCTTTGCACTCAGACTCTGATCGAATCATACCGCCTGAACCTGTTCAAGTTCGGGCGGAATGAGGATTTCTGGAAAAGACACAGGTTCCCCGTCACGGCCCAGGACCGATCAACAGCAACAGCTGTCGCATTTGCCACGGAAGACGACAGTGACAACGGCCTTCGATTTCGAGGTTGTTTTCTAGGAGTTGGTTGCTGTGGTTGGGCGAGCCTGTGAGAAGCATCGCTCGATAGATCCATCAAAGTCATTTCCTATGTCGCCCGATGACAGTGCTCCGTAATGTCTAATGAAAAACTTGGTCAGCGACAGTGACAGCCAGGCGCAAGCACGCTAAGACTTTGCCGATGCGACCGAAGCGCAGCCGCTCGACGTCATCCCGCAATATTCGCCAAGAATGAATCGAGGTTTACGTTACCCCACATTTTGAGAAAGTACCGACTGCGGATTAAAGTATCGTATGAGCCTCGGACCCAATGACGGAGGGTCCCACTTGAGCTACTCCAATGGTATGAACCCGGTTGGGAATTCATCCCCTCTTACAATGCAAGTTCTCCTTCGCTTACCGAAAGCACCACTACTTCGAATCCCTTTCCAGCCTTCTCGTTTACCCCGAGCAGTCGCAAGGACATACGCCATGGCTAACCAGAGTATACCTTCCGTGAGCTTCCCAGACGCATTGACTTTGATGCGTGACTGCTGGCTCTTCGCCTCAATTGCTTGCTGATTCGTCGTTTGCCTCAGCTCAACGATCAATCGCTCTTTAAACAAAATGTTTGCTTCGTTGATGGAGAATGGATTAAGGCGAAATCAGGAAAAACCTTTGAAGCTCACGGTGAGTCTTCACACGCCTCTTCCAAGTGAGACGGTGGCTAAGACCCCATCTCAGATCCGTCCACCGGAGATTTCATTGGCACCTGCCCGGAATGCTCGAAAGAAGATGCCGACAATGCCATCAACGTTGCTGCAGAAGCCTTCAAATCGTTCCGCAAGACCACCCCTCGAGAGCGGTCACGCATACTCAGAAAGTGGTACCAGTTGATGGTGGACAACGCGGAAGACATTGCAAGGCTTATCACATGGGAGAATGGCAAACCTCTGAACGATGCCAAGGGCGAAGCTGCCTATGCTGCCAGCTTCTTCGAGTGGTTTAGCGAAGAAGCCCCAAGGATTGATGGCGATACCATTCCAGCAACGGTCCCCGGGAACAGGGTCTTCACAATCAAAGAGCCCGTGGGCGTTTGTGGGCTTATCACGCCGTAAGCAATCCGCGGAGGTGCAAGGTCGGACTGGAAGCTCACGCAGGACATAGTTGGAACTTCCCAGCTGCCATGATCACAAGAAAGATCGCTCCTGCGCTTGCCGCTGGGTGTACGGTTGTATGCAAGTCGCCTGGGGAGACACCTTTCACCTCACTAGCCTTAGCAGAGTTGGCGAGCCGTGCCGGGATACCCAAGGGTGTGGTCAACATCGTGAGCGCCATGCAGAACACCGCCGAGATTGGCGAGGCCATAACGTCAAGCCCAACTGTCCGAAAGGTGTCCTTCACAGGCTCGACCCGGGTGGGTAAACTACTGATGAAGCAGTCAGCGGACACCCTAAAGAAGTTATCCTTCGAGCTTGGCGGCAACGCTCCATTCATCGTCTTCGACGACGCAGATCTCGAAACCGCTGTGAACGGCGCCATCGCCTGCAAGTTCAGAAGCTCAGGTCAGACCTGCGTCTGCGCCAATCGCATCTACGTGCAAAAGGGCATCTACGACAACTTCGCCTCCTCCTTCACCGAGAAAGTCAAAGGCTTCAAAGTCGGTGGCGGCTATGACGAGGGCGTCACACACGGCCCCTTAATCCACGACCGCGCCGTCAGCAAAGTGGACGAGCATGTGCGCGATGCCGAGAAGCATGGCGCCAAAGTCACGGTCGGCGGACAGAAAATGCCACATCTCGGCTCGAACTTCTTCCAGCCGACTGTGATCACAGGCATGAAGATGCATATGAAACTCGCATCCGAAGAGACGTTCGGGCCTGTAGCCGGTCTCTTCCCATTTGACAACGAAAAAGACGTCGTCGAAATGGCGAATCAAGCCGATGTGGGCTTGGCTGGGTATTTCTATAGCAATAACCTGCAACGAGTCTACCGTGTTGCGGAGGCTCTGGAGGTGGGCATGGTTGGAGTCAATACCGGGATAATCAGTGACCCTGCTGCTCCGTTAATCTTACTTCTCAGAATTCAAGCGCCAGAAGCTAACGTCAACCAGGTTCGGAGGTGTGAAATCCAGCGGATTCGGTCGCGAAGGAAGCAAATACGGCATCTCCGAGTACCAGGTAACGAAAATGATTACGCTTGGAGGTATGGACCAGCCACTTCAGGGCTCGTGATACCGGGAGACATGCAGATATCCACAGGCTGCATTGGACAAGCTTTAATTTCAGGATCATGGGGAGATTTGCGAGCCGATCCCCGCGATCTGGTCCGTGCTAAAGTATGGCGTCGTGTTTCCCAGGTCATTATTCTGCGAATGAAGGTGCGACGGAAATTTAAGGAGTTTCATTGGTACTTCGTCCCAGCGGCTTTCTACTTTTATGGTTCAACGTTGTCCCGTCTTGGCGATGGATCAACATGTCGCGCTAAGAATTTGAATTTTGGTAGGCTCGTCTCAGCAAAATCCCCGCGTCACGCTTCCGTTCTTTTGCTAATGTAATCCCACTGTCATTTTATCCACACGAGCATGTCTCAAGATGAGAATGGCACTGGACGACAGTGTATCAGATTCGGTGAGAGCGGTTCTTAGACTGCTTGTTTCTTTAGACATCGAGTATGTGCCGAAGCCAAGAAAGAGGCCGAACTTGTGGGCTCGTCTGTCGCAGCTGCGCGCCGCAGGGCTCAAATTAGTGCATATGCATTCGCGGACAAGTGGTCTATTCATTGGTGGATAAGACTGTGAGCCAGGGTACGACTTCTTGGGAGCTCTGATTCCTACTATCAACCCAGATCCAAGACCCGACCGAGAAAAGTCCCAAGTTGCGATAGACAGAGAAATTTGCTAAGCTTATGCTAGCCATTTCCGATGGAGCGCGTAAGCATGATGACGTTCTCTAAGTTTAAGAAAATTAAAGTAGGAGCAGTTTCGAAGACGTGTATCGGCAGATGAGAATACCAGCCGTCTTGAGCGCGCAATATTTACCATAGCACGGAGATCTAGTCCTGTCCGTCGAGCCTCAGGCGATGATGACAGTGTCGAGGAATCCTTCAAAGGAGCACTAGGTTTGAATTTACTGCGAGATGTGGCTGAACCTCTCATCGAGTTCATCTTCGTCCACGGACTTGGTGGAGGCTCTCGCAAGACTTGGTCTAAATCTCCCAATAAATACCACTATTGGCCCAAAGAATGGCTTTCTCAAGATCCAGAGTTCGGCTACGTCCGAGTTTGGAGCTTTGGCTACAAAGCAGATTGGAACGAAAGGAAAGAAAACGTGCTCGAGATTCGCGACTTCGCTCTTGCATTGCTAGGGGAAATTGAGAATGCACCTGACATTCGCAGAAGCAAGGTGAGCAGAGCATCTGAATGCTGCCATTGGCCTGCCTTACTTTTTGCAGACGAAGATTGTATTCGTCGCTCACAGCATGGGCGGCCTTGTCATTAAACAGGTATGTCATGCGTCGACTGCGACTCACGCCTACTCACATCCAGGAAGGCTTATATTCTAGCTCGAGAAGATCCAGCGCTGAGAGAATTAGTACGCCGGATACATACTCTATATTTCCTAGCAACTCCACATCGTGGTTCCGATCTAGCAAAGACTCTTATAAATATCCTGAAAGTTTCCTACGGCCAGAAAGCCTTCGTTTCCGATCTTGAGCGCAATTCCAGCCTGATTAAATCTACCAATGACAGCTTCCGTCATCATGCCGAAGATCTCCAGCTGTGGTCTTTCTATGAGACATTTCCCTGCCAAATTCTACTCATAAGTGTTCTGATCGTTGATAAATCTTCCGCAACACTTGGGTATCCAAGGGAGCATATATCCCCGCTAACCACTGACCATCGGGGGATCTGCAAATTCGACTTGCCCAGTGACCCTAACTACAAGACATTGCGTAACGCGTTCATCACGACTATTGATACCATTCTGTCACAGAGTAGGTAAATGCATCTCTCTGACCGGAAACCTTGCTCATCGGTCACAGTTTCCCAAATCGCCTCCGAGACTACCAGTCTACAGCATGACAAACTTGCAGAACTGACAGGGCTATCTGAGCCGCCAACAAATGACTTGGCTGCACTTCAAGATGTCCGTGTTCCCGAGTCTTGTGAATGGCTGACCTCAAAGCCAGCTTACTCCTCATGGCGCACTCAACGGTCAGACAGTCCTCCTATTTTCTGGCTTCTGGGGAATGCAGGTTCTGGAAAGTCCGTGCTCTGCAGCCAGGTCATAAGCAAAATGCAAATGGAGAAACTAAGATGCAGTTACTTCTTTTTGAAATGTGGGAACGATGTCAACTCTTCGATAGCTGGATGCTTGAGAGCTTTGGCTTACCAGATGGCTATATCTGACGAAGCCATTGGGCGAAAATTGCTTGAAATGGCCCAGGACGCCGTACCTTGTACGCAATGGGACGAGCGAACGACTTGGCGTAAGCTGTTTATGGGATGCATATTCAAATTATCCAAGCCTTTGCCTCAATTTTGGGTCATCGATGCGCTTGATGAGTGCCAGGACTTCTCATCATTTCTGAAGCTGATCAAAGAAATTCCCTCATACATAAGAGTTTTCCTAACCAGTCGTAGCACTCCTGAGGCGCAGCAAGGGCTGACTTCTCTTGGATCCCTCGTTGAGCCTTACCAAGTTCAGATCGAAGACATTCTCGATGACTTGGGCACCTTCATCGACTCTAGAATGAGCCATCTCCCCGTCAGCGATGGAGATGGTCAAATGAAACTCAGAGACAAACTTCTCAATAAATCATCGGGGTCATTTCTATGGGTGTCACTAACCATTCAGGAGTTGGAGCAGACATATTCTGAAGAAGACGCCGAAGAAGTTCTTAATGAGGTACATGAAGATATGAACCGACTGTACATCAGAATGCTGAAGAGCCTTCCATCTAGTGAGCGAGCCGTAAGACTCACTCATTGCTTGTTCTCGTGGACACTCCTGACCCGGCGTGCTCTAACGCTGAGCGAAATGCAATGTGCCATCAAATTAGATCTGAATCAGACTGTTCACAGTTTGAAGAAATCTCTGACCGCAATCTGTGGCCAATTCATGAGCATTGACCAAAGCAATCGTATCCGAAGCATTCACCAAACCGCCCACGTTTTCCTCTTAAATCAGGATGCTGTTCCTCAATTAGCAGTGAATGAACAAGAAAGCCATAACCGAATCGCTCAAGCCTGTTTAAAGTACTTGAACGGAAATCAGCTGCAAGGCACTTACTTGCGGCGCCCGAAAAGTGGGCTTCCCGGTCTCAGCTTCGATCCCGAAATGTTGGACTATGCTTGTACATCCTTTTCCGACCATGTTCAGAAGGGTGTTCCAGAGGACGCGACTACATTCAGTCTATTATGCACCTTTTTAGAGACCAAGATCCCGACATGGATCGAGTATCTTGCAAGTAAAGCGAAAACGTATCATATCACGCGTACCGCCAAAAACCTCCAGTCCTACTTGAAGCGACGCGTGAAGAATGTAGGCCCGCTTTCTGCGAGAAAAAGTACCCTGGGGTTTTGGATCAAAGACCTGGTGAAGATAAATGCAAGATTTCAAGCATATCTCTCGCTCTCACCTCCAGCGATCCACAACTTGATTCCGGCATTATGTCCGCTGGAATCCATGATGTCCAAACACTACTCTCCGCGACATCGAGGCTTTCTCGTTGAAGGCTTGAAAGGGAGAATCTGGGATGACTGCTTAGCCATCATTGACTTTGAGAACAAGCAGACTTGTAACGTTGCTTTCGGAGATCGATACCTAGCCGTAGCAGTATCTCACGGTCTGATCTATCTCTATTACCAAGACTCGATCCAAGCAAAGCATACTTTAGCCTTTGGCGAAACAGCGAAATCACTGCTCCTCAGCAGTGACTGTGTTTATCTGGTCGCCGGCGGTGTCCGGAAAGCAACCATATGGGACACTGACAGCGGCACCCAGATATGGGCCTTTAGCCTGGCAGACGCAGCTCTCTCAATGATGTTTGACACTGAAACGAATGCTCTGATTACCGCAACTCAAGGAAGCTATACATCAGCCTGGGATCTGCGCGAGGGAAGGGAAATACAACGTTGGGAATGGGGTGAAAGTATCGATTCAAGCAGAGGTCTGCACAAGCCATCTGGCAGGCCTGAAGAGGTGCTACTTTCTCCAGATGCCAATACTTTAGCAGCTTCCTACCGAGGATTGGCAATATATCTTTTTGATGTGAGGGCCAAGATATGCATTGGCTGTTGTAGAAGGCGCGCCAGAGGGAACGAATACCTCGTCAGCGCACTAGCGTTCAATCCAAACACGGAATTTGACGTACTTGTGGCATCCTACGGCGAAGGAGAGCTTGTAGTCTATAACAAGACTTCCAGCAGTCTCCGCCATCGCATCCCTAATGTTTTTGCGCAAGCCCTCGCATGCTCCCCCGACGGTAGCACGCTAGTGACAGGGAGCTCGCGAGGCTCAATCGGAATGTTCAGATTTGAGGGGATTGAGGGAGACAGATTGTCTCAAACTTACCGCATCAACGCGCGCGAGGAAGCTATTCGATCAATAGCGTTCAGTGGCGACAGTTTGCACTTTGCTGACATTTGCGGATGTCACTGCCGTCTCTGGGAGCCAGCTGTCCTGGTTCAAGACGATGTGGATGAGGGCAGCCAAGGCGAGTTTAGTCAGGGGAGTACTCATATGTCCAAATCTAGGGACGCAGAAGGAGGCTCGCAGGAGGCGGGCATTACTGCCATGTGTTTCGATAGTTCCGGGAATTACGCCTTTTGCGGAAAGCGAGACGGAATTGTAGCTCTGTTCGAGACACCAAGTGCCACCCAGCGAGGTGTACTTTATCGGCACACTCTCAACATCCGCATCACATGTATCGCATATCACGAGGGTAGAAATCTTTTAATGACAGCTGATGAGGCGGGTGACGTTCTCATTTACAGACTTTCTCTAGGGAAAGATGTCGGCGAGATTGCTAGCGTAGTAAGCAGCATTTCGACGGAAGTGGCGATCCAAACGCTTCTTCCCGACCCTTCAGGCAATGGATTACTCGTTATAGGTCGACAGTCCGTCATTTTACGAACGCTACAGGGTGAGCAGAAGGAAAGTGCGATACCCTTATCGGATGAGCATGGTGGTATCATTATCTCATCGCATCCTACAAGGGCGCAAAATTTTATCATGTTAGGGAGCAACAACGTCGACGTGTATTCTTGGGTTACTGGAAGCAAAGAGGACCCCTTGATCCATGATAAAGTGGGCTGCTTAGGCCTTACCATCACTCCTCCGACCCTAATAATGTCAGCATTTCCGGATAACAGCCAAACAGCATCAACCATGGCGGCTACCGTGCCATTACGGCCCATGAAGTATATCGTCCATCTCTTCTCCACCCTATTTGGCAGAAATTCCCTCCGAGTCTGGCCCGCCGAATCCCTCTCTAGCCCGACATCCTCTTCTACTCCTGAACCATACCCCGATCCCGATCATCTAGGCTCTAGAATGCGGCAAATTATAGCAGTATGGGACACAAGACTCCTTTTCCTAGACACAGATCTCTGGGTGTGTAGTCTAGAACTAAGCTCGCAGGAACTCAGTGTGAAAGCCGTGAAGCGGCATTTCTTCCTTCTTGCCGAGTGGCAGAGTGATGTAGCCGGTATCATGACGTTCATCATGGCGTTCTCTGTGGCTAAGAGAGAGGTTCTAATTGTGTTCAAGGAGCGCTTGCTTGTCGTGAAGAACGGTTTAGATTCAGCGGAGCCATGGTGTTTATAATGGTGTTTCCAGTGTATTGTCTTGGGCCGTATACACTTTCGCCTATACCTATCATTGCATATATACATTGCTTCTATCAGTCTTCGCTCGTCCAACTCAGTGTCCTTTCTACGCAGGTATTTGCTTAGGAGCCTGGACATAGTCTTGGTGAGCTCATTACGTGGATCAGTCTTTCGCAGACCCCATTTAACACCAGGGTTCAGCCTGAAACCACTCGCTTTCGGACTTGGACCGTGGTCGCCGTTTCTCCTATTCGCAATTTGACAGCTTCGGCTTTAGAGTCAAGCTCGACACCCTATTTGACATTTTGAGAGCCCACCGTTTTCACCAACTTACTCACCGGGAGATCATGAGGGTGAGTCAGGAAATACGGGCGCGTCAAATGCCTCGGCGGTGTCGATCGGACTGCATGTAACTTTGCAACCGAGTTTCCAGTATTCAACGAACAGGGGGATTATTGCTAATATGTTCAATAAGAGTCGGTTCTCGAACGTTAGATTAGCGCTTCCTGTGTCAGCTTCTGGGAATTGGTTGGTAGGCCTGCTCAACGATGGGAATGATTTCAAGTGTCCTCGCAATGCTTCTTCAATGTTTCTTACAGTTTGACCCTTGTAGCGTAGCCCCTCGAAATAGATACAGTGTCTTTGTGATTCGTACCTAATGTAAGGCGTACCTCGGCTGCGGAACATCAAGCTTGCATCCAAGCTTTCTGCAGACTAGTCCAACAGTGGACTTGGCAGGGCCCGTGGCTTTGGCCTACCTAGATTCCGTGACGATTCTCTTAAAGATCTCGTACGTGACACTACTTTATGATCACTTGACGACTATCCTCCATGTATCGTCCAAGAACTGGTTCGCATCTTCAAAGATGCTATGTCTGGGCAACCTGACGGCCAAAACCTGCGGTCGTCTAGCTCTGGAACCTTGGCTGCGCTGTCTTCGAACATCGATGGCTCATTAGCACTCAATGGCCACGAAGGGACGCCTGACAATCAGACAGCATTCCGCGAAGATTCGCATATGTTCGTCAACAGCGCAGATCCAGGAAATGATACATATGGAAAGCAACGGGGTCATGAGACTCAGGAGGAGCACGAATACATCACGAAGAGACCAAGGCACTCGGGCGGCTTCTTGCTATCTTCTCACTCTCCGCTGAGCTCCCGACTACCTGGGAATAGAAAGTCACCAAATGGAGCTCGGGTTGATGTCAAGGGTAAGGCAAAAGCTGAAGATACAGAATTGATAGTTCCGAAGCGACGGTCCCTTCTACACCGTCATCGATTGAAACCCTCCATCGGTAGTTCGCCTCTAGCCAAGGAAGTTGTACATGCTGCTTCTGCTCCCGGATCAGACCACAATGGAAGATCGGATGGCGACGAGACGCCGTCAATACCCTCCACAAGAGCAAGCCAAAGTATCAAATCGTCTCTTGGAAGTGGTAGCACCCATAATGGGCTGCCATTGCAGGATTCACAAATCGATCGGGACGCGGCACCTGCTCTAGGCTTTGACACGGACGCTACTCGGCTCGTCAATCTGGCTTTAAGTCTGAGCGAAAGTCGCCGCAGGAACATTAGCGGCAGCCTCCTGGCGCCGGTCAATGCCTTTGGGGATAGGCGGGTAATCTCCGCTGGGCCTCTCAGCACTGGGGTCCCTACTTCAATGGGTGGGGGGAGCCTACAGCAGCATTTACAGCAACAGCGACGTACCTCTAGAACCGTATCACCAAGGGCAGACAGGCCAGCATATCGAGGTACACCTTCTCCACGTCCCTCGCAAGCAGCCAACTATCCCATCCAAGCTCCCATAGTGGCGAGCCTCGACCTTATTGGGAGCCCTGATCTGGCGTTCAGTCCTTCGGATTCGACGTTGTCACGCGCAGAAAAAGCGCGCATAGCTCTCGAGCTAGGCTACGAGTATCGCCGTCTGTTACAATATCTTCCGGAAATACGCGCGCTACCCAAAGGTAAGCCCACGTCTGGACGACTAGGGCGGAAGGGAAACGATGAAGTTCTTGGGGAACTTGGCATGTCCTACAACCCACTTCAATACATCCGAAACCGAAAATTGCGCCTGCGTGAACGTCGGCCCCTAGATCCGGAGGCTGAAGGATGGACAAATGTAGCAAGAGTCAGAGATTGGGTTACTGCCGTTGCTGGAGAACGTGAAGCCGGTATAGCCACGATCGATGATCGATACCCATTGCCTCGTTTCGAGACCGACACGACTCAACCATCGACTGTCAATCCTTTACAAACAATTGATGGTTCCAATACTCACGTAGTCCAGTCAAGCAAACCCCGTCGTCCACGTCTAGACTGGACATTCACCCCTTGGGACCTGCTGGCAGACGCATACTGGCTGCAACTTGACGGGAATACCATGCACATTGAAGATCGTGCAGGACATAAAATACTTTCAAACCCACAGAGATACAAAGCGCCTTCAGCAAGGATCAGTGCAGATTTAGATCGCGCTTCCCGTAGGCCATCAGACAGCATCAGCAGACAAGTGATACCGCCGGAGATACGTCGCTCTTTAGTAGATAACGCACAGAAAGAAACCTCTAGGGAACGCAGTCATCAGCAACCGGAGCTTAGTGAGCCGGAAACGCCAAGCCGAAACGTAGACGGTCACAAAGAGCGGAAGGCACGGTGGCCACGCAGGCTTGTGAGATCTCGGAGCTCCTCAAGCTTGAGTGACTCAGGTCACGAAGATACTAATGGCTATAGACGCCGTCGCCGTCAAGACCAGAATTACCTGGACAGTGCTGCACTCGAGAAGCACATGAGGAAATTACTTGAGCAGGAGCTTGAAGGAAGTGGCATATCCACGACTATTCAAGTCAACAAGGATGATAAATACGCTGCCAAAGGCAATGATCCTCATGAAAAGTCGAATCAGAACAGCACTGATGGCGTCGCGCGCCATCTGCAGTCCTCTAGCAAGGGAATGCATAACCGTATCAGGTCAAATATAACTGCCAGGAGCGCTCAGCCTTCCGCGAGGACAAGTCTGGATGAGCGTAAAGGTCGGAGACCGCGCATTTCTCAGGATGATGATCTTGATGCCACAGGCCCGGAGTCTTCCACTGTAGACAATTTCATACCGAGTATCTCTATTGATAAGTCACGCCCAAAAAGTCCTCAAACCTCGCCCCAAAAGCTTTCGCCGGCTCGCAAGGAACTTCGATCAGGCCGTAGCAAAGAAAGACAAGCGATCAGTGAGACCGACTTTGCATTAGGCACGGAACCATTGCCCCAGAATTCGATGATTGAGTCTAAAGATTCGAAAACCGAGGAAGCCGTCTCTAAGGACCAGAGGACGAAAACCATGAATGGCTTCCTGTCTCCCACAACAGCGGAAGGACTTAGCAGGAGATTCCGGCGGTCTGATGGTAAACCCACCAAGGAAAGCAGCGAGTCCGACTCAAAATTTCGTGGTTTCTTCAAGAGTGGTCGAATTGCCGAGATCGTTGGTAACGAAGTAACCAGAGTCGGGGATCGGCTTTGGAGGAAGGACGTAAGCAATCAGGCTTCTCCAATTGCATCTCCAACATCGAGCATCTGGGGAGAATCAGATACCGAAGGCGACGAGGTAGACAGCAGCCCGGATAACAACATCTCACGTACTGCCACAAGATACGATGGGCTAGACAGCGCGAAGACCGATTCGCCCAAATACCATATGGCCAATCTCCCTTCGTTCCGGTCTCCATTCAAGAAAGATAAGGAGGACCCCGAGTGTGCCGAAGAATCTCTTGAGCAGTCTGCACAGCCACCTCGGCCGTTACAGCAACAAGAAAGAGGGCGCTCGAACAGGTTCGACCGGCTTGCGCCGCCAAAGCTCGATATGCGAAATGTGTCGCCATCCGCCTCCCCACCACGGACGCGGACACAAACAAGGAACACGGTTGCGTCCTATGACCCCTTCGATTCAAGACAAAGTAGTACAAGCCGTTCCGAAGGCCGCGTTCGTGACGCTGATAGAAGATTGAATGCTGTTTTAGGGATCCCCGGCACCGTCGGCCGTGGTGGGCCACCGATCACAGGACTAGCAATACTGGAAAGTCATCGACGTCGCTCTCGAAAAAGCCCAGCACTAGAGGGCAAGCGAGCGTGGAGCATTGCTGATCAGAGTGTCTCCGTGGCTCGGGGTGCCGTGACAAAGCGTGACATCGCACGAGTCAGAGCACTGCTTCTATCGTCTAGAGTGAAAGCCAACGAAATTGTTCGTCACGCCCATGAAGCAAGCGGCACACCATCGCCTGTGCTTCTGGATTTGCAGAGGACTTCGTTACGACCGCTTCCGCGCGTTTCTAGATCTGAGGAGCACAATCTTGCCGCCAGAGTCCATGCTAACAACATCGATGACTTGAACCAGCAGCTCCGAGACAGTGTCGAACGCTTCTCTAACGGGGCGCTTGACAGTCTACACAAACAGACCAAGGACATCGACAAGCGAGTGACGCAAGAGCTTACGCCTTCAGTCAGGACATGTGCAGATCAAGCTGATGCTTTCAGTGCTCAGCTCACCACTACCCATGTCTTGGAGGTCAAGCAGCTCAACGACAGTGTTGACGCCATCTTGAGAAGACGACGCCGAAGGCTTCGATGGATCAGAAGGGGTGGCTATGTCTTGCTGGAGTGGACCTTGTTGGGGATTATGTGGTGGGTATGGTTGGTGGTGGCGGTTATTCGGTTGATAAGAGGTATTATTCGGGGCTTCATTGCCGCAATAAGATGGCTGTTGTGGTTGTAGAGGGTATTCTGATTTGCGTGTACCGAGCGTTTCAGCGAGCATCATATTTACCGTGGTTTGGAAAGTATAATATTAAACCATGTATGGGTCTGATAATTTTTTAATTTATCAGCGCATGATGCGACAGACATGGTACCCTGTTCGTAATCTCTGCTCAGTAATCACCACTTCTATCCGACTCTCAGGAACGCCAAGAGACTCGAGATACCTGCCCTAAAGCGGACTGGCCTGGCCGACGCATGTCATAGCAGCTTCAGATACGCAACACATGAAAGTTTTTGAGAGGCACCCGTTCTTTGTCGCTTTTCCCCTACACAGCTTATAATGCTGCGTACTGCTCTACCTTCGGGTAGAAGAGCTATTTCTAGGCCCATTGGACCTAGGCATAATCTCCAATGGCTTCCTCAACGTTCATGGAGCCCACCTTATGTATGGAACGAGATGAAGCCTCTCATTGAGCCCGCTGACTGTTCCACAGAGGAGTTTCGCGGTCGAAAAAGGTACAGACCCTAATACGAAGCCTAGCATACACGATTCGGCAGCCATAGTCCTTCCTGGATCACAAAGTAAAACCGCGGTTGGACCTACTCCTCCAGCTCCTGGACCCGTATCTCAACCAGCCGCTCCTACAAACCCTACACCTGCCATGCCTACCTCGGATCCTACTGCCCCACCGCAGAACATACCCTTGATACCGCCACAACCTCCAGGTGGAAAGATTCAAACCGCTCCGCCCACATCAATACCACCCCCACCGCGACGCGACGCTTCTCCTATCACATCAAAAGCCCCACCCGCAAGTCAATCTACTGTCCAAAGCATCCCACCGCCAGCGTCACCTCCTCCTCCGCCTACGCCAAGACGAAGATCTGGCCGATTCCGACGGTTTCTCTTGATATTGGTCCTTCTCAGTGGTTTTGGTTACGCTGGCGGTGTTTATTATTCGCTAGTCTCGGACAACTTCCACGACTTTTTCACCGAATACGTTCCTTTTGGCGAAGACGCGGTTTTCTACTTTGAAGAGCGCGAATTTAGGAAGCGTTTTCCTAGCGTTACCAATCCGACTAATCGTCCATCACCTGACTCTGGGCACAAGATTACGATACCCAGCAAAAGCGGGCTTTCATGGAGGATGCATGAGGAAGAGAAAGAAGGTAGTGATCTCGGGTCTAAGGGGAAGCATATGAGTGCTTTGGACAAAAACCCCAAAGTCAACACGGAGAACGCACAGCAGGACCCAGGAGCCGCAACTGGTGAAGAAAAGACTAGTGCTGTGCAAAAAACGAAGAAGGATGTGGAAACGTCCTCAAAACCAGAACCTGCAAAGGAGCCCCGGAAGGTCGAGGCGGCGTCTAGCCCTAAAGTTGCACCAAAGGAGCCGGAGAAGCTGGCTTCAGAGCCTGAGCCAGCGCTCAAACCAGCCGTAGCCAAGAAAGACCCCAAGAAGGGCCCAGAAGTCGACGAGCCAAGTGTGATACTGCCAGTACCCCGGATCGATCCATTAACAATCAACAACGCAGATGAACCTCTCGTCCAAGACCTGGTCAAGATCCTGAACGACATTATTACTGTAGTCAATGCGGACAACGCCTCCTACAAATATAACAATCCCATCAGCAAGGCGAAAAGTGAGCTTGCCAATGTAGGCGAAAAAATGTTGGGGTTGAAGCAAGCCGAGAGGTCTTCCGCCGAGCAGAGAATTAAGTCCATACAAGGAGAATTCGACAGCAGCGCCCAAGAGCTTGTGCGCCGTCTCGAAGCGGAAATGCGTGACCAGGAGCTGCGCTGGAAGGACGAATTCGAATCTGAACGCGAGAAGATATCCCATACCTATGAACAGCGCCTTCAAACTGAGGTCGAGCACGCCAGGGAAGTCGACGAGCAGAAACGCCGCAACGAACTCCTCGAGCAGGCCGTGGCCATGAAAAAGGACTTCCTGACCTCTGTCCGCGACCGCGTCGAAACGGAGCGCAGCGGCCGTCTCTCCAAACTCAATGAACTCGCCTCCAGTGTCTCCGAATTGGAATCCCTGACGGCAGACTGGAACTCCGTCATTGACGCCAATCTCAAGACGCAGCATCTCCAAGTCGCCGTCGAGGCCGTCCGCTCCGCTCTCGAGAACGCCGACCGCCCCAGACCATTCATCAACGAGCTTGCCGCGCTCAAAGAAATCGCCTCGGATGACACCGTCGTCAACGCCGCCATCGCCTCCATCAACCCTACTGCCTACCAGCGCGGTCTCCCTACGACTGCGCAGCTCATCGACCGCTTCCGACGTGTTGCGGCCGAAGTGCGCAAGTCCGCCCTGCTGCCTGAGAACGCAGGCATAGCGTCCCATGCAGCGAGCTACGCATTGAGCAAGATGTTGTTCAAGAAGAAGGGTATGACCACAGGGGATGATGTCGAGAGCGTGCTGACGCGGACGGAGACGCTGCTGGAGGAAGGGAATCTCGACGAGGCGGCGAGGGAGATGAACGCTTTGGAGGGGTGGGCGAAGACGCTGAGTTGGGATTGGTTGGGGGAGTGTAGGCGGGTACTGGAGGTGAGGCAGGCGTTGGAGGTTTGTGGGGTTGAGGCGAGGTTGAGGGGGTTGAGCGTTGATTAGGAGCTTGTGTACAGTATCGGTTATGGTGTAGCTATAAGAGCCAAAACAGCGCTCCGGATACTTTGTGTCTACATCAGCGGTCTATTTGTACAGTTATAGGACATCCCAGCGACCCTTTAGCGGTCTATGAATTGACGCTGTTGTAAATGCAGCAAAGAACGCCCCAAGAGTGGACGTATGTACAAATCAACTAAGTCGGCCATTCTTCGTACAGGTATCACTGGCCCTCTCTACTGAGATACTGTCTCAACCGCCTCATCACCGCTTATTCCTCTCCGCCAAATGTTTCTCGTGTTTCGACACCAACTCCCTCCTACAATCACGGGCAAAGGTCGTCAGCACATTCCCTCTCCAATGTCATCGAATGAAAAAAGACTAATGGGTAGTAGTACAACCCAATAACAAGGAGAAGAACTTACTGCAACTGCCCCGGCGCCGGGCTGTAATGGCTAAACTCCATACTAAACTCCCCCTTCCCCTGCGTCGCCGCCCTCAACTGCGTGCTGAACCCAAACATGGAGTTCAGGCTGCAATCGGCATACAGCGTGAAATCCTCCGGGCCGATATCCGTCTCGCTGATCACCGCATTGCGTTTATTCAACAGCCCCACAATATTCCCCTGGAACTCGTTGGGGGAGGTAATAGTCGTCTTCATCAGCGGTTCCAGCACCTGCGGCTTCCCCGCCGCGAAGGCCTTGCGGAACGCCTGCTGCGTCGCCATCTTGAAGGCCATCTCCGAGGAGTCGGTCATGTGGGTCTGGCCATCGTTGATGACCATGCGCGCGCCGAGGACCTTGTGCCCGACGAGCGGGCCCTGGCGGCACGCGGCCTGGAAGCCCTTGTCGCAGGCGTAGAGGAACTTCTCGCTGATGGTGCCGCCGGAGACCTGCTGCTCGAACTCGTTGGCCTCGAGCGCACCCGTAGGCTCCATCCAGCCCATGACGCGGGCGAAGTCGCCGGCGCCGCCGGTCTGCTTCTTGAGGAGGTGGTCGAAGGGGACGCGCTGCGTCAGGGTCTCGCGGTAGGCGACTTGCGGCTGGCCCGTCTCGCAGGCGACCCTGTATTCGCGGCGCATGCGCTCGACGTAGATGTCGAGGTGGAGCTCGCCCATGCCCGAGATGATGGTCTCGGAGGACTCGGCGTCGACGTGGACGCGGAAGGTGGGGTCTTCGCGCTGGAAGCGGGCCATGGCTTTGGAGAAGTTGGACAGGTCTTTGTTGTCCTTGGGCTTGATGGAGAGGGAGATGACGGGCTCGGGCACGAACATGGAGGTCATGCTGTAGCCGAGCGTGCCGTCCGTGAAGGTGTCGCCCGAGGCGCAGTCGATGCCGAAGACGGCGCAGATCTCGCCCGCGCCGATCTCGGTCACGTCTTCCATTTCGTTGCTGTGCATGCGCACGATGCGCGGGACTTTGACCTTCTTATTGGTGCGCGCGTTGAAGACGTTGGCGGCGCGGCGGAGGGAGCCTTGGTATACGCGGATGTAGGTCAGTTGGCCGAAGTTGGACTCTTCGAGCTTGAAGGCGAGGCCGACGAAGGGGAGGGAGTTGTAGGAGATGAGCTTGACGGGGGCTTCGTCGCGGCGGCGGTCGAGGGCGAGGTTTTCGACTTCGGAGGGGTTGGGCAGGTAGTCGCACACGCCGTCGAGCATGGGCTGAACGGATTTGTCGGCGAGCGCAGAGCCCACGAAGACGGGGGTAAATTTGAGGGAGATGGTGGCGCGACGGACTGCGGCTTTGATTTGCTCTGCTGTTGGGGTTCGTTCGTCGAGGTATATTTCCGCGATCTCGTCGTCTACGTCGGCGAGGGTTTCAATGAGCATCTTCCGTCGCTCGAGAGCCAATGGTTTAACATCCGCCGGGATCTCGTCGGTTTCCGTGACGGTCTCGCCTTTGAGACCCTCGTTGTATATCGCTTTCATTCTAATCAAGTCGACTACCCCTTTGAAGGTGTCTTCACGTCCGATTGGTACTTGCACAGCGGCTGCAGTAAGCCTGAGTTTGTGGTTGATCTGATCAATGGCCTTGAAAGGATTGGCCCCCATGCGGTCCATCTTGTTGATGAAGGATATTCGAGGGACGTTGTATCTTCGCATCTGCCGGTCCACTGTAATGGTCTGCGATTGCACGCCGGAGACAGCGCACAAGATCATGACTGCTCCATCTAACACTCTCAACGCCCTCTCTACCTCTATAGTGAAGTCAATGTGTCCGGGCGTGTCGATCAGATTGATGTGGTATTTCTCGTCCTTGCCATTCTCCGTCTTAACCCAGTCGCAGAAGGTCGCAGCCGATTGTATAGTGATTCCTTTTTCTCTTTCCAGGTCCATCGAGTCCATTTTGGCTCCCACAGCATCTTTGCCGCGGACTTCGTGAATCGACTTTATTCGTCCGGTGTAGTATAGAACGCGTTCCGTGGCTGTGGTTTTGCCACTGTCGATGTGAGCCTACAGAGGTGAGCCAAGGTTCCTGTCGCCGAAGCGTTTTCCTTCTCACAGCTATTCCAATATTTCGAACCCGAGACAAGCGCGCAGCTTCCTGGGGCGCAAGGTTATCGATGATGGTTTCCTGGGCAAGGTTCTCTGGTTCTGCGGCTTGCTCCAGGCTATGTAGCTGTTAGCAATTAAAAGTCGTTCAGAGAGACAATCTGTTTACACGGCAGCCGCAGCTCCTGATTGCCATCGTCGGCCATGCCATCGTCGGTCTAACGGCAAGTACTGTACTCGTAAAGGACGGAGAGAGACGGTCGAGGCGCATCTGATTGTCGTGTAACATGTTCGAGACCCTGATGGGCAAGACCGAACGGGCGCAAGGCTAGAACTATGGAATTTGAGTGCTCTAAGCGGCCGCATTCTTTTTCCTCTGAGGATACGCAGAGAACTACCATGTACTTTATACTTTGAGATGTCGCAGATGTCGAGACTTTTCCAGCCCTACAATACCCCTGCGGCTCGCTTATCTAGCCCTAGCGCCAGAGATCTACCCGCAGCATAAAGCATGCACTAGTAGCTCCGTAGTCCTGACTCCGTGAATCTTCATTTATACTTCCAGAACGTTATGCCCCAGTGTCTGCAAGTGCCAAATTTCTATCAGTCCTGTAGAGACAGTTGGTCACGTCTCTCCGGTCCACCAGCCTTTTCAAATACTGCCCAAGATTCCTTGCAGCCAGTGACATCTGGTTGACAGATTGACCGATGGACCGAAAGCACGCTCCAAACGACCTGAAACATCCTTTCGCCTCACTGATTCCGCCTTATGAAGCTGTGCCTCCTGAGCTTCGCAACAATATGCCTTTATGCCGTTGAATCACTCGGAAAAATCTTCTGATGTAATTTGATAATGCTGCATAATTATCCTATGTACTCAACCAAGTTGCGCTGAGTGGCAATTCGGGAATTGTCTTCGAAAGCAGCCAAGACTCGGGACATACATAACAGACGCAATCAAGAGAGTCGATGAAGACTACTTCTTAGCGTAGGACAGAGCTGTTGCAAAACCCATCTAGCCAATCATGGAATAGGCCATTCGACTCAAACAGTTGAGTCTCAATCCCCCAATATCGACACAAGCAGGAATACTTGCACAATCATCGAGCCATATTGAGTGAGCCAGTGCCATAGTGCCTTGATTTCACCTTTTCAACTCCATCTTCTCTCTTGCAAGCAAGGATTGACTCTCCTTTCTAGTCACATCCGTCAGTCCGTCTCTACACATCTCCGGCTCCTGACAGTTCCATGGCACCTCTTGTCTCAATCTGGCATACATTGCTGCACCTTGCGCAGCAGCCCAGAGTGGGTCCGCGACATTCTCTATTCGCATTCCCTTTTGAATACCGGTTTCATCTTCGGATGCTTGTTTCCACGTCTCGCTTAAACCGTCTTTCAGCACCTGTTTGAACTCCTGCATGCCTGCATTTTCGCCTAGTAGCACTAGTGCGCTGATCGGTCGACCTTTTTCATTTACTCTGTGCTGTAGTATCCGAAGGTGCTTCGAGACTTCCGCCCAATAGATGGAAGGCGAAGGATATGAGTCGAGATGGGATAGGCCTAAGTCTGGTGCGGAAATGTGTGTATCAGAGTCCCAATTGAAAGCGTAATTAATACGAGTGACGGAAGTGTGCAACATCGCGTTCGTAAAACTGGACGGGAAGGTTAGATAATTTCACCAGCAACCATTGAGCTATAGTTATATTAGGTGAAGACCTACGTAACAGCATAAACCTGTTCAAGCGGAATATCCCCATCCTCCGCTTCCTCCAAACAAGCGTATAGATTTGTCCGCTCTTTACACAAGCCATGTCCATTGGCAGCGTACGCGGCATTGGGCGCATGGAGCATAATCGGATAAGGTAGAGGATAGTCCAGCCATGACCTCAGTCCGGCGTACTCAATAGCATCTTGGAGATCCTCTCGTGTGAGACCTGGGAACTGAGGGGTTGTTACGACCACTCGGTCAAGAGTCTGTTCAAGTTGGGCTTCGGTGACGGCTCGCAGGGAAGACAAAAGCTCGCTCACGATTCCAACATCTTTCGTCGCGGGGCGACCAAGATGTTTGTTCAGGCGGCGGAGGTAGCGCTGGAGGGTGGAGGGGTGTGGGGTTTTTGAGGAGAGGGAGAGGCGACGAAGAAGGTCTAGGTATGCAGGAGAAGCGGGGATATGGGCCACGTCGAGTTTGGAACCGTTGTAATGGTTTGCGGAGGAGGTCCTTTGAAGATATCAGTATGGTGAACACGTTGAAGGGTATAGACTCACCCATAGGAGGTGGTCAGCTCGAAGCCAACTCCGGGAGCTTCACGGGTTGCAGCGGGTAAGCAAGAGTCACATTCTAGCCAAGGGCAATCATATGCAGAGACGGTTCCCAACCACAGTGGCGGACATAGAACCCAAGACAAGAATGGTATCAAGATCATCTTAGTGAAAGGGAAGTACGGCAGATGTCAGAGCTCGAGCTTCTGCTTCTGCTTGACGATAATAAGCATAGAGAGACACGAGAATGTAAAAAGAGGAATTGCAATGTCAGCCATCTCGACCGTCAGGCAGACGCTCAGCGTTGATACGTTGTCCACATCAAGAAGGGTAGATCCTTATCATGCCCGAAGGATTCAGTAAATGTCCGATGACAGAATTATCTGAAACAGATTTTTGGTCATCAAACTTTCAGATTCAAGTTGCTTCATACATGTAATTAGGATGAGGCTCGACATCTGCTTGTGAAAGTTGTTATATAACGTGCCAAGCACATAATGCCAAGAACACAACGTTTTAGCGTTGTTCGATGAGATCTCGAATGATCGTCCGTATTGCTTCATGATCGATATTCCCAACTTGTATATATTGACGTCTCTGTCCTTCCTGGGCGATATTGGGGTTTGTAAAGCCCACCATGCGTCAGCCTCGTTTCATCCTCCTCAGCACCCGCACGGAAACATGTTTCCTAGCATTCTCCAGACCATCAACGTTATTATATTCGTCCTGTAGGAAGAATGGGGCCAATCATGGGAAACCCTTCACTGAGTTTCATAAGTCTTGCAGTGCCCTCATATGGCCAATTATGGCCCATACCGTGGGTAGTTGGTGACTTGAGCCTCGCCATCTCTGATGCTCCAACAGGCTGGGCCACTTGATTTCACTTTTTCACTTCTGTATTAGCTCAAGCTGTGCCCTGCCAGCTACGGAGATGGAACTGCTGAGAGAGGCACAAGCTGCGCTCTGTCATCTCAAGCTGCGTCATGTAGAAGCTTTGGCGATCGAAAGTGTGCCTTAAGTATATCTTTCTCGACGCTACATCAAATCTGTTCCCTTGCACAAGACCACTCTCAAGAGTTTTTCCATTCCCTTGTTCGAACTCGTCCCTCTCTTGCTACCATGAACAAATTTTCCAACGTTCAGGCCTTTGGCTGGGTGTTTTTATTCGCCTCCACAGTCACGGCATTCCCAGTCGACGAACTTATTGACAAGCGCGAAACAGCATGCATTGCGCTGGGCAATTGCCCGGGTGACAACCCTCCTCAAGCAGCATCATCGTCAAGCGCACCTTCCCCACCAATAGCAACCACGCCTCTGGCTTCATCGCCATCCTCGGCTTCATCGCCATCCTCAGCTCCCTCGCCAACCACCACCCAGACTGTTGGTATTCCTTCCGTGTCTATAGCTAGCGGACTGCAAGGACCCGACCCGACCCTCTCCGTCGCCAGAGCGGCAATGAGCCCTTATCTCTATAGCTGTTCAAATTCACAAAAAGCCGTCGTGCAACAAGCCTGGAGTGAAGCGGGTCAAATTGCAGACGCTCATGCCAAATGGGTGCCCCCTGGGGTTATCCTTGGAGGATCCTATCAGCCTGTTATGGACATGTACATTGGCACAGACTCTAAAAACGATGATCCTTGGGTTGGGACTGGTCCCCTAAGAAAAAATATCCTGCGCCAGCAGGGTATTCACACAACCAGTGAAGATGGATGGTCACCATACTGGAGCTACGCGTACATCTATTGCGATGAGAGTCAGGTTCCTACTAAGACTGGAAAGCCGAAGAAGCCGCAGTGCAATAGCCCTAATACACCAGGGAAGAGAGTCGTGGCTTACACCTTCTCGGATAATGGATCAATCTTCGGTTGGAATGCCAAATATGTCGTGCTCTGTCCACGCTTCTTCGAGGACGACATCCTAAGTTTGTCTGACCAGGTTGCTGCTGCGAAGAAGAAAACAGGCCTCCAGAAAGTCATAGACCCTTGGCGTAAAGTCAAAGCGAGGAGCTTGTTCCACGAAACCTATCACTGGGGCCCTGCAGAGGTTTCTGACCCCCGGTGTGATCGGTACCCGGAGTTCTACGATGCTTCCGCTGTCGTTAAGCTCGCTTCCACGGAAAATGTAGCTGGCTCGAAAACCAATGGTACGTCCTTCTTGGGCTCGAATTATTCCCTATCATTACTAACGTTCCCTCGAAAGCTGAATCCTGGGCCTTGGCCGCAATGGCAGTATACGTTCAGCAAACATTCAGTCTTAGTGACCCACCCGTGCCGCAGAACGAGGCCACCGCCAATATCCAAGCTCTGCTGAGCAACACGACTTTCGTGGATGATTTAGAGGAGCAGTTTCTTACTGCGGCGCCCGACTGGTTTGCGGCGCCGGTGGCGATAGATGCGCCCAATTTTAGTCCCGATATGACTAATGTGCAGCAAATTTCTTCTTGAATGAGCGACAATGGGGAATTGTTGTTGAGATAAGGTATGTCATATCTGGGGTAATGTTCTTGTAGAATCAGGAGCTATGGTTGGTATAATTTCCTTTTCTTTTCATTGCATACTAACTAATGCCGGTGATTCTTGGCCAAATTTTGAGGTGCAAAAGGCATAGTGTTAGAAAATTTGCTAGCGAAAATTATATACCCTGTTCTTCAATTTGGACATTGTTCTTCGCGATGTCTCTAGAATTTCAGTGACTTCCCCTGGCAATGTTTAATTCAAGCCGTTTCCTCCTTCCCTTGGACAATTAAAAAGACTCTTTGATGTTCTGTTTAGGTTGCCATCCAGTCTTTTACTGCACGACCAGCTGGGATTCTGGTCACCCGATCTTCTGGGTGGACCCATAATTTTGTGATAGCCATTGACCGTGCGCCACTTATAGTATTACATGTGAAGAGTCGCATGAGACATGCATACAGAAATCGCGGCCACTTGCCAACCCGCTCCGTTCGATGGTAGCTGGTGAACAAGACGAAGAGACTGGAACGGTGTATTCCACTCTCGATCCAAGCCCTTCAGAAACTTACGTGAAGGTAAGAACCTCCATTTGATATCTCCCTCATACCATTCTACGCGCATCTGTCAATCCCATCTTCCCTCCCCAAAGACCTACAATATTCCTGCAGCTGGTGCTCCGTCTCGCCCCCAACCCTACTTGCTTCCAAGTATCATCCAACGGGAGATGAACGCGCGCGCTCGTCTCGACCGCGCAGTGCCGGATCTCGAGTTTCCTCCAGCTCTCGCTCAAGGCCACAGCTTCCCACAATGCCCAGTCGTCTGGCTTTCAGCTCTGGCATGCTGACTCGCTATCCTTGCAGCGGGTAGTATTGTAAACCGTGAGGGGCCTCCTCGCAATCAACGAATCCTACACCAGTGACAACCATAGGGTCCGGCAGCAAGCACGCCGGCCCTTGTAATGCCCCAAGCCGGGTGTTAGCACGGCGAGCATCAGAGTTGCCTACGAGCTCCACCGTAAGAGATTTTGATCTCAGGAAGGGCACTGATCTTACCCAGCTCTGACATTCCGTAAGCTTGCCTTCGTGAGCGATTTCCTTGGATCGAATTGTTTGCTGTGCTCTCTATACTGCGGAGACTTAATATGATGGTCATGTCCTAGTTTGGCGAGGATTCTGAAAGAGAGCATAATTGTCTCCTGGTTGTGACAAGGGCTGGGAGCAGGCCCTACTCTTTCGAAGGGAGCTGTGAGATGGCCCTCTCAGTAGCTTGGGGGGGGGGGAGAATAACTGTTCGCCAGGGATCGCTCGACTACCTTATGATGCACAGCCAGCTCACTTACCAGGTTGCTCTTGAAGAAAGCTCCGCTCCAGCTTCTGAATCACTTCTAAGCTGGCGCGGCGCTGAGAGCCTTTTCAGACTTGGTATGCAGGAACATTCCGAACCGAGGAGTCTCGTTCATCTCGAAACCGAAGTGGGACTGTTCCAATACTTCTGCGAGATTTCTTAGATGGTCTCTGTCCTGGCAAGAGCCATCACGCAGACTGGCTTCTTGTAATGAAGGATAGCGTTAAAAACGGTACTACGATGATACCCTGCGTTAGAGCTGCGCTACACGATGGAACCTCAACCTTCATTGCACATTCCTGGAGCCAGAACGCGAAGATCTGTACCTCGAGAAACTTTCTGGTCAACAGCAATGTAGGGTTCGTGGCGAGACGTTGATATCGCTCGGCACTTCCTTGTGTCTTGGAGGTCGATACGACTCACTGGCTGTCAAAGCAGAGGCATGTGCTCCGCCAGACGATCAAGGGCTTATGCTACATAGAAGAAGCCAAGGTGGAACTGAATTCCCGCTCGTAGCATCAAGTTTGTCTTCGTGGCGTGGGTATCAGATAACGAGGTAATTGGAATGTCAACTCAGTGGATAAAGTAAGCATACCTTAATCCATACCTTTAAAGGCCATGACTCCATGATCGCCAAGCTTGTCCGTGCTTTGATTCTTTCTTCTCTTTTTCCTCCTCTTGCGCTGCTTCTCTTCCTCATCACTGCTATCCTCCTCTGCCTCTGGCTCACTGTCCTCGGAGCTTTGCTCCTCTTGACCCTCTTCAACTGTCCCATCACGTTCAGCAATCTCCTCCCAGACCTTGATCACCCTTCCTCCGCTACTGACCATCCTTCCCTCCCCGTCTGCCCCATCTGCCCCAACAAACCCCAACGACGCTGGCGCATCAATCTGGTCGTGGCTCAACTCCGCTATCACCTTGGTCTTGCCTTTCGCCAGCCGCACCACGCCGATAGCCCCATCCCCAATCCCGCACAGCACCTTGTCTCCACCTCTGCCCGCCTTTAAAGTGTCAGGGACCGCGCAAATAGCTTCAATGCCCTCTTGTCCTATGTGAAACTTTTGCGGCGGCTCTTCCCACCTTCCGGTTTCCCAGATTCGTAATACACCCCTCTCGCCGCCCACAACAGCTTTGCTGCCTACGAGCGTAGAACACAGTAGTTCTTCATCCCAGTCATCGCTCTCTAGGACGACACCTTTCCTCAGATCAACCACAGCAATTGTGGCCCCTCCTGTGGTGAGGAATTGCCGCGGCAGGCCTGAGGTAGAAGTTTGGCTCGCCGGAAGTGGAGTGAGGCTGGAGATGTAATCAGCGTGCGGACTATGCGTTTGTGATGGTTTCGTAGCGATCGATGATGAACGAAGATCGTAAATGTGTAGGGCAGAGGAGTCGGTTGCGAGGAGAAGATGTTGCGGAGTGGGGCTGGATAACAGGGTCGGGGGATCGATCTCGGAGCTCCTGAGGTTTTCACATTGTATTAATTGAGGATCAGGCCGCAAATCGTTGGCCGGAAGGACAGAGCACGCACTCATTCCTGGGGAGGGCGATTTTGCTCGAAACTCTCCCATCCTCTGACTGCGCGCACTTCAACAGGCCATCAGTACCGGCAGAGAAAAGATAGCTGCCATCAGTGCTGAAAGCTAGGCAACGACAGCTTCCTTTATGGCGCCGTGTCTTCCAGGCGGTCGTGATGCATCCCTGCCCTGTCTCTGTGCTGTCCGCAGCAGGCAGTCGCTGGACTTGCACATGACCTGTTGCGAGCCCAAGAGCGACGAGTGAGGATCCAGGATAAATAGACTGGGCGAAGATTTCGGAGGGGAGTGGGAGGGTACAAATTGTTTCGAACATGGGAAGTAGGGTTTATCGATCTTCTTAGCGAGGTTGACTTTGTGGTGACCGCGGCTCACTGCTACTTAGGTGTTTCAGAAGATATTATAACGTTCTTCACCTCCACTACTTGATATGTGATGGGCTTTGTGTAATTCGTGATAACCAAGAGTTCCTTCTACAAGGATCTCACGATTACTGGTTCAAGTAAATGTGCATCTAGAGTCCCTCATCCTCCCCTAACATAAAGCTATGGCTGTCCTTAACAAGATACCAAGACTTTAATGGCGAGGCTTCAAAACACACGACGGAAGCAAAGGCTCGTAAAACTTAGGAACCGAGATGCACAAAGGTCATCCCGGTTTGGGTAGGCGGCAACAAATCGGTAGTGACAATGTGCCAGCTGGATTTCCGAACGTAGCTTGAAAAATGGGTATTCTATAGTATCTTTACGGAGTAAGCAATAGGGAACCAAGTGATTAATGATTGACCAAGCTGGCACCAGAATTCGAAGCGGCGAATCGTTGAGAGCTTGCCTATCGATGGCGGACGAGAGATCGCTGAGTGTTCGCCGATGATTAGTAGGAAAGTCAGTGTGTCCGGAGCTACTCCGTCGCCAACAGCCAGAAATTTACTTTTAATAAGCTTTGGTTGGACTGGCTGAGCGAGCCCAGCTAAAATGTTAATCAATGGTTTATCTGGCGCGTCTCGGACGCGTCAAATTACTGCCAAGCCTTAAAATCGCGTTTAGAGATGGTTCTTGGAAGAGATACTAGCCACATGCTGTGCGTCATGGTACTAGTTGGGTAGGAGAGATTGAAGATGTAGGCTCTCAAAAATTGATGCTCACCTTGCACTTTTTTCTTACAGCAGTCAGCAACAAAGATGTAGACCCGGAAGAATTCCACGTTGTCGCGCCACGCGTTGAAAATTAGTGAGTGCGGAGATCCGTGCCTAAACCTCTGCGCCGCACACATGGTTTGGTTGTCTCAGATCCCATGTAATTTGTCCTTACGCGTGGGCTGGAAACGTCTTGTGTCCAGCAGGAAGTTGGTGGCTTATCAGAAAACCTTCTGCTGTTCCGCACGACACAAAAGCTGGCGAAGTAGTCTGACGTCCAGTGCATGTCGCGCAACGACAGGATCGCTTGATTGATATAGTACGTATTGTATCGTGCCAGTACCAAGTCACTGCCATTCTGAGATCAGTGATCAGGTAAAGGACCCATGCCATCAAGTCTGAAAAGAAATCCCCCGAGTACGGAGGCACAAGGATCGAACATGAACGTGCATTGGCACTCATTGTAGTCAGTAGGAGTCCTGTATGCGTTGGATTCGGCATGTACCTTTGCAACCTGCAGAGCAGGTGCAGCCTATACACAAGGATGATTTTAGTAGGTGCTAGTCACCGCTTTCTGAAGCATACATCATAAGGATTCTTGTAACGAAGGTGTCGTCGAGTCGTACGAACGGATGTGCAAATGATGCGTTTCGCCAATGTTGGCTGCCATTGAGGACCACTTGGAGCAATCTCTCCCAGTCGCCTTGGTAGTAGATCTGTGGGCTACCGTCCATAGAAAAGAGCAGCTCAGAAATCTTCTTTGATACGTAGTTTCGTGAAGCAAAGTCGAGGTGGTGAAGATTGCTGTAGTAGTGGAGTGATCTTATCCATCCGATCCGAATGCAACTTGATTTTAGGCGCTGGCAGTAAGCTTCGATAGTCGACACGCAAGGTCCGTGGTACTGCTGAGCCTTACCAGAAAGAAGCTGTGCCAGGACACAGAAAGCGGTAGACTATCTGCGGCTTCCTGCACGGGCAGGGTATGAAAAACAGGGAACCACGCGAATGCCTGAGGCTATGAATGGGGCTGCAGGAAGCCATGGGCGAGTCAACATTGCAGGATGCGTTCGAGAACCGCCCCTCGTTTTACCAGTTGAGACGCGACTGATGATCGTAAGAAGGCCGGACATGCAGCGCAAATGCAATAGGTCGCGCATACATAGCGCCCCTGCAGCCTGCGCATCAGTAATCTGCCAACCCATGGCTACCTGTAGTACCAGATCGCGTGAGACTGTAACCAGAGTGATTTAAGATGATACTCGTTTCCTATGAGAAACTCGAGGCCGGACGCCCAGTACCTTAGTGTAATGATTTGAACAACGCATACCCTCACTGAGGGAGCAGAAAGGCGTAGAGCCTATGAGAGGAACAAGAAGTCGGGAACGTGAGCCAAGCAAGTGAACCAACGGCCAAACCAAGGACAGCCCGGACGGAGAGAGCCCCGTGCAAAGCACTTCTCGCACTTGTCTCAGCAGGCTAGTGGTGCAGCTGCGGGATAGGCTGCGTCTTGTTGGTCTTGTTCTGCCGTCTCAGTCTGGGAGCTTTCGCGCTAAGGTAGGCCCGAAGCGAGGTCCCTGTCGCGAATTAGTCGTCTCCGAATCTTGAACTTCGGTGCCAGCCTCAGTCTTCTCCTTTGCATCCTGTGGAAGGCATTGTCCCTCGACTCTCCTCACTCCTCCCCCCTCTCCCCTCCTCGCCCTCACTGCAGCCCTCAAGCTCGCCTCTGCCAGTCATACAGAGGTTCAGAGTGGGCTTGGAGTCTGTGTCTTGTGCCAGATGTCGCTCTAGGCACTCTTCACCTCCTACCTCTTTCCGATTGCCGTGCGGGTGTCAGATTCACCTATCGACACTCATCTCACCCACGGCAAGGTGTGGTCCAGTTCACTCTTGTTAAGGCCCCCACCCTTCAAATTGCCTCTATCCAGAAGAACCCTCACCTCACCCTCACCCGGATCCCCTGTCGTCAAACACACCCACATTACCTACGACTCAACCACGCAGAGCCCCGACGCTGCCATTGCCTCGGCCAATCACCTTTGCAAGTTCCTGGAGAACTCCTACAGAGAAGATTCAGGAAGGAAAGAGCTCAGTAAGTCATTGTGGTGCCCTGGCTATATGCATTCCTCATCGGCCCCTTGGCGGGGAGCCCATTCCTTAGCTGGACGATCAAGACTCTGTCAATCTGTTGCTACCTACGCTTTAAGTTACCGGAGTCCAGCGTCTATACCTGGGCATTAGATCTCCTGATACTGGCACTCTACCAGTCACTGCAAGATTGCCCAACCTCTGGAGTTCAAACTCGAGATTTTTAGACAATGTTTCTATTCCCCGCGGCGGCAAATCACGAAGACGCGAGTAAAGACGCGAGCTAAAACCCTCGTTAACACAAGCCTATCTCAATTTCAAATAGCTTCCGCTAGCAGTCAATCTTCCATGTGACTAATACCTTCTTCCTGTAGGTATCCCACGCCGCCAGAAGCCGACTACACACCTTGCGCTCTTAACCAGCAAACCCGTTTGTGACGGCATACTTGGTGAGCTGAAATACTTATTGTGAAGCCCCGTGGAGACTGATATTGCTATATAAAGAACCTTGTGGCGCCCTTTCTACATTCTCCAAGGGCTTAGTGGAAGCGGAGGCGTTAGCTCGACCTCTTCTCCACCAGTTCTAAGCGAAGACAATCAGCCAGATCATTCCAGAGAAGGATTTTCCATCAAATTGCAAGGGACCATATCAGGTAAGCCTGTCTCATTCCTCTATGAACGTAATAATTGCTCAGGTTTAAGGCTCATGAATTACTCGTTTCAGGAAACCTATTCTGGTCCACCATAAGATTTCTCAGTTCCTCTGTGACTGTCATTATTCACTCATTGAGCAATCTCAAGGCGTCTCCAACTATTTATGATCCTTTTCCAACTCAACCACTTACCAAGTCGTTCTTTACAAATAAGTTGCAATCCTCTCTCAAGTGGCCTCGGATTCGATCGAGACCTGTAAACATATCTAGCGACCAATCTTCACTCACCATTCAAAGCCCGACATGGCGTACTACGCCCCGCCTTGTGAAAGCTACTTCGTCAAGTCTCATGAGAGCCAGGAGTGCTTAGTCAAAGAGGGTATCCGAGAATGTGAACGACAAAAGAAGCAACAAACCCAGGCTGCCATTGCAGAAGAATTGTCCTTGCTAACCAGCGATGAGTACCGTGACGATGTTCAGCTACATATGGAGTCGATGGAGGTCAATCGCCTTGGCCCACAACCTCTTTATCTTGCTAACCTATTGAGTAGCTCGAGACCTTACCAGACGTAGCCTCCATCGAGGTTCAAACGGAGATCCAATGGTTCATGCGGCCTTATCTTCTTGATTTCCTAATCGAGGCTCATGCTGCTTTCGAACTCTTACCAGAGACTTTTTTCTTGACCGTCAACCTCCTCGACCGCTACTGCTCGCGGCGCGTTGTCTACAAACGACATTACCAGCTTGTTGGGTGCGCGGCTTTGCTCATAGCTGCCAAATATGGCGATCGAAAGGAGAATGTCCCGACAATCCACGAATTAAAGAAGATGTGCTGTGCCCTCTACGACGAGGACATGTTTACTCAGATGGAGTGGCACGTACTGCAGACACTACAATGGGTCATTGGCCATCCGACCATTGACGGGTTCCACCAACTAGCATTGGAAGGTTTCCCATACGATGCTGAGGTTGAGCACATGGCCACATACATTGCGGAAATTGCTACGTTCCACAAGGAATTTATTTCGAAGCGTCCCTCTGATATGGCCCTCTCTTCGCTAGCATTGGCACGCTGCATCCTCAACCGTCCCATGCCTCTCCAAGCAGACTGGTCCTCGATGTATGACTCGCAGACTCTGATTACGTTGTCACATCATCTACATCGACCTTCTGCTGTTCTATCCCGGAAGTATGCGTCACCACGGCTGGCACGAGTATCGATGATTCTCGAAGATTTCTTGACCAGACAGGCGGCTATTGCACGATATCCTGTTGCACCACCTACACCGCCTTGCGAGGTACCAGTCAACAGCTTTGCAAAACCGGGCATTCCAGTCACTCCTATCAAGGGGCAGCAGATACCAACAGTGGCGAATGGATGTTTGACACCACCCATCACTCCTACGAATGTCGAAGGCTTTCCAAGCTACAATCAGAACATAGGAGCATACTATCCAATAACGCCGTCCTCTTCTGGAAATCATACGATGATGGCGCCATACAAGGTTGCTCCAATACCAGCACCAACATATGTACTTCCACCAATTCTGTAAAACTGGCTACAAGCCACAATACCGGAGATACCAGTTACACACACAGCATGTACCTCCTGGTCTCGGATATTTCCAGGAACTTCCACACAGCCAGATAGCAGGCGCAAAGCCAAGCATATCTGTTTCGTGTATCAAGATCTTTGTACTCATCTCGCATAGCGACCTCATTAGCCTTGCATTGCTAGCGTTCACGCATCTTTCCATTTTTCCTCATGCACATACACCGGCTAAAAGGGGAAATCTCTCGTCGTCTTTAGTATCTCGAAGCGAATTTGCGAGGAACCACAAAAAGTATCATACACACCAGCTGCCGGAATGGGTCTGCCTGAAGGACCTACCCATCCGGCGCCTTGGATACTCCATCCAACACATTGAGCGCTCGGAAGAATACTAGTCCTCTAGGATACGGCGGCATGTTATCATTATTACAGCATGCCTCAGCATAAGGAGGATTTCTTCGGAGCGATCCACGGCTTGGGTTTCGAGTGTCTTGCTCTCTATGCTACATGAGGGATACCCCAACATGCTTGCCACCTCGCAATACCCAAACTATCTGTATATTAGGGTATGCGTTGGTGGACTCGCTACACACTCACTAATAATGAAGGAATCCAAAGATGATTAATACTACGCTCCGGTGAAGTGACTGTAGTGCTGTACGCAGTAGCGAAGCTTAGGTAAACCAATCCTAAAGAAGACAAGCGCCACTTTACGCGTAGACGCGCGTAAGGTAGTTTGTGTCCGGTTGGAACCCGTTGCCCTTCGCTTTCTGTCTCCTCCAATTTTGTCTGTGTGTTATAGCTCTTGAATGCAACCTCTTCGTCAACGTGTATACGCCTTCGTGTTCTGTCTTCTTTGCAATATGCGATTTTATCTATGCTCACCGAACCTCAGGCTCCCATGTAGTAAGACGGTGCAGCTCGCCCAAATGGCATCTGACTCCTCTATCATTTCCACTATTGCAGGATCCTTACTAATAAATCGCCAAAGCGTGAGGTATATATGACATTACTCTGCCGGAAGCTTTCTCTGAATCCGATCTCTGAGAACGAAGAAGCGAAAGCCCATTCGTGCGTCAGATGTCAAACCCTTATCCTGCTCGGCAAGTGCGCGGACACTGCCTATACAGCGAGCCACAAGCGTAGCAAAACTGCGTACCGCATCGGCAAGTCATGTGTAAGCAACCCTGCGACTTCTCCACCATGTGCGCGCAATTCGGACAAGCCTGCCATCCGTGTGCCTCCGCCAGCGCCCTGGCTTGCTGTGTGCCTACGTCAGCTATACACTCCCTCCCTTCATGAGCCCGGTCCCGACAGTGCCGACAGGTGGCACTCCCACACCGGCGACAATTCATGAGGTCAGGACCTTGTGCATGCGCCGCAGGTATAAAAGCGCTGCAGTTCCGATTAGAACAATATATGGGGTTTGTGGCTGATGATTCCTCGAGAAGATCGCGGTAACTGTTCGAGAAATCTGCAGTGAGGAGGTCGCCCAGGTTGTCTATTGGAACAATTTCGTGACAGCATCGGAAAGGTCTGCGAGTGTTGTACGCTGCTTCTAGTGCGTCTAGGACAGCGTCAGTTCCACATGGGCCAGTAATTATTGCATCGATACTGCGATGTAACTTACCCCGTAGATGCTGACGACAATACCAATGTGTGCAGGGGACCTGGATCATATCCCCCATATCGTTCTCCTCAAGACATACAGCGCATTCCCTCTCCCTCTCTCTCCGCCTCTGCTCAGCTTCTTCTCTCTCCCTCCTCCTTTGCTCCTCCTCCGCCGCCAATTGTTGTCTTCGAGCTTCCTCTGCTTCTTCCCGCGCTCGTTGTTCTTCTTCTAAAGCCAGGCGTCGCCGCTCCGCCTCCGCTGCTATTCTGGCTTGACGTTCGGCTTGCGCTTGTTCGATCAAACGCTCTCGTGCTTCCAATTCTTGCCTTACATCTTGGTTTCGCTCGTCCCTAGCATGCAAGAAGAGATTTCGTGTCATTGCTTCAACGCGACACGACTCTTGCATGACTTGTTCCTGCCACGAATCCTGTTTCCTACGTGCCGAATCGGCTTTTTCTTGGAGAAGCTTGTCATAATGCGCAACCCTCGGCGCGGCGTCATGACGCCCGGAAGGTGCTTGAGTATTTTTCCGCCCGAAGGGGTCGATATTGGTACGAGGATTTATATTGTGCAGAATAGGTCCGTTCAGGAGCTCTGCTAGGGCTATGTTGTACGCTAACTCATAATCCTCATTTCTAAGATTCTGGGACTCATCTGAACGGTCGACGACTTCACTTTAGCACTGGAGTTCTCTGCAGTTTTCAAGAAAGGTCTTCATACCATGTGTAAGTCCGATGTGTTCCGTAGGTCTTCGAGACCGTCTGCTATCAGCGGGGATGCCTTCCAGTTCCGGCTGACCTCTCGATGGGCCAGAGATCTGCAGTATTGTCCCTCGAATAGCACCAGCAGTCTTTCGAGGCAAGCCGGGTGCCTTAGATCGTGACCCATTTGAAGTAAGTGGATTGCGAGGCAGGAAGGCTGTCATTTCTTTTCCATCTGATGTTGAACGGGATCTTAGTATGCCATGACTTGAAAACGTAAATACGTTTGATCGTGTTGAGCGACTTGGGGAGGACCAGGGTGGGTGCCGATGCATACACCACGTTGAGCAGATGAGGACAAGGCTGAACTGTAGGCTGAGCTGTCACATGCACACAAGGCTGGCCCGATTCGCTGTCTCGTACGTCACTAAAGTACTTGAGGGTGGTGTTTCATAGTTGCATAAAAGGTCGGCGTCTGGCGCCGAGGCTAAAGATAGCATCTCAGAGGCGTAGCCTTGTCTGTTCGGAGGATATATATTGGACAAGGTGTTCAGCACGTCTTATGTGACCATGGAGTTTTGTAAGTTGATAAGCTGTGACGGCAAAATCTAAAACTATGTCTAGGATTGTCAAAATAGGTGTAGACGGGGATGACGGAGCAGAGGTTGCACGCAACCCTGGCATACGCATTGTCAGCGATAATCAGGCTGTGGTTCCAGTATGTGGATCCTCCCATTCAACCTAGCGTTGGAGGCCTCAAGCAAACAAGATAGCCTTTTCTCTCTCTCTTTCGATTGTGAGGACCACATAACTCTTCATTAGACTGATAGCTTCCTCTCGAAATAGTACACAAATACCGAGCACGGCGCCGATGGCCAAAATGCCAGACTGGCAATTCGAGGCGCCCCTGCAGGTATGTAACTTTCTTGGTCAAGTCTTCGTTGGTGAAAGTCTGTTGGGACTGTAAGGGGTGTCTCATTGGTAGTATTTTGGGCCGCAATCAATCCTTTCAAGACCCTCTATTGGTCATCAAACCGCTGCTGGGCCATAAGAATGACTTTTGGATAAGAGGTGCTAATACCTGACCTTCCCCAGGTTTCTTAGCAGTAGAGCTCTCCAAATCGAATGTCATTCCAGAAGGAATCCATGCTCGGGTCGTTACATACGCTTCGAGGCAGCAACCTCCCGAATCAACCGTTATACCGGCCAGAACAGATGTGCTCTTCACAGCGATCGGAGGAGATGGTGAAAAAGGGCGAGTAGGAATTGACGGCCAGCGCGGGAAAAACGGGGTCGACGGTGTGCGAGCCACACGGACAAGTGATGCAACGGTGAGTAATTCCGTCAATTTATTGTGCCCGTGACTCCGCAATACTGAGAACATACCTTAAGATATTGGTTTCAAACTTCCTAGCTAATATGATGGTAGCCAGGCTCTAATGGAGGAGATGGAGGCAAGTAAGTGTTGAAAGACAGCGAGGATCTTGCTCTTGGATCCGATTAACTGACCAAACCTAGCGCAGGTGCAGGGACTAACGGCGCAGATGGCGGCGATGGTGGAGCGATTGAGATCCATCTCGACGAAGACGATACACACCTCCTTTTTGCAACAGAATGGGACCTTCGAGGTGGCCGGGGAGGTGCCCCTGGTAAACACGGTCGACCTGGGAAAGGCGGCCTCGGCGGACGAGGAGGAGGAGGCATCACATGGTATTCCAAAAATCTCATAATGCCGCTGATATGTACTGATCCTCTAATGACCCCAGGCAGGAGCTGCTAGGATATAGATTTGACTGTACAGAACGTTGCATTGGCAGGGGAGAAAGATTAACTGACAATGCAATGGTTAGACACAACGATAGGGCGGGAAGTCGCGCGTGAGTCTTACTGAAGGGTTTTCTTCCAAATCTGATCAGGATCTTGCAGGCTAGGCCCAGCAATCACCCAGCAAGTTGTGCAGGGGTCGCAACTACAGTCATTGATCGTACGCGCTGCAGCACAGTATGGCGCTATGCGACATCACAGCAACAATAACACCGGCTATTGTAAATGCGCAGGTGCAGAGGCGAATATTTCCTGTGTTGGTTGTGAGCCGGTTCCGATCTACCAAACATATAAGAGAGTAGCCGCCTTGGATGGGCGCGATGGCATGCCAGGCAGGACTATACAGACACGATTGTCCCCTGGACTTCCAGGACAACCTGGAAAGGGTGGGCATCTCTTGAATTCACCATCCCCAGCTGAGCACTTGATCCCATTTGCGAAGGTTAATATAGTATGACCATGATTGACCCCGAACAACTCCCAGAACCCTTCAGTCCTTCTCCAGGAACTTTCAAAACTCTGCCGTTGTATCTTAATTAGTGATGCTAACTCTCATATGTGCACAGGTACTATCGTGGTAAACATGCGTGATAACACGCAGAGAACTTATGGCTCCAAATTCAACTTGGAACTGGTGGACTTCGAAGTCGAGGATGCAAATGGTGATGGAGTATTGGAGCCTGGGGAGTTCGCGTATATAAAACGTATCAGAGTCCGAAACAGCGGTGAGTCCGCGGTGCGTGAGCCGAGTGACGATGCTGAAGAATGAGCAGGAGGGATGCTTTCGCCTACAAGCCGCATTCCAATCACTTTGAAACCTTCAACATGGTTCCGGCCTGTGAACAGTGCGGAGTCCCAGGCTTTGATACCACCATCGATAGGAGTTGGAGAGGTATCAACGCTAAGTGAAGACTTGAAAGTATCCATACGGACGAACGAAATACCTCCTCCGTCTGGAACTCAGTTTTCTGAACAAGATACTCTCTCCGTTTCAGCGCATATGCCATGGCTCAACCGTGCTCTGCCACATTTTGAATATAGCCAAATCATCGATATCCAGTATCCAGTTGCGCTGCAAAGGTTTGACTACTTGAAAAGCTTGGCTCAAGGTTCCGAGAGTCGCTTTCAATTCGAGGTAGGCTTTGCTGCTTGAATCCTTCGTGGCGTACTAAGAACTCCGCTCCAGGTCTACAACAAGAGCGTGAGAGCTTTGGGATCGGAAGCTCATATTGCACGGACTGTCGAGGTCATCAGCTCAACCGATGGAGAATTCGGTCACTTGCGAAGTAATGCTGGCGATTGGCAAGAACAGGTTGCGCATGACGTTCCTCATATCAGTCCGTTAGACAAGGCGGTGCAGTCGCAAAGGATCAAGATCCTCCCTGACGCACAGAGCTACCGTCATATCAACATTGAGGTCGGGCTGTACCTTGCAGTCCCGGTCCACAATCGAAGGGTTGGGGGAATTGTTCAAGAGGAAAAGAGCCTCATCCAAAGCGACACCTTGCGTGTGCAAGTCGCATCGCATCATAAGTACAATGCGGACTCAGCCTTTCTTCTGGTCTTGACGTCAGATAGTACTAAAGAATGCGTGCAGGCTATGAAAGGGTTTATTGAAACGGATTTGAAGATGCAAGTGGACGAATGGAACATCTCACTCTATGGTGGGCTTCAGTTCGCCGCTGAAGAGGATCAGGCTCAATCAATGGATGTGATCGTGCTGTATCAAGGGAAAACGATCATCTTTCTTGGGGAGAAGTTCGAGTTTTTCGGGGAGCAAAACCGGAATGTCGCCGAATTCTGCGACGTGCGTGTTCTGGCCGAAGCTTGCGGCCATGGGACGACATGTCTCTTTCTTGGATCCTCGCAAGAGAAAAGTCTTGACTCGCTTTTCCGGAACTTGGCCTTCCCCATTCGATCCCAAATGACAGATGTAGCCAAAGGCATGAAGGAGTCCCAAAAGTTCTTCTCGAAACAAGCTTTCATCGATTCGATAGTGCAATCGAAGTTGGGCGATCTTCCACAGATCCATTTAAGCGCTGTACCAATGCCTGGTAGATGGTACCGGCTAGGCAACTCAAATCCAAGGTCAGAGGCGAAGAAACTCGCAGGATATCTTCTACAACGACTTCCCCAAGAGAGATTTCTTATAGCACCAGCTAAAGGAATTGGCATTTCAAGGCAGGGAGCTAATGTGCAGCATGCCGCTGATAACAAAGAAGCGAGCCGAGACTCACGCAAGAAGCATTCAACAAAAGATAGAGGGGCCCTCATAATACTCCACGGATGCCCACATGAAGTATCCGCGATAGCGACGGAGCCTTCCCTGGCTGAATATCCTAAGTTCTTCAAACCCAGCTCACATTACCTTCCACACTTTGACGCTTTGATGCTTGTTCGGAGTCTCCCATTCTCCCATCGCATCGAGATTCTCTGGGATTTATCTATTCCAAAAGGCGCCTCCTTGGATGGTCAGCTTTCTGACGAGGCGATCCTCTGCGTATTCTTCTCGGTACTCATCGAAGTCGACCGCGAAATGCAAATATTTCTGAGCAGATCAACATGGCCAAATCGAATAACCTTTCCCAAAGATCCTCAGTCAAACCGTGCTTTCGCTCAAAGGCACCTTCCAGTCCTGTCAAGACTCCTCCAGCCTCCAGAAGATCCATGTCCGATCACGCCACCACAACAGATCGCTGAGATCCTGCAGTATGCTGAAGCATCGACATTGCCCCAAAAGAAACGCCACATCGCACGGACAACGCTCATGCCTTTCGCCCAACGCCGCCGTCAGACTCGTCAATTCCTCAGATCGCTATTCGACTCTGTTCTCCTTCACCGGTCATCTTACACGAAGGAGGATTGTTCGAAGCTCCATCGAGAAGCGAAAGCCCTGCACTCGTACACGGACGGCCAGAAGCGCAAAACTTCAACATTGATATTGAACCGAGTGGGCGGTTTCACCCGAAGAACGGACCATCAGCATCGGATGGCCCATTGTACGGCGTCGACGGTTGTCCCTCGGACAACGTACTGTAGTGCTTCGCAGTGGGACGAGCGGCTGAACTCGATTGAGAGAGATCGAGCACTCATTATAAAGGAGACGCTACATGCGAGGGAGATATTGGGACAGATGATCTTGGATGCTCCGAGAGGAGATGAAGACTGAAAGTTCAACACGTACTGAAATGCGTGAGGTGGCTGCGATGTCTGATGCAGCTTATTATTTAAGAATCGTCTGCTACCCTCTGTTTAGATTTCTTCACCTTTAGCAAGGTTAGTAGCGGTATTTGTCTAACGCATTGATCGAGGCGGCAGGCCCTGGGTGAGTAGCAAGATGAGCGAGAGGTAGATTCTCGTTCCCTTCACTTGCCACAACCATTCGCTCTCAGCGCCTTGACGGCTGGATGACATTAAGTTCGTGCAGTCATACGGAGCAGCAAGGAACAGGATTCTATGGGTGGAGACGGTACACTGTACCTATGGTCGAGTCTGGAAAGAAGGAGAAACGCTGGAAGATCGATTGTATTTTCAGTCGAGTCCCCTTCAACACTTCATCTACCCCACCTGATCATGTGGCGTTATCGTCATTACGCTTTACGTAAAAGAGCATTCCATGAATCATTATGTTCCCAGGTCCATCCTAGTATATGGGACGCTGGCTCCTGGGGACACGGTGAGCTCAATTGATATCAGCTCTGTTATCGTCGTAAGCCGCCGTTTGTTCTGTGCCAGGACTAGGATGAAGCGTATGGACCTGCATTCATGTATACTGCTTCGGTGACTGAATAGCTATTGCATTGAGCCCTGAGGATGAGTGCAGATTCTGGATGCGTGGCTCGAGGTTGAAACGTCTTGAGCGTCCACGAAACCGTTACTTACTTTATGTCCCTGATTGCCGAGTGATTGCTTCATTTTCTGTAGAAGGTTTCTGCTTTACTTGTGAAGTCGTATCTCTCCCATGGATGTTCTGTTGCGTATTGGGTTGGGTACTGTCTTGCAGGCTGTCTAATAGAATGCCAGGACGCTTGCCGGGCAAGCAAGACCCTTAGAATCTAGGATTTCACTATGGATTGCAATGCAATGGATAATGTTGCCTCAGTACTCAGACCTCAAGTCAAAAAGGTATTTCGCCAAAAAATTTGCCATAGGTCTGAGAACTGAGGCAAGGATAATGTACATACTGTTCACTAGACCAAAAAGCAAAATGAACGAAGGGGGATTCGAACCCCCGCGGATCGCTGTGATAACATTCGAATCAGCATCTATATCTTACATTTGGTCCAAATACATTTTTTCTGCATGCCCTACCTCCAGATGAAGTCAACGAGTTGTCATACAAATCGTAAGTCCGAAAACTTGAGTCATCCGCCATAACCACTCGGCCATTCGTCCGGTCTCGTGATTTCAATTCCGTTGTTGCCATGTTAATCCTAAGCTGGAATGCTTACACTTTCATTTATAGTACAAAATTCATCTATCCTATGACACTCATCATTTTCTGCAGAGACTACTTGGGTATCTAATCCTTTTTGCTATACACAGCCTTCGTGCCGTTTCCAATGGCTCGACGACAGCTTATTAAGCTAAATAATCCTTATTTTGTTTTTCGTGGTAGGATATAGGTATTTGTGGGCTGTGGTAGGCGCTAGCGAAGAAGCGATGATAGGGCCCAGCCCTACCGTTTGAAAGTGATGTCTGATGCATGCGCCAAGAAATTCACAGCGATGTAGAACGCGTAAAGTGGGCCTGCGCGTCGGCCATCTCACACTCGATCGTAATCATAAAGTACGAAGCCAGACCCTCTTCTACGAACGACCAACCCTCAATTCACCATCCCCAAAGCTCCGTCTTCTAAGAATGGCAACAACAACCTTGAAACGCAAACGCTCTGCCCACTTCTCCCCCCAAGCCGCCGCAACCCCCTTCTCCACCCTCAACCACTCCCCCACCTCCACCCTCTACCACGACTCCCCAATGACCGATCCCGCATTCCAATTCCAAGCCTCCTCCGCTCATCTTCCCTCCCCATCGCCAACGCCGCATCCTAGCCCCGACAAGTCACTCCACTCGCGAACGAGGA